>JAEEGK010002674.1_pt1 | contig 44686 bp, 19 predicted proteins | sample 8958771 | NCBI WGS metagenome assembly JAEEGK01 (sample SAMN16246547, study PRJNA631951) | gut metagenome | biome: gut microbiome; feature: rumen; material: SC-attached | host: Bos | place: Iran: Karaj | collected 2018-10
TATTAGGTCATATTCAAAAAATAACAGCTTTATATAGATGAATTAAAATTATTAGTTTCTGCAAGTGATACTTCAATAGTAAAAGTATATAATATTGAAAATGGTTATTCAATATTAATTTAGATTGTATAATAACCAAAATAGAATGAAAAGAAAACAGGAAAAAAATTAATTTTTTTATGTGATGAACCTTATAAATTAGTTATTGATATATCTAAAGAATCAATTTCATTAAATCATTATACTTTTAAATATAATGATAATAAACAAATAATAAAAGGAAATAAAGAATTTTATCTTCTTGGTAATTCTACTTATATATATAAATTTAATAAGGAATTTGATTATATTAATACTTATAGTACAATTGAAAAAATTGATTTTGATTATATGATTCCTTTTAATAATCAATTTATTATTTTTGACAATGATAATTTTATGAGATTATGTGAATTAAAAGAAATAAAAAATGAAAATAGAATAAATATGCTTTTTAGAATTAAATGTGGTAAAGATAATATAAATTATTGTTATAATTATATGGATAAATTCTTATTTTCAGCTTGTCAAGATAATAATATTTATTTTATTAATATAGAAAAATTAAAAGATTTAGAATGGGAAAGAAATAAAATGAATGAAGAAGATGCTTTCAGTGCAGCAATGCTTGAAGAACTTGGAAAAAAGAAAGGAAAAGCAAAGGGAAAAGGTAATAAAGTGAAAGGAAATGATAAAAAAGAGAAATTACCTAAAATTAAAAAGAAAAAATAAATTAATTTAATTTAAATACTTTTTTTGTCAATAAAAAAAATTTTATTTATATTTTATTTATTTAATCATATTTAGATACTTTATAAAAACTTGATGAAATTTTAGGACCATCACAAATTAATTTTTTTTTAATTTTCATTGCTTTATATTTAATTTTATGCATAATATTACTTATATATTTTTTTTCTCTTTCTGAAACTGATTGATTTCTAGATAATATTTTATTAATATCTCCTTGAATTTCATCATAAGATTTTAATAAATAAGAATGATTTTCATTATTATTATTTTCATTTTCATTATCATTATCATTATCATTTTTTTCAACAACTTTAATTTTTGGTAAAATTAAATCATAATTATATTTTTTTTTATAAGTATTAATTTTACAAGGTGGAAATTCAATAGAATTAAATTTTTCATAATCTGCTTTTTCATAAGTAAATTCTTCATTATTTATTATATCATCACTTTTTGCTCTTATTCTATTTTTATAATTTAAGGAGTTTTTAGTTTTTTCTTTTGATTCAATACTACTTAAACTATTATCTAATCTTGTTGATGATTGATTTAAATTTGACTTTTTTGATGAATAGTTCTTGGTTGATGATGTTAAAATTTCAGAATTTTGATGAAACAAATTCCTTTTTATTATTGATGTAATTGGACAACTTTGCTTCTTCATAAATTTATTTAAATAAATCTTTTCTCTTTCCTTTTCTTTTTTTTTCTTTTCTAAAAAATAATGAATGAAATTTTTCTTTTTGTTTTTATTATCAAATAATTTCTTTAAAAAAGTTTTTTCTGAATTTGAATGAATTAATTTTAAAGAATTATTATTATGAGATATTAAATTACTAGAAACTGTAATAAAATCATTTACAATATTTTCTTTTAATAAATATTCAATTTCTGATTTAGGAGTGTCTAAATATTCTTTTAAACTAATATGAAAAGGAAATAAGGAATATTTATAATCTTTTATTTTTTTAATACTATTATAAAAAACATCAAAAGGAATAAATTTTTCTCTTTGAATTATACTATATAATCCTCCTGGATTAAACATTAACATATTATAATATCTTGATGCTTTTATATTTGCTAAAGAACGATAAATTAAATTTGAATTTGATTTAAATTCTGATGATTCTGAAGAAAATAATAAATTCATATTAAAAAACATTTTTTTTATTTCTCTTTCATTTATTAATCCATCATTATCATAATCTGTTAAATCAAATAATATTTTTAATTTATTTTCGAAATCTGTTTTGAAAAAAGTTAATAATGCTAAAGAAACATTATATATTTCAATTTCTTCTATTGGAATTATTTCTCTTAAAGAATATAAATCTTTTGTATTTTCTTGTTTAAATAAACATTTTTGACAACAAAATTTGTCAAAAAATAAATTAAATAGATCTTTAAAATAATATTTAGGAGAATAAAACATTTTCTCAAAAATATTTAAAAAAAGATTTTTTGGAATTCTATCTCCATGTTCTTTTAAATGATGCTTTTCTTTATATTTAATACATTCATTAGGAAAGTTTATTATTTTTTCTCTTGTGATTAAATTTAGAAATTCATTATATACTTCATCACTTAAAGAAGACATTATAAAATAAATTATTTTATTATTTTTATTTTTTTCAGCTAAAATAATTTATTTAATTTTTTAGAGATTAAAAATAATATTTTAACCTTTTATAAATAGATTAACAATAACAATTTTAATTTTTAATTTTTTAAATTAAAATTTTAATTTTATTTATTTTTCCCATCATATAAAAAATAAAAAAATAAAATATAATATTTTCAATGAGTTTCCTTTTAGATAAAAGAAGTTTATATTATTTAATGGTAGGAGCATCATCAATGGTATTTTTAACAAGTGGATATTATATTTTTGATTTTTTTTTTGGAGAAGAAGAAACCGAAGAAGAAAAAGAATCAGAAATGATAAAAAGAATAAATATGGAATTATTAATTTCAAATAATACTTTAACTCCTCAGTTAGCAGTTTTAATTTCTTCATATATTAATAAAGTATATGAAAAATTAGAAGAATCAAATTTATATAAATTAAATGAAGAAAGAAGGAAATTTATGAATGATATAAAAAAGTATGAAGAATTAGCTCAAGATTATTTAGGTAAACAAAATCTTTTATATTCAACTTCTATTAAAAATGTTTTAGATAAGTTAAATAATAAAATAACTTATCAACAAATTGAACAAGAATTAACTAAATTATCAACGAATGAAATAGAAAAATTATTTTATGAATATGATAAACCAATGTTTATTAATAAAATTCCTGAAAAAAAAATAGCAAAAGAAGCTTATTTATTTTATGGAAATAAATTAAAAGAAGAAACTAAAAAATTTCAAGAAGATATAATGAAAATAAAAGATATAAATGAAGATAAAGTTCATTTGAAATTACAATTAATTAAATTAATAGTTAATGATTCTTTGTTTATTAAATATAATTTATCTGAAAGACAATTAACTTTTTGTGTTTTTGAATATAAATTATTAGAAGATAATGAAGTTTTAAAACTTCATGATGAAATCAATCAATTAGATACAATGTTTACACAAAATATGTAATTTAATATTTAATTTATATTAAATTCTTTTATTTATTTTATAAAAATTTATAAAAATAAAAAATAAAATGAAATTAAAATATTAATGTCAAAATTAGATGAAAATATAATAAATGAATCTGATTATAATTCTCAGTTAATAGAATATGAAAAACTTTTAAATGAATATGCAGAAAATGGTAAATATGAAAAAGCAGAATTATGTAAGGAAAAAATAAAGGATTTAAAAAAATTAATAAAAAAAAAACGTAAAAAAGATTTAGAACAAAGACAAAATATAGAAAATGAAAATTTAGAATTAAATTATAAAACCGAAATAGAAGAATTTAATAGAATATGGAATGAAAGATTTAAAGAATTAGAAGAAAGAACTCAAAAAGCAGGAGAAGAAATAACAGAAAGACAAAATAAAGAAATGAATGATTTATATAATTTATTAGAAGAAAAAATGAATCAAGATAATAAATATAGACCTTCAGCTGAATATATTAAATTAGATAATGAAGAAAAACAATTAGTTAAATTTCAAAAGTTTAATGATGCTTCTATCATAAGAAAAAAAAAAGAAAAAATTAAATTGAAAGATATTGAAAAAAAAGAAAAAGAAAAACAAGTAAAAATTCAAAAAGAAACATTAAATAAAAGTAAAAGACATGAATTAGAAAAAGAAATTTTAAAAAAAAAATTTGAAAAAGAATTTAATGAAATGAATATAAAGAAAGAAAAAGAGTTAGAAATACTTGAGAAAAAATTTTATAATAAAAGATTAGATTTAAGTCAACAACAAAAAACTGAAAAAAATTTTACTGAAAATAATAGAATATTAAATAAAAGACATGTAAGAGATACTTATTCAGGTTTTCAAAATAATTATGGAACAACAACTGAACCAAGTAATTTAAATATATATAATAATACAAATGGTAATTTAAATCAAGAAGAAAATAATTCAAATAATTCAAATAATAATGATAATGATAATGATAATGATAATAAAGAAAATAAAGAATTAAATGGAATTGAAAATGAATTAAAAAAAGAAAATAATAATGAATAAAAAAGTTAAAAAATAATTTAATAAAAAAAATTATTTGTTTTCATTTATTTTTTAAAATATATTAAAATAAAATACTATTTTAAAAAATTTTTATTTCCAATGATTCTTAATTAAAATAAAATATTAATTTCTTTTTTCTTTTGATTTATTCCACATTTAAAACTAAAAATAATGAAAAAATAATTAAATGAAAAAGAAATTCATTTAATATTTAAAAATTAAAAATGTTGAAAAAGGAATATTTTTATTATTATATTCAAACAATAAATTAGGATTATATTTATAGAATATTATGATAAAAGAATATCAATATTTATTTTCTTGAACAATAATATAAGTTTTATAATTATTTTATAAATTGATTTTAAATAATTAAAATATTATAATATTTTTATTATATATTTAAACAAAAAAATGAATGATTAAATTAATCTATATTTTCCTTATTAAAAATAAGGAGAAAACATTAATCCATTAGAAAATTCTTCTACTTCATTTTGAGGAAATATTTTATTTATTTTTTCTTTTTTGAAAGGTTTCAAATAATTTCGATTATATTCAAATTTTTTAATATTATGAATATTTCTTTTTCCTAAATTATATTCTTTAAAAATATTTTTATTATTTTTATTAAAACCATTTAAAGTTAAACTTGAAGAATAATTATGATATTTTCTTAAATTATGATTTTTTAAAATATTATTTTTTATTTCATTATCATTTGATTTAAAACTATTGTTTTTATCTAAAATTTTATTTATTTTTTCTAATTCATATTCTCTGGAAAAGACTCTTTTATTTGGTTTTTGCTTATGTTCCCATGTAAGTTCTTTTTTTATATAATTAATATTTTTTATTGATTTTTCTAAAGAATTATCAACTCTTTGAGATATTAATGGAGAAAAGGAATAAATTAAATTATTATTTGTTTTATTTGCAATTAAGGCTTTCTTTGTTTTAAATTTATTTACAAATTTAGTAATGTTATCTTTAGTTAACTTTTTATTAGATATTTTTTTTTCTTTTGATTTACATTCTGGTTTTAAAAATGAATTTGAAATATTTTGATATGAATCAAAAAAATAATTATTTAAATCTGTAATATTTCTTTTAATTTGATTTTCATTTTTTTTTGAAAATGAAATTGTGGAATAATTTTTATTAATGTTTTTATTCATTCTATTTTTATTTTTTAGAATTAGAGAATTTAATAAATAAGAATCTAAAGGTATTTCTAAATTAGATTTTAATTTTTGCTTTATTGAATGATTTATATTCTATTTTTTAACTAAAATTTATATTTACTTTATTTTCAATGGTTGTTAAACTCATTTTTTTTATTCTATTTTAGTCTTTAAAAGAATAAAATTTTTTTATGTAAATTTTTTAAAAAAATTTTAATTTAAACTTATTTAAAAACTTTTCAATATGTCTTTAGAATATCATAATAAAAATTACCAAAAATCATTAATAAAACCTCAATCAAGAAATCAAGTTAAAAAAGAAAGCTTTAAATTTGAAAAATATGGATATCATAAATTAATAAAAAAATATAATATAAAACCTAAAGACTTCTTAATTAATATAATAAATGATATTATATATAATGAAAAAACACATTTAGTAGCAGTATTTAAAGATTATTTAATATATGATGATAATAGTGAATTTTTTAAAAGATATTATAAAAAATATGAAAGTGTAAGAAGATTATCAAAATTTATTGAATATTATAATATATATTCAAAAATTTACCCAAATTATACTTCAATCCCAGAATGTAGATATTTATATAAAAATATTCAAAAAAAACAAAGAATGATTGATATACAAGAACAAATTGAAAATAAAACTATTGATAATTCTTCTGATACTTCTAATAAAGAAAGAAATGAGGTTTTTTCTACTGATGTCTTTGATTCTATTTTTAATGCTACTAATAAAGAAGATATTGAAATTTTATTTAATATAAAAAGAGATAATTCTAAAATTGATGATCAAAATTTTTATCAAAAAATAAATGATATAATTAATATAATTGAGAAGTTTGAAAAAAAAAATAAAAAGACAAGTAATAATTTTAACATTGATGGTATTTCTTCATATTCAAATAAAATTTCTCGTAGAATTTCAAATGATAATATTAAATCTCCATTAAATCTAGGTAATAATATATTAAAAAGATATATAAGTAATTCAGTGACTAATTTATATAGAAATAACTCTTCTAATTTCACTAAAATAAGTTCTAAATGGATTCATTCTAATAATAAACTTTTAAATATTTATTCAAAAAAAAATGTATCTAAAGATAGAAATAATGAAAGTAATAATCCTAATACAGAAAGGAGTTTAATAGAAAAATTAGAATATAATTTATTAAAATTAACAAAAAAAAATTTAATGTTTACTAAAAGAAATTATAACTCATCTCATAAAATGAGAGCAACAAGTAGAAGAGAATATTCTACATTTTCAAAGCATAATATAAGTACATATTCAAAAACTAAAAATTCTTCTTCAATTAATTTAAATAATTATACATATCATAAATCAAATAGTAATAATAATATTTCCCAAAATATTAAAAATCCTTTAAATTATAGATTTGGGAAAATTAATCCTGTTATTTCTTCAAATGAAAATTATATTAAATCACCTTTAACTGCAAGAAATACTTTTAAGAAAAGTATTTCAAATTTAAGAAGTAATAATATTAATATAAGTAGTTCAAATATTAATAATTCTAAAAGTAAAATAATTGATCAACATAAAAATAAAATTAAATTAAATAAAGAAAATATAAATTATAAGAAGTTTAATTGTAAAAATATTATTTATGTAATTAAAAAAAACTCTAAACTATCTCCAAATATTACTTTTTTTAATGATAATATAGGTAGATTAAAGTTTTCAAATAATAAAAATATAAATCAAAAAGATAAAAAAAGAAGTGATAGTAATTGCAATTTAAATAATAAAAGAAATAGTTTAAAGGAAAATAACAAAATAAATAAATATAATAAAGTTAAAATAAAAAAAAGAAATAAAACATCTATGATAAATTCAAGTTCTGTAAATAATAATTTATTAATGACAACAAGAGATATTGATAATAAAGACTTAAATATCTTAAGGAATGCATTTAAATCAAAGTTAGGAAAAAAAGAGATTAATAATAAAAGTTTAATAGATTTTAATACAACAAAAAATTATCATGAAACTATTAAAAATAATTTAAGAAATTTTATAAGTAGAAATAAAAACAATGGAAAAAATAATAATAATGAAAGTTCAGATAATAAAAAAAGTAAAAATGAACTTTTTACAAAATTAGGTTTTTTAGATAACTTTAAAATAAAAAAAAAAATTAAAAACGAAATAGAAAAAAATATATCAAAAAAACAAAATTCAAACTCAAAAAAATCAAAATCCAAAGAAAAAATAAAAAATAATTAAAAAAAATATATTTTTACCATTTAAATTAATTTATATTATATATATAGATTTATAATAAAGAAAAATTTTTTAAATATTTGTATTAAAAATAGGAATGAGTTCAATACCAAAAGAAATAAAAAGAGACAAACCAAAATTAAAAACAATGATGCCTCGCTCAAATTTATTATTATTAAAAAAAGAAGATAAATATCAAAGAATAAGTATTTCTCATATAGAAACTTTTTTATCTCAATATCAAGTAAAATCAATAATTCCTTTTACATTATATTTATCGGAAATTTGGAAAGAATTATCTAATCAATCATCAAAGAAATTAAATGGAATTAATAGAACATCTTTTTCAAATTATTTTCCTCTTCCAGGATTAATAAATGTTAGACTATTTAATATTTTTGATTCGAATAAAGATAATTACTTATCTCCTAAAGAATTTATTGAAGGAATGTCATTATTATTTTCTGATAGTCCTAATAAATTAATTAAATTTATTTTTAGCTTTTATGATTTTAATAATGATGGTTTTATTAATAGAGATGATATTAGAATTGTTTTATCTTATATTCCTAATTTATATAATTTTGAAGGAATGATTAATTTAGAAGAAGAATTATTTAAAGCTTTAAATGATATTTTTGGAAAAAAAGAAAAAATGGATTTAACACATTTTTTTAAATGTATTTTAGAAGAAGAAAATTATGAACTTATTATTCCTATTCTTTCTTTTTTTTATGAAAAAAAACCTTTTGATAATGAAGAAATTGATTTATTTTATTCAAATTATATAAATAAATCTAAAGGTAATATTTATGAAATTGAAGGAGTTGTTAATATTGAAAGTATAAGTGATGTTAAAGAAAAAAATGATTTAATGAATGAAGATTTCAAAGAAAATACAAAAAATAATTCAAAAGAAAAACAAGATAATGAATTAAATAAAAAATCACATAAAAAATGTTATTCAAATAATGGTATAATACAAATTGATATAAATTGTGAGAAAGAAAAAAAAAATGATGATAATAATTTAAACATAAAAAAAAATGGCACAAATCAACAATTATTTACCGTAAATTCAAATTTTAAAGAAAAAGCAACTTTAATTTTAAATGATGATAAAAAGAAATTAAAGAATAATTATATAAGACCAAATTCAACTCCAATATTACAAGAAACAAATAATAATGAAAAAATAAGATTAATGGCAACAAGTGCTGGATTTTTAAAATTAAGAAAAACAATACCAACAATAATTTATGCTTGTAAAATTTTAAAAGATATTGAAATTCAAAATTTAATAAAAGATAATGAAAATCAATCAAAAGAAAATAATGAAGATTCAGATTTTTATAGTGAAGATAATTATGAAGATGAATATGAAGGACTTAAATTTGATGGTCAATATCCAAAAAAAAATAATAAATTATTAAATGATGATAATAGATATGAATCTTATCTTTATAAATTAACTACTTCTTCACATAAATTAAAAAAATTATATTTTAAATTATATAACAAAGATTTATTTTACTTTAAAACAAAAAAATCAAAATTTCATCGAGGAATGCATAATTTAAATGGATTATTTTTAGAATTCAATAAAGAAAATAATATAAAAGTAATAAATAATAAATTATATTATATATTTAATTTAGTAAATCCAAATAAAAAAATCCATATGTATTTATCAGATGATATTCATATATATGAAGATTGGATAAATATATTAAAAAAAGTAACAAATTATGAAATCACAGAAGATTTATATATTATTAATGAAGAAATAGGAAATGGTAAATTTAGTAAAGTTTATTTAGGTTATGATAAAGAAACAAGTAAACAAGTAGCAATAAAAAGAATAGATAAAACAACATTATCAGAGAATGATTTAAATTTAGTAAAAACAGAAATAGATATTTTAAAAGTATGTCATCATCCAAACATAATAAAATTATACAAAATAATAGAAACATCAAAAAAAATAGATTTAATAATGGAATATTGTCCAGGAGGTAATTTTTATTATTATTTACAAAAGATAAACAGAAGGTTAAAAGAAAAAGAAGTAGTAAATTATATTCATAAATTATCAACAGCAGTATATACAATGCATAATTTAGGAATAATACATAGAGATTTAAAATTAACTAATATAGTAATGACAGAATCAACTTTATTTCCAGATATAAGAATATTAGATTTTGGATTAAGTAAAATTTTAGGTCCTGGTGAAAAATGTAGTGAAAGTTATGGAACTCCTGGTTATGCTTCTCCTGAAGTTATTATGGAAAATAAATATGATTTTAAAGCTGATATTTGGTCTATTGGAGTTATTACTTATTATTTATTTAGTAATAAATTACCTTTTGATTTTCCTGATAAAAAAGATTTAATTAAATATACTTTGGAAAAAGAAGTTGAATTCAATGGGAAAGAATGGGAAAATGTTTCTAAGGAAGGAATTAAGTTTATTAAGGATTTAATGAATAAAAATTATGAAGAAAGGATTAATATTAAAAATGTTTTGGAACATGAATGGATTAAAAAATATTATGCTGAGAATGTTAAAGAAAGAAGATTATCTAAAAATATTTATGGTTCTAGAGGCTCTGATTTTAGATTATATGCTTGTATTTTGAAGGATGAATTTACTATTAATAATAAAAAGAAAAATAATTTTAACAGTCATAATGATTTAGTTGTAATAAGGAAACCAAGCAAATAAAAATATATTCTTTCTAAGATATTCATTAATTAGATATTTATATTTTTCTAAATTATATTGGTTATATTCTATAGATAAAAGATTATTTTAGTTTATTTATTTATTCAATTAAGTATTAAAGAATTTCCTTCTTATTCAAATATATCTATAATATTTTTAGAACTTTTATAATATTTAATTATATATATCAACAATTGAGATAATATATATATATAAACTATTTTTATTATTAAAAATAAAAATAAAATGAGAGATATAGTTGAACAAGAAAATAATGAAAAAACCAATGAGAAAGAAAATATATTTGATGTTTATGAGAATAATCTTGAACGCAATTCTAAAGAACCAATACCTAGATTCACAGAAATAAATGATGATTATCTAAACAATCCCTTAGGATTTTCATATCAAATGCAAAATGAAAATGATAATTTAGAAGAAAATAATAATAATAATGAAAAAAATAACAATTTACAAAACCCTGGAAAACCAAAATCAAAAGAGAAAAAACCTTCATTACAATCACTTCAAAGTTTAAACAAACCTTTAGACACAAAAAACAGATTTAATTATAAAATAATATTTTTAGGAGATTCATCAGTAGGAAAAACATCAATAATTAATCGTTATATAAAACAATTATTTTTTCAAAATTATGAATGTACATTAACAGCAGAACAAAAGCAAAAAAGAGTAATAATAGATAAAGATAATGTAGCAAATTTAATAATATGGGACACAGCAGGAGAAGAAAAATTTAGAACAATAACTAAACAATATTATAAAGATGCTCATGGAGCTTTTTTAGTTTATGATATAACTAATAGAGAATCTTTTAATAAAATAAATTCTTGGATTAAAGATATTTATGATAGTGCTCCTTCTGATATTATTACTTTTATTATTGGAAATAAAAGTGATATGAATAATAAAAGAGAAATTTTTTATGAAGAAGCTGAACAATTTAGTTTAGATAATAATACTTTCTTTCTTGAAGTTTCTGCTAAAAATGGAAATAATATTGATATTGCTTTTGAAAAAATGGCTTATAAAATTTATGAAAAATCTCAAGAAGAAAAAGATAATGAAAATAAAGTTATAAGGAAAGAAGAAAGAAATAATTTTCAAATAAAAAATCAACATAAAAGTAAGAAAATTAAAAAAAAATGCTGTAAATTATAATTTTATGGAGAAATATTATTTATTAATAATATATATTTAATTAATTTTTGAGTTTAATTATTTTAATTTTAGGAGAGTCATTAAATTTTAAAAAAAACTAAAATAATACAAACTTGAAATATAATATTAACACTTATTATATCTATATTAAATAAAATAATTAAGTTTATTGAAAATATTTTTTTTCAATATTTTCCTTAGTTTGAGCAAGAGTATAATAAAAATTATATCTCTTTTTTTCAATTTTATCATTATTACTATTAAACTTTTTTCTTAATTCTTCTAATAATTTTTTTTCTTTTTTTTCTTTATCTAATTTTTCTTTTTTCTTCCCAACATTTTTTAAATATTGTTGTTGAATATTTTTCCCAAATTGTTCAAAAGCAAGATCACTTAATCTAGCAAAATTATCTGAAAATTCCATCATTTCTCTATTTTTTTTCCCCATATGAGCATAAGAGTTTTCTATTCTTACTGCATGAATAACATCTTTTTTTGCTTTTCCTTTTATTTTTCTTTTCCTTAACTTTTTATCTAAAATTGCTTCTGCATCTCTTTTAAATTCTATTGATAATGGTTTTAAATATCTTGCATTATCTATTATTTTAAATAATTTATTATTTAATTTTGATTGATTTATTTTTATTATATCCATTTTTACTTGTATTGTTTTTGCTTTTTCTTTTTCTTCTTTTATAAAATTTTCCTTTTCTGAAAATGATTTTATTATTTTTCTCTTTTTTCTCCTTTTTGATGATGATGATCTTGTTGTTAATGATTTTACATAATAATTATTTAATTTAATATTATTTCTTGTTCTAATATTATCATTATAATTATTTGAATTTAATTTTAAAGATGGAATTTTTATTTTTGGAATAAACCTTTTATTCTTGCTTTGCGAATTTGAAAATGCTGTTATTGTTTCTCTTTGAGTTGAATTTGAAAAAGTTTCTATATTATTTTTTAAATATGATTTATGATCTTTTAACTCTGGTGAATAATAATTTTTATCTATATTTATTTTTTCATTATCTTCACTCTCATCATCACTTTCCTTTTTTTTTAATAATAAATTTATATTATTTTTAAATGAATAATATTCATTATAATTATTTACATTTTTTAATTCATTCTTTTCATTTTTATTTACACTTGTATTTAGTAATTTTAATTGTAAATTACTTCTACTTTTATTTAATTCTTCTTCTTTATTTTTATTTATATTTAACGATAATAATATATTTCTATTTTTTTCATTAGATTTATTTTTTCTTTTTTGTTGTTCTTTATTTATTATATTAAGCTTATCATTAATAGGAATATTATTTGTTGAAAAAATTTTTTTTAATCCTTCTTCATATTTTAAACCTGTTGTTTTATTATATTTTTGTTCTATAAATTTTTCACCTTCTATTTTCTTTGTTAACAAATGTTTTATTTCTGATTTTTTTTCAATTATATCTCTAGATAAATCAAAATTTCTCTTTTTTCCTCTTGATGATATTATTTGTTCATTTATACATGATCCACATTTTTCAAATATGGAAATAATTTTTTTTTGTTTTTTGGACATTTATATAAATATTTTAATGTTTTAAATTATTAAATTAATAATTTTAAATAAAATATTATTAATAATAATTGAAAATTAAAAAAAAAGATACAAAGTTCAAAATATTAATTATTTTTTGGAAAGAGATTAAATAAATCATATAATTTTTGAAGAAATATTAAATTATATTTTATTAATGATGTTGATTAAGATTTATAGATCAAAATTTATTTAATATATTTCCCTAATAAAAAATATTATTTCAGTTTTTTAAACATTAAAAAATTCAAAGTCTAATTAAAAATAAAAGTTAAATATAATAAAAATCTTTATTTAAGTATTTAATCATCTTCATCATTTTCTTTTTCAATTCCATTAGCTTTATCAATAGGGAAGAAATTAACTTTACTATTTTTAATAGAATTATAAACTTGAAAATCAACAGAATTTAAATCATGAGCATCAGTTTTATGTAATTTAAAAAGATAACAGAAATAATATAAAATATTATGTTCTTTCAAAACATGATCATCAAAACTAATACCATTACTTTCAAATAAAGTTCTATTTAACTGACAAATAAAACAAGTATTTTTTTTTTCTTCATATAAAGTATTATTATTTTCTCTAATTTCTTGGAAAGTATCAACAATAATACCATTAACAATATTTAATATAATTAAAATAATTAAAAAGTAAAAAATCCAAGAATAAAAAAATTCAGAATAAAAACCAGGTTGTTCTTCAATTTTCATTTCAAAAGGTAATCCACCAGCTCTCATTCCATTATTAAATAAATATAAGAAACATTCAAGATAACTTTGACATAAATAAGAACCATCATCATTCATATTAAAGAAATATAATGTAATAGCAGCATAAAATAATATTAATATTATTAAAAGGAAACCTGTTGATAAAAATTGCTTATACCTATTTTGAATTGCGTCTAAAACACTTTTCATTGTTGATGATATTGTAAATAATATAAATAATTGGAATGATAAAAAAGAAGGCCAAATTAAACCTAAAAATCCAAATATGAAAGTCCATAAGAAAGGTAATATTTCTGGTTCTTTTAAATATACTAAAATATCAGAATATGTAATTTCTTCATCATTATTATCTTCATTTTCATTATTTTGAATAATTACAGTATTAGATTCATTATTATCACCATTTAAATCTTCTTTAATTTCTTGTTTTGGAATTATATATTTTAAATTTATATATTTAAAATAAAGATAATTTCCAACTATTGCTAAAATTGCTAAAAGTTCTAATATTTCATACAAAATAATAAACCAATGAAAAAAATTTCCTGGTGCTGAAAGCATTAATAAAATATTAGGAACGAAACTTGCTATTACAATATAAATTTCAAATTGATTAAGATCTAATTCTGATAATTGTAATAATAACTTTTTATTTCTATATCTTTTTCTCATTTCTACAATATTAGATAAAGTATAATAATAATCAAGTAATCCTGATAATTTCTTAAAATAATCTTTATAATCAGCTTTATTACAAAAAGTAATTACATCATTGTAATTAATAAGAACACTTTCTTTAGGTCTTAAATAATAAATAGTTAATAAAGAAGGTTCAATTTTAGATTTAATAGAATCAACAGTATCTTTAATAATTTCAATATATTGCTCACTAACAGTTTTTTTCTTTTGTAAACTTTTTATCATTAATTTAGTATCATTTTCTCCAGGCTGAATACTAATAGATTTATTTTTAAAAATAGTTTGTTTTCCAGTAAAAGGATCTAATTCAGGAACATTAGGTACATTAGGCATTTCATTTGAAGATTCTCCTTTTTTCTTTTCTGGTGCTAATAAATTAGAATATTGTTGAATTTCTAAAGGAATTAATTTTGCATATAAACTTCCTAATCCATGCCACCTTTTAAAATCTAATCCAAACATTACATCATTTTTCATTAATAAAAATGAACAAAATTGATAATATTCTTTTCCTATTAAAGTAGAATCTGAATTTATTGCTTTATCATTTTGAGGAGAAGATAAATCTTCTAATATTTGTTTATAACTTGATTGCTTTGGATGATCAGATTCAGATAAATGTTTTATATTTACAAATATTTGAAAAGCTATTTTAAAATAAGGATTTTCTATTAATGACTCATAATTTTCATATAAATATTTCCTTAATTTAGAACATTTAACTCCTAATTTTTTTAAATCAACTTCAGTTTTATCTTTTAAAATATTATTATCAAAATTATCTTCTTCAATTCCTAATTTAACTTCATAAGTTTTTAATAAATAAATAAAAGCATTTTCACCTTTAGTTAATAATTTAATAGGAGGTAAACCATTAGTAATTGGACTAACATCAGGTTCAGAATAAACGAAATTTTCTTCAATGAAGCAATTAACAAATCTAACAAAGTTAGAACAAAGAGAACTAAAAATTTCTTCAGATTCTAATAATTCTAAAAACCTTGAAAAAGTTTCTAAATATTCAGAAAAAAATTCATTATTACCTAAAGTACTTAAATTTTTTTGAGTTGTTCCTTGAATAATTTCTATTCTAAAATCATTTAATTCTTCATCTAAATCAATTAAACTTTCATATTGTTCCATAAAACCTAAAGGCTCAATAGTTTCTTTTTGTTTTGAAACATGAGAAAATATTTTTGTCATTTCACAAGAAGAATCAAATATTAATTTAATAAAATCAAATCTTTGATTTTTTGCAAGGGGAATATAATTTCCTATTAACATTGTTTGAAATAAAGGATTATGATCTTCGCAAAGTAATCTTAAAAAGTCTATTGAAGTTATTAATAATTTTAAATTATCTCTTGAATAAGGAAGAATAACTGAATTACTATAAATTACAGATTGCATTAAATAATAAATTTGATATGTTAATAAAGGAATTAACATTGTTTTTGCTATTGAAGGTGATTCTACTATTTTATCTTGCCAAAATTTAGGATTACTTAAAAATAATCTTTGTCCAACTTCAATATATAAAGTATTAGAATATTGAAAATAATTAATTTTAAATAAATTCAATTTTTCTTGTTTTGCAATTTCATTAGGATCTTCTTCATTAACAGAATTTTCATTATTATTCTTATTTTCATTTTCTAAAAGAGAATTTTCTTCTTCTTCATTAGAATTTGGTTCTTCATGTTCTTTTATTTCTTCATTTTCCATAGACACAGTATTCTCTGATTCTCTATTACTTTCTTTATCTTCATATTGATAATTAGAAGGAAGAAAAGGTGAAATATAAGTTGGAACATAATAACCTTTAATTATATTTTGAAATAATGGAGATGCAATATCTTCATTTTCTTCTCCTTCTTCAAAATATTCTAAAATTAAATTTTGCTCATTATCTTCTTTTGTGTCTTTATAATGTTTTAAAAATTCTTCTATTCTTTCTATAGGAGTTAAATTTTGCTTTCTTTGAATTATTATACTTGTATGTGTTGAAGTTAAATTTGATGTATTATTATTTGATGATTCTTCTTCTCTATTTTTATAATAATTATATATTTCATCATAAAATTTAAATTTTGATAATAGTAATCCAAAGTTATCAACCCATAATTTAACATTTAAGTAACTAAAAGCTTTTTTCTCTTCATTATTATTTTGATTTTCTTCATCATTTTTATTTGGGTTAATAAAATAATCAATTGATTCTTGTAAATCTTGTTGAATTTTTTCTAAATCAAAATCTTCTACAAAGTAATCTTTTAATGTTTCTTCAATTACATTTAAATCTTCCATATTATTTTCTTTTTTATTGATTATGTACTTTAAAATATAATTATAACTTTCATAAAATAAAAACACTAAAGAATATATTGAATATTGTTCATTTCCTGATAAACGACAATAATTTAATATTTTCCATAAACTTAAATATACTGGTATACATATTCCTTTTAATAAATAAGCTAAAGCTTGTTTAGTTGTTTTTATATCTTGTTCATTTTCTTCAAAGAAATATTTTGTGAAATTTAAACTTTTTGAAATTACATTTAAAACATCACTTTTTACAACTCTTAATGATGAATTAATTAATTGATTTTCACTAAATTTATATAAAGTAAGAAAATGATATTTAGAATAAAATAACATAATTTCTTTTCTAATTTTAATATTTTTATAATTTGAAACTTTTTCATTTTCTTCAAATACTCCTAATAAAACAGTTTTCACATCATCAATTTTAACAATTGATTTAATATTTTGAAAGAAATTCAAATCTAAATAATTTAAAGTTTTAAAGAAATATTTATAAAATTCAACAATTTTTAAATCATTTCCTTTTTCTATTAAATCAAGTTGACATGCTTTTTTAATATAAAATAAATTATTAGATATTATTTGATTAATAGACATATATGACATGTCAGATGAAGTTCTTAAACAATTACTAAATATTTTAAGATATATAGTTAATATTTCAGGTGTTTGAAAAAGTGTTTCTATATTTTTTAATTCACTTTCTTCTCTTTTTCTTTCTGCTTTAAATACTTTATCGTCTGGAATATCCAATATTGTTTCATTGAGTTTAACAAATTTAATTTGATATCCATCAACTTTAATTAAAGTTATATGAACTAATAAAGATAAATAATCAATTTTTATTTTATTTTTTTTAACATTTTGAATTAATTTTAAATAAAATTGAATATTCGCTTTTCCTGGATTTGTATTTTGTTTTAATAATAATTTTTCATATTCATTTTCATTGAATAAAAGTGGTATTAATAAACTATTATTTTCTATAAATTTAAATATTATTTCAAATAAAATTTCTTTTACTTGATGAATTTTTTCTGAAGTTTCTTCTTTATGAAAGACTAAATCAATACAATAAATAATATTAATTATATCCCTAATACATCCTCCTTTCATAAGTGAATATTGAAAATTTTTAATTTTATCTTCTGAAATTTCAAGTTTATCACATTCATCTTTTAAAGAATTTATTTTTTCAATTAATTGTTCATCATCAAAAATTTTATGAAAATCTTCATAAACAATAATAAATTTATTAATAGTTTGAATATGAAATTTAATTAAATCATAATTAGTTTTAAAACCATTGTTAGTAAGAAAAGAATCTAAATTACTATCAATTAAAGGTTGAACAGCTTTTAAAGTATCTTCTAAATCAGAATTATTTAATAAATTTTGAATTGATTCTGAAAATTCATCTTTTTCACATAAAAATAATTCTAAAAACATTCTATTTCTAATTGAAAATTTAGCACTATTCCCACCAAACATTGCTTCAAAAACTTTATGATTAGTTTCATCTCTTTCAAAACTAAATTTATATTGATTTGAATTAATATCTTTTTGAATGATATCTTTATTAAAAGAAACACAATTCCTACTTAAAAATATTAAATAAGCAGTGCATTTAATTGAATCATTTATATTATCAGTGTTACTTTTTTTTCTACATTTTTGAACTAAGTCTAAAAATATTTGACTATAATTATCTAAAATATTTACATCACCCATTGTATTTGATAGTAAAATATTTAAATAATCCATTGCCATAAGAAAGAAGTTTTCAATATATTCAAGTGAAATTCTATCTAAATTTTCTTTTAAAACCATTAAAATTTCTTCTATTTTCTTTAATTGTTCTATATCTGGAAATCCAAAAACGATTCTTTGTAAAGGAGAAACATTTTCACCTGCAGTTAAAAAATCATGTATTGTTGGTCTGATTATAGTATCTAATTGTAATTTTAAAAGTTGTTCTATTAATCCTAATAAATTATTTGTTGAAACTCCATCCAAAGCTTCGAAATATTTTATGATTAATTCATTTGTGATTATATTCTTTGGTGATGTTGAATTGTCTAAACCGTATTTGCAATTGTTTCTATATTCATTTGATTTTTCTTCTCCTTGTCTTATTATCTCATTAAAACGAGTATTTATTTCTGATTCAGATGATAGATTAAAAGATGACATTTTTTTATTATTATTAGATTATATAAAATTTATTTTAAATAATTTTTGGGTTGTTGAAAATTTTTTATTTTATTTTTTACATAAATAACATTTATTGCTTTCTCATTCATTTTATTATATATATTGGTATCTTAATATTATTTTCCTTTAATAATATATGTATAACTAAAAAAATAGGAAAAAAACATTTAAACAATTTAAAATTAATAAAATAAAAGTTTTCAAAATTAAAAAAAGTGCTGAACAATATTTTTCCTGACAATCATATTATTTAATTTAGAAATAATATTAAAAAAATGAATCCTTAATTATATATTATATACTTTTAATTTGAAAGTAAAGTATAGATTAGGGAAAATTTAAATGATACGGAAGATAATAAAAAAAAAATGAAATTAATGAAAATAAGTATTTGTTATTATGATAAGAAATTTATTTTTTATTTTTTTTATTTTTTTATAAAATTTAAATAAAAATATTGCTTCAAAAATAAAAATTAACTCGTTATTTTTTAAATAATAGTTATTATTTTAAGATAACAATACTATATTTTTTAAAATCGATTTATTTATAAAAGAGGATAATTATAAATTTTACATCTAAAATTAATTTCGATACAAAAACTAAAAACATAAATATCTAATAGTATTATTATTGGTTTCGTTATGATTTCGCTTTTTATTATTATAAATCAATTATTTCATTAACTTCATTAGGGAGACCATCTTTAGTGATTATTTTATTTTCAATTAAATTTAAAATAAAATTACAAAGTGAATTTTTAATTTCTTTTTTTTCTTCTTCTTTTATTTCTTCTTTATAATTTGAAATTATATGTTTAATATATGCATTAATATAAGTTTTAGGTAATGAAACATTTAAAAGAATTTTTTTAAGTACATTCATAGAATTATTAGTAAATTTCATTTTTAAAAATTGAGTTAAATATTCTTCAAAAATCGTATTTTTACTAATTTTCATTAATAATTGAAAGGAAAAATCTTGATTAACTTCAATTAACTGCATCATTTTAATAGAATTAAAATTAATTTCTTTTAATAAAATAGGATTATGTTCAATTTCATTTAAGCAAAAAATAATTTTTTCTTCATTTAAATTATTAAAATGATGAAGATATGAATAAACTTTATCTTTATTTTGATTATAATCCCAAATTAATTCATGTTTAAGAGAAGGCATAATCCATAAAGGTTCATTATCAAAAAAAGGAAATTGATTATTAGGATAATAAGACATATAATTTGGTTCGAAATAATTGAATGATACATCTTTTGGAGTGAGTTGACTTAAATTAAATAAATTATTATTATTTTCTATATTATTTTCATATAATATTGGTCTTATCCAATCATTTATTATCTTTGGAATTTTTTCTGATGATTTATTATATTTTTCATAATATTTTTCTATTTCTATATTCTCAATTTCTAATTTTTCTTCTAATATATTTTTTATTGTTTTTTGATATATTATATTATTATTTAGAACGTCTATTAAAAATTTTTTTTCTTCTGAATGCTTTGAATTTTTTAATGATTCTAATATAATTGGAATAAATGGAATTGTATTGGTTTTATCTAATTGATACATATCATATAAAATAAAAAAAGATGATATTCTTTGAGGTAAATTTAATAAATTATCTTTTATTAAATACCATAAAGTAATACCTAATTTAAATTGCTCTGATTTTGAATAAGTTTTCTGGAAAATATCTGATATATTTTGCAATGTTTTTTCTTCATCTGAAATTATATTATATAAACTTGTCAACTCACTGAGAGATAACATTAAAAAAAAATATACTTAAAATTAATATTATAATATTAAATAAATCAAAAAAAATATTTTAAAACAAAAAATAAAAAAATAAAAAAAAAATCCAAAAAAAAATAAAAAAATAAAATTATTATAAATAGAAAAATTTTGAACATAAAAAAGACGATAAAAAACTGATAAAATTCAAAAATAACATTTTTAAAAATAATTACCTTTTAATTTCATATTCAATATTATTAATTAAAGAATGCTTTTATAAAAATTTGAATTAATATCTTGATTAGTTTAAAAATATCTAATAAATTGTTAACAACAATCTCAAAATAAATTTATTCTATTTATTATATTATCCTTCCCAAATAAAAAATATTTTTATGATTTCTTTGTTTCATATTTAAACTTCAAATAATGAATAATAATAATATAAGAAGAATAATCTTTTATTTATTTATTTTTTTGTTCTGAAGTATTAAAAATATTTAATTTCTCTCTTCTACTTTATTTGTTATTATTATTTTTTTTTTTTCAACCAATTCTACCTTTTCTATAATATAGATTTTTTTTGACTTAAAAAAAATGTATTCCTTTCATTTAAAGAATTAAATGAAGTTATATTCTTTGGATATTTTTTATTATAATTAATTTATAATATAAAGTTATATTTAAAAAATCAATTTATGCAATTTTAGAATATTAGAATATGATTTGGTTTTATAAAAGGAGTGTTTTGATAAAAAATATTAAAGAAATATTTAGATAAAAATGTTTTCAAAAATTGAATAGAAAAATAATAAAAATATAACTTCTTTTTATTATGTTTGTTTCTGATAGAAAAAGAATTAGATGATGGAGATAAATTTGATTTTTAAAAAAACTAAATGAAAGTATATTTCGGGCTTGAAATATCTTTTAAATTTATACTTTTAATAAAAGAAATGAATATTGTTTTAATAATAAAAACTTATTAAAGAATTTCAGAATCCAAATATATTTATAAATTTTATAATATTCACATTATAATATATAAATTTTTAATAAAAAAAATAGCTTTTTTTTATTTTATTCCTTACTTAATTATCAAATGTTATTATAAATTTTAAAGTACTAAAGAAATAAAAAGGTAAGAAAAAAATAAAAAATTTTTATAGCGAAAATGAGTGAATTAAACAATGAAATACATTTGACTGATTATCCCACAAATTTTAACACAAATTTTAAAGATATTTTACATGATAAAGATTATTTAAAAAGTTTTTTTGAAGAGAATCAAATTTCAATGAATGAGATATTTTCACAAAATGATGATTTTTCAGATAAAAACAATTCAAATTCATATTTTACATATCCATTATTTAAAGTAGTGAATAAGAAAAGAGGTAGATGCAATAAATTATGTAATAAACATGCAATTCATACCAAATGTTCAGTTGATAATTCTTACAAAAAAATAATAAATAATGCTAATAAAATTTTTGTTTCAGAGTTAAATCAATTAATTGAAAAAAATTTTGGAAAAGATTTTCCTAAACTTAATTTAATAACTGGAGTTGAAAAAGGTTATGTTAAATCTCTTTTAGAAAAAACAATTGAAAATATTTTGATTGATTATAAAGAAGTGGTCAAAAAAACAAAAAAAACAAAAGAAACAAAAAAAAATGTGGATGTAATTGAAAAAATAAAAAATGTTGAAGAAATTAAACGTATTTTAGAGAGTAAATTTTATTCTTACATTGATAATAAAATGAAAACAAAAATGGAGGAAATTTCAGATAAAGAAGAAAAAAAAATATGGAAAACAATATTAGACAAAGGGATATTAGAATTTTGTAAAAGTAAAAAATCGAAAAAAAAAAAATTAAACAAATAAAGGATTTGATTCTTTTTTGTTTTATGTATATTTTTATGTTTTGCTGAATTCCAGTTAAACATTTAATTTAATATTTTTTTAACTCTTTAGCAAAAAAAAAATAAATTATTTTTTATTAAAAAAATGAGTATTTTATTAAAATAAAATTTGTTTATAATGTGTTTAAAATTTTTTTTTAATGATTTTTTTGAAATTATTATTTCAAAGAATATCCAACAATAAATAATAGTTTAAGCTCAATAATTCATATTACATAAATATGAATAAATTAATGAAAAATATATGGAAACAATTTATAAAATATCTTAGTTAGAGAAATATAAAACAATTGTTTTTTATATTTATTTATTCTAGATATGATGATATAAAGGAAGATTTAAATTTAAACAAAATATTTAATATCATAAGCCAAGCCATTATAATTGAATATCAATTTATAGAAACATTAAGAATGTCCAATTTTTTCTTTTAAAAATATTAAAATTAATGTCTCTTAATTTCTGTTTAACTAAAATTATTTTTTATTTTATTTGTAAAGGAGTTTATTAAATTTTAATATATATTATTATTATGATTTTCCCAAATTAATAAATAAAAAACTAATAAATAATAAATAAAAAATGAATAAAAAAATTAAATAAATAAAAAAAAATAAAAAAAATGTCAAAAAACAAAAGATTCAATCGTAATGAAAATAACATGTTAATAGGAATAATAGGAGATGAAGAAACAGTAACAGGATTTTTATTAGCAGGAATAGGAGAAAGAAATGAAAATTCAACAAATTTTCTAAAAGTAACATCAGAAACAGATAAATCAATGATTCAAGAATTTTTTGAGTCTTTAGTGTCAAGAAAAGATATAGGAATAATATTAATATCTCAAGATGTTGCTGATAAAATAAGAGAAACTTTAGATGCATATGATGAAATTATTCCTACTGTTTTAGAAATTCCTTCTAAACAACATCCTTATTCGATTGAAAAAGATAGTGTAATGCAAAGGGCTTTAAGGCAATTATATGGACAAAATATTCCTGATGAATTAAAGTAAGAAAATATTTTATGATGGGTAATTTTTCAATATTTATTATTTTTTTAAAAAAATAAAATTAATTTAAATGTACATTTTAATTCATTAATAAGTGTTTTGTTTTATGAATTTATTTTTTCTTCTTTTTCTTTTTATAATCAATTATTAATTTTGATATATAGTTCTTTTATTTTTTATTTCCTACTTTAAATTTCTTCTTTTATATTTCTAGTTTTGCTTTGGAAATTCACTTTTGTAAAATTAAAATATATATTATGTAAATCATATATATATATTATCAATATTTGATTAAAGGTTAAGTTTTTCTTTATATGATATTGTGGAATTTAATGGTTTCTTGATTGGTATATTTTTCTTTTGGAAATGTTTTTATTTGAGTTTTTAAGATTTTTTTGGATAAATTCATTTAGTATGGTTAATGAAATAATTCTTGATTTAGAATAAAGTTTTAAATTGATATTGAAATGATTTTGAAATGTTAGTTTTTATGTTTTTTTAAGTATATATTATGAAAAAATTTAATACTATTTCAAAAATACAATTTAAATTAAAAACATTTAAATAAGAAAAAAAAATTTGTTTCTATTTACATTAAAAAGCACCTTTTATCAAATATTTAAAAGGAAGGAAATTCATTAAAAGCATTAGAATTTTCTAAATAGCATTAATAAAAATAGATAAAGAATGAAAGCAATCATTACCATATTATAAAGAGATAAAACAAGCGAATTCATTTTTCATTTTAAATTTATTTTAATTATTTTTAAATGGATGATAATTCTCCTGATGACACCCCAGCTATTAAAATATTACCTAATGAAATAACCTATAATGGTACTGATGTGGATGATAATACTACCAATTTTTTTATTGTACAATATAATATAACAAAATTTGAAAATTTAAGATATATAACATCTACATGTAATAATAAATATACTGCAATATTATATTTAAAAACTGAGTCTTCAACTTTTATTTTAGTAATATTAAAAAATATTTTTGATTTGAAAAGAGAAAATATAAAATATCAAAATATATCAACAATGAGTTTTGAAGTAAATAAAATACAAGCTATATTAAGTGATGAAATATTAAATGGAACTCAATCAGAAGATGAAGATTATAAACCAAAAAAAATATTAACTTCTTCTTATAATTTATTCTTAGTGAATAACTCATATATAATTTTACAATGTGTTAAAAAGAAAATAATATTAATTGATTTTTTAACTAAAAAATACACAACTTTATATGTAAATTCAGAGAATCATCATAATGTAAGAGTAATATCTACTTTTGATGAATTAATAGTTATAAGACAAAATGATGATAATTTACAATATTTAACTAGAACTTATGTTTTCTGTGTTTCTAATAATCAATTATATTTTTTTATTTTAAATGAAAATGTGATTACAAATCAACAATTTATTATGCATAAATTTCCTTTTGAAGAAAATTATAATTCCGTTGAAGAATTTTTAATTCAAAGAATAGATTCTAAAAATAATGAAAATAAATGGTTTTATATTATGGTTTTATTAATAAATGGAAAACTCATTAGATATGTAACTAATTGGTTAACTGTATCTATAAAATATGTTCTTCTTCATTTTAAACAATATGTTGTAAATAATATAATTAAAAAAACAGTAAATTCTTTTGATAAAATAAAAAATTGTCATATTAAAATTTATTACTCTAAAAATTGTGTTTCTTTCATAATTCTTACATTAGGAGATACAGATATTTTAGCATTTAAATTTTATGATTCAGATTCTCCTGAAGATGTTAAAAAAAGATTTAACATAGGTGAATTTGAAAATTATGTATCATCATCACATAGTAATAATAATAATAGTAATAATACAAATTCTATAGATAGTAATCAATCAAGAGAAACAACGAATATAGAAGATAAGGATAAATTAGATTTTTATAGAACTCCAAGTTCTGGAGTTAGAATAAGTAAAGCAAATATATTTCCAATTTATAATAAAACTGACCAAATACAAACTTTAAATCCATCAAATGTTTCTAATTTTATTTTAGATGGTAATCAAAAAAATACAGATTCAAAATCTTCTTCTTCAATTAAAATTTTATTTTCTTCAAAAGAAAAATGTATTATTCATTATTCTTTAAGTGAAAAAGAAAAAAGTTTAGAATTTACTACTTTTATGAGAAATAATCAAATTTCCGAAAAAAATTTAATTTATTGTTTTACATATTTTCATCTTTTTAAATTTAAGCAATTTTCTAATTTAATATCAATTTATAAATATCCTAATCCTAAAAATAAAAATGAATCTGGGATTTTAATGAGTAAAATTTTCTATGAAAAAAAATTTATTCCAAATGATATTAAATTATATGATGTTTTACATTATGAGTATTTAAACTATAGTTTCATTTTGACAAATAAATTTATAATCAAATTTAGAATTAATAATTATTTTTATTCTTTAGTATATAAAAGTGCAAGAATTTCTTATTCACCTTCAACAACAAATGAAGATAGTTTTTCAAAATTAAAAATTTTAACAAAATATGATAAAATGGAAAAAATAAAAAAAAAGTGTAAAGTTTGTAAAAAGAAAAAACCTATTTTTGTTTGTAAAAAATGTAAATTTATTTCTTATTGTTCTAAAGAACATATGGAATATGATAGAAGAAATTTTCATTTTTTTGAATGTGAATTTTTAAAGTTTATTAAAGCTTTTGATAGTACAAATAAAGAAAGTAAAAAATTAAATTTTAAATTAATAAATGGAGTAGTTAAAACATTAGAAAATATTTTAAATAGATTATTTAGATTAGTAGAAACTCCTTTAGATTATAATACTTATTTAATTTTTTTAAAAATTATGTTAAATATTCTTCCAATGATAAAAATAGAAAATTTTATAAATGAAAATATGAATAAATTTAAAAATATTGTAATAACAGAACCAAGAACAGTATGTGATAAAATATTTAATATGGAATTATGGTTTTTTTATAGTAATTTAAATATTTTATATACAAATTTTGCATTAAAAGCAGGATTAAATATTTTATCTTCTAATTCTTTTAGAAATGCAAAAATGATGGATTTAATTAGAAAAAAAGATACAAAGATTACTTCATTATTTGCATATTTTGGTTTAAGTAATGATTTATATCAATATGATATTTCCAAATCTAGACTTGAAATTGTAGAATATTCAAAACATTTTTTTTTTAATTTACCTCAGATTTATACTAATGATTATCAAGATGAAAATCATTTAAATATTCATGAACATTTTATGTTATATCATATGAACTCATTAACTTCTTTATTAAAAATAGGAATGAAATTAGGAGAAATTAATTCATATAAAAGTTTAATTGGATATTTAACTTCTATTATGTTTTTAATACCTAATTTATTAGAAGATAAGTTAAATAATGGAGAATATGCAAATGATTATTTAAGTGCTCAATTAACTCTTGCATATATATATTATTATCTAAGTTTTATATTAGTTGAAATTGAAAAAATACCTAGTTCAATAATTGTATTAAATTATGTTTATAGTTTGTTAGAAAAATCAGTTAATTTATATTCATTTCAATCAAAAGTACTTTTAAATACAGGAATTTTATTAAATTTTACTGGTAATAATGATTCTGGAATTCATAAAATGGAAGAAGCTTATAGAATAGCTGTAAATAAAAACTCTTCTTTAGATTATCAATGTAAAATTCTGAAATTATTAATTTTAGCTTATATAAATATAAATAAAATTTATAATGCTTATTTATTAATAAAAGAATCCATTAATAAAATACAAGGTGTATTAGGAATTACAGAAGATTTTTCAAATTCATCTTCTTTTAAATATTATAAACTTTTACTTAAATTAAAAGCATATCTTCTTTTCATCGTTGAATATATGGGTTATAAATATAACAAATCAAAAAAATTAGGTACAAATAAAAAAAAAAATGATAAAAAGATGGCTGATAATCTAATTGTCGTAAGTCAAAATGAAATTCCAGATTCAATTCTTCCATCAAAATTTAATTTAATTTCAAATCAACTTATTAAATATGTTGGAGAAAATGATTTAAAATTTAAAAAAGAATTTCAATCTCAAGAAGAAATATCAGCAAATAATTGGTTTGAAAATCAAAATACAAAGAATAATCCCTTTTTAATAATCAGTTTTCAAGATGATATTAAAACAGCACTTGAATTTTTATATGAATTTAAACCTCAAGAATTTCGTCAAATTAATGAAGATAATTCTGCAGTTGTAGTTGAAGATAATAATAAAGATGAAGTTCATGATAAATCGAATAGTAATTTAAGTAAAGAATTATCTGTTTCATATATTAATGCTTTTAAAGAAAAAAATATTACTTTAAAAGATGAAGAAATAAATTATTTAGATGAAATTGAAATAAAAATGGAATTATTTGATATGTTAAATAGTCACCAACAAAAAAAATTAAAGGAAATTAACAATAAAGTATTATTAAGATCTATATTATTAAGAGATCCAAAAGGAACTATTGATAAATTTAATTTAAATTATCATCCAAAATATACTTATGAATTCTTTTCTTTAGTTAATAAATTAGAAGAAAATTATTTTATTAAAAATTATGCAAATTTATATGTTATTGAAGATTATGAAGTAAAATTATTTGATTATAAAGCTGGATGTATTTTATTTGGTCTTAGAAAATTTCTTAATTTAGATAAGATAAAGAATATTATTTTTATTCATAAACTTAAATTTCTTGATAAAATAAAAAAGAATGAATTATCTTTAATAACATCAAATGATATTTCTAATGATGAAAAAGGAAAAAGAGATTGGGTGAAAAAATTAAAAAAAGTATGTGAAAAAAATAATTATCCTTTTACAGATAATTTAAATCATTTATTAGAAAATGTAATAGAAACATTAAATGATAAAGAAAGACAATTTCTATATGAAAATCCTCAATATTTATTAAATTTCATATATATAGATATAAATGCAAAATATGAAGATATAAAAAGAGAAATAAATACAATTAATTTAAGTCAAAGTAGTGAAAGTTTAAAAAGTCATTCAAGTGCAAGTCAAATTCAAGCAGCAAATTTAATTAATTCTTCAACTTATGCAAATTTTAAATTTACAATGAAAACTCCATCATCTGTAGAAAATAATGATTCATTTCAATTTAGTACTAAAAATCTTACTAATAAAGTAGTAAAATTTACATTAAATACTTCTAAAAATAAAGAATATTATGATGAATCACTTTCAGAAAATGAAGAAGATAATAATAATAATAATAATAATGGATTTTATCTTTTAGATAAAAAAAATAGTTCAAAAAAAACAATAACATTAAGACCTTTTAGTAATATTAATATAGAAACTAGTAAAAGTACGAAAGTATTACAAAGTGTAAAAGAAGAAGAAGCTTCAATTATTAGAAAAGATAGAACATCTATTATTGGAAAAGATCTTTCTGAAATTGTTCAAGATAAAACCGACGAAAAAAAAAATTTAAAATTAATGCCTAAACAATCTAAAGAAAGTAAAGATATTCCTACTATTATTTTAAAAGAAATGGATGATGATAGTTCAAAAAGTAAAAGAAAAAATTCTTTTATTACTAATAATAATTCAAATGAAAATAATAATTATCAAATGAAAATAGAAGAAGATATGAAAAATGTATCTAAAATCGATGAAGATAAAGATAATTTAAATTATTCTCCTTTTATTACTGATAATATAAATGAAATGTTAAAAGTATCTGATAAACAAAGTGGAATTGCATCTATAAAAAACAGTCAGAATGATATTAAATTTTCTAATAAAGAAAGTAAGAAAAATTCAATATATAAACCACCTGTTATTCCCAAAAAGAAACTTACAAATTCTTCAAAAAAAAGTCCTATAATTAAAAAAAAAACTTTAGAAAAGAATGTACCAGTGAAAAATAAAAAAGAAAATTTAAATAAAAATACAAGTAAGGAAGTTATTAATGAGGAAATACCTGAAGAAATTATTAAAGCTCTTATGGAAAATACAATAATTTCAAAAGGAAATGATAGCATTAAAAAAAGTATTATTAGTGATTCAACAAAAAAAAGTCAATCTGAAAATCAAAATATAAATTATGAAAAAAATAATGAAGGAGTTAAATTTCAATATTTTGACAGAAGACCTCCAAGTTATAAAACTTTAAAACAAAGAGTTTTAAAAAGAGCTCCAAAATAAATATTTATTAAATTTTTAATTAATTTTTTAATTAAATTATATAAATTTTTTGTAAATAAATAAATTTCTAAGGAAGGTAATTAATCAATAACTTAAAAATTATATATTCTAGATCTTAATATTTAATTAAAATTTTTATTTTATATTTAGAACAAAAACTATATATTTTCAAATTTATTTTCAAATGAATAAAGTTTATAATAATGAACTTCAAAAAGTTAATTTCTAAATTAGAAATTAATTGCAATATTTATAAAATAATAATATTGAACTTATTATTTACAAATTGACAATTTAATTTTATTTTATTGGTAAACATTTAAAAAATCTAAAACAACTTTCATTCTATATTAATATTTTAATCCTTAGTTTTTTATTTTACATATGTTTTTTATTAATTTTTATTTACATTTTCTTCATTTATATTTTCATCGTCATTATTTAATATTTTTTGTTGATTTTTTACATGTTTAAAAAATAAATTAGAATATTCTTCATCATTTTTTTGCTTAATATTATCCTTTAAAACTTGAAATAAATTTGATTTCAAAAATTTTTCATAATATTCATTTACTTTTGGAAATTTTTTTTTAAGTTGTTCAAAAATTGTTTTAGATGTTAATTTCATATTTTTTTTAAAGTAATTTAATAAATTCTTATCTATACTTAATTCCTTTTTATTCTCTTTCATATATTTAAAAAAATTTACATTTATTTTCTTACTCATACAATCAACTTGATAAATTCTTTTTTTATTCTTTCTTTTATAAGAAACTTTAAAATAAGGTTTTCCTTTTTTTATAATATCACTATTAATTAATTTAAATCTTATTTCTTTGATTTTATCATTACTTTTATCATTATTATTTATCATTTCAATATTTTGAAAATTATCATCTTTAGAATCCCCTAAATAATTATGATATAAAGAAAAAAGAATTTCAAAATTATTTTGAATTTGTTTATATTCACTTGTTATAAGTTTATTTATTTCACCTAATGAAAGAATTATTTGAGGGAATTCCAAAAGAAATCCAAATGGATCATTTGGAAACAGCCCATTATACATTTGTTTCTAATTAATAAATAATATATGGAGATAGTATAAAATTTTTTATCAAAATAAAAATTAATTCTGAATGGCTTTTTAGTATTTAAAAATAATTTGAAATAATATCTTAAATTCTTCATAAAATATTTAACTTTATGATTTTCTTTATTCAAAATATTTTTTTAAGGAAATAATTCAATATTGAATTAATATTTATTTATCAAAAAAAATAAATTAATTTCTTAAGACATTAACTTATCTAACGTAAGAAAATGTAAAAACCTTTAAGATTCAATATAAAATAATAAACAAATAATATAATTAACTGATAAAAATTCTTTTTATTAACTTTTAAAAACATATTAGGAACATATAAAGTTTATTCAAAAAAATTTATTTATATCTGAAGAAAAAGATTATAACTTTTTAATTAAACTGTCAATATTTCAAAACTAAAATCATTAAATAAGTAATTAAACTAAACCTTAAAAATGTAGCTTAAATCCTTCTTCTAATTATATTTATCTAAAAATATTCAAGAAAAAAAATAGACTTTTTTAAATTTGTAATTTTTTAAAGAATTTTGAAATTTATTCAACAGCATTTTTCATCTTCAATCATATATTGATAAGTATCATAATTTGAGATAAAAACATAAAGAATGGTATTTTAATGAATTATTTCTTTCTAATATTTAATGAAATCTTCTAAATCATAATATATTTAATTTGAAAAAAAAGCGTAAATATATATAGATTCTTCAATTTCAACGTGGTTCTTTTTTGATTATACATTCTAATTGATATACATTATATAAAGCATAAAATCCTATAAATTGTAGTTTTATTTCAATTCCAAAGAAGAAGTGAAAGAATTATAATGTAACCATTTTCATAATTAATCTATAAATTATTCAGAAATAATGTTATGGACAGTCTAAATTTTTTTTGAAGATTTAATCACATGAAAAACTTATTTTTTATTTTTAATGAATTCTTTAATTAGAAAGAAAAAAGTTAAAAACAATCTAAGAAAGATTTTAAATTTTTTAAATTCTCTTCCTAAATTTTCCTTAAAGTAAGATAGAATTAATATGAAAATTTTAATATAAACAAAATTATTTTTAAATAATTCTATATTTGAAAATGGATTTGAATAATAAATGATATAGAATTTATTTCAACAAGCTTATGAATTTCTTTATGTTTTTTGAAAAAAATCTGAAAGTTATTCAATATTAATGAACTTTTAATTTTAGAAATGAATTTTTTAAATACATCTTTATTTTTTATTTATATAAAATATTTGTTTAATATATCTTTATCAAATCAAAGATATCTCTTTTTTAAAAGATTAAAATGTGTTAATTGGATTGTATAAGTTAACTTCTAATTTATTTTTTTATTTAAAAGTTTGAATTTTTATATATTAATAAGAAATAAAATAATTTTTATTGTAGAATATTATTAATAATAAATTTTTAAATATAAGAAATATAAATTCATTTTAATAAGAAATATTAAGCTATTTTTTTGTTTTTAAACAAGCTTTTCACTCTTTACTTTAAATTAATTTTAATATCAAAAAAAATTAATTTAAAATCTTATTTAAATAAATAAATGAGAAAGTATCAAAAAAAACACTGTCTTAATAATTACAAACAATAATTAAAATTTTAATATAAATGATTTTCATTATATATAAAATTATTTTCTTCATATATTTTGCAGATTATAAGAAAAAAACTTCAAGTTGAAGATAAATTATTAAAAAATCACCATAATCTATTCTATAAAAGTAATTATTTAATAAGATAAAAAATTTATGGTTAAAATCTTACGAATTATTTTTTATTAAATTTATATTATAAATATAAAGTATGTCATCAAATGACTTTGAGAAATGGGAATTTGAAGATAATAACTCATTAAATAAAAACAATGATATATATGACATTATCAATAAAGATGAAGGAGAAATAAAAATAAAGAAAAAAAATAATAAACACAGTATAAATGATCATCAAACGCATAAAAAGTATAATAAAAATAAACCATATTCAAAAGGAAATAATATTCAAGATGAAGATTTAGTTGAAAAAGCAAGAAATAATAATGGAGAAATTTCTTATAAAAAAAGTAAAAAGAAAAAAAAAGAAAATCACAATGAAAAAAATTTAGAAATTAAAGAAAATAACATAGTCAATCATAATAATTCAATTAATTCTCAAGACGAAAAATTAAAATTTAATAAAAAATTAAATAATAATTCTAATTTAAATTATATACAGCAAAAAATGAATGGAACTTCTAAACAAATATTTTATAATCAAAATAATTATAATAAAAATTCTCATAATTTAAATGATCAAAATAATAACATTATGAATAATATAAATAACAATAATAATAATAATATAAACTCAATTCAAATGAATAATCAATTTAATTTTTTTGATCAACATATGGGAAATCCACAAATGATTAATAATAATATAATGAATAATTTTTTTCAAGGATACGGACCAATTATTAATCAAACTCAATTTCCAATACAAAGAAATTTTAATAATATAAATAATTATAACGAACAAATAAACAATAATAATTATATAAATCCTTTAAACATCACTTTTAAGAATGATATTCCTATAGATTTAAATCATATTAAAGAAGATATAAAAATGCAAGTAAATGGGAATAAATCTATATCAATGAATTCAGATTCAATAAGCAATCTTTCTACAAAGAATTCTTTTGTTTCAAATAGAACACCATTAAATAATATTAATTTTAGAGAAAGATATTTAAACTCAATTTCTCCTTATATGAATGAACAAATGTATAATTATAATAGAATTCCAATTAATATGAATATTTACAATATGAATCCTAATATTCAAAACATGAATATAGAACAAAATATATTTAAGTATAATCAATATAATATGAATAATAATAATATTAATAATCAAAAAAATCTTGAATCAAAAAAGAAAAATAGTAATATTTATATGAGGAATATTTTAGTTAATAATAATAATTCAGGAAGTAAAAGTTATCAAAATCAGAATAATAAGAATTCAATTCCCATTTATAATAATTCTTTAAATTTAAATTTTGAAAAAATGAATAATAACTCAATAAATAATAATAATGTATTTCCTTCAGTTAATATTTCACCTCAAAATAATAATCAAGTTCCAAAAATTCAATATTTAAATAATAATAATAATAAAGATGACAAAATTAAAGAAAATTTATTTCATAATTTTTTAAAATCTGAAATTAACAATAATAATAAATATATATTTAATAGTTTATTTTTAAATTTAAAATTACCAAATGGAAGTGAAATAAATGAAACAATTAATTTGCAAAATGAAGATGATTTATATATTGTAGCCCAAAAATATATTATAGACCATAATTTAAATCAAAACTTATTAGAACCCTTATATAGAAAATTAAGTAAATCAATAGAAAAAACAAAAGAAGTTTTTGTTCAAGAAATAAGTGATTTTGATAGTATAAATTTAAATAAAATATCAAAATATAGTTCTCTAGACAGAGATGAAGAAAGTGCTATTAGTATTGAAGATTTAATTCAAAATAATATATATGTAAATTATTTTAAAGACTTAATGCCTTCATATGAAGAAAGTGAGGCTACCCAACTTTTAAATTCATCTATATAGTATATATATTTAGGGGTAGTATCTTTAGAAATAAATATTAAACTATTAAAAATCAAATTTATTATATAAAAAGAATATTTATTATTAATTACAATAAATATTTTAACATAGAATACATATTATAAAAAAATAATTAAATAAAAAAGAAAAAAAAATATAAAAAATTCTTTTTCATAAAAAAATAAATTAAAAATTAATAAATAAACCTAAGAATAAAAATAAAGATTTCTCAAAAAAATATATATATATTAAAAATGTCAGATATGAAATTATTATTTGAGAAAGAATTAAAGAATAAACTTTCTTTAAAAGCAAGCGGTCATATATCAGAAGAGACAGTATTATTAAAAGCATTTAAATATTTTGACTTAGATAATAGTGGAATGTGTTCAATGGATGAATTTCTAAAAGCAATAATGAAAATAGGAATAACAGGTTTTTCAGAAGAAAATTTAAGAGAACTTTTCAATCAATATGATGTTGATAAAAGCGGTGAATTAGATTATAAAGAATTTGTTGGTATTCTTTATTCAAATAATTCAATAATAAATGAAAGAAGAAATATTCCTGTTTCCGGAAGAAAAAATGAAAATAAACCTCAAGTTCAACCTCCAAATTATCAAAATATTCAAGGTAATATGCCAAAGAATAAATTTTTAGAACAAGATGAAATTAAAGGAATTATAGAAAGAATAAGAAATAAATTAAAAGCAAGAGGTGTAAGAGGTATAACATCAATAGAAAGAAATTTTAGAATTATTGACGAAGATGGAAGTCAATCTTTAGATTTTAATGAATTTAAAAAAGCTACAAAAGATTTTAGATTTGGATTAAATGACGATGAAATTGAAAAAGCTTTTGTTGCTTTTGATATAAATAATAATGGTAAAATTGATTATGATGAATTTGTTCGTACTATAAGAGGAGAAATGAATGATTATAGAAAACAATTAGTTGAACAAGTTTTTAATGTTTTAGATGTTAATGGTAATGGTTATATTGAATTAGAAGAATTTAAATCTAAATATAATGCAAGAAATCATCCTGAAGTTAAAAGTGGAAGAAGAAGTGAAGATGAAGTTTTACTTGAATTTTTAGAAACTTTTGAAAATACATATAATTATATTTGTGGAACTGAAAATGATGGAAAAGTTACTCTTGAAGAATTTATGGAATATTATGAAAATGTTTCAATGTGTATTGATGATGATGCTTTCTTTGAAACTTTAGTAAAGAATGCTTGGAGAATTAATACTTATAGAACTGGAAATAATGAAAAAAAAGGTTGGAGTAATAAAAATGAAGGAAATGAAGGAAGAGGAAATAATGAAACTACTTTAAAAGATAGTTATAAAAATAAATATGGTGATCAAAGACCTGGTGAATATGCTAAAAATAATCAAAATTATGATAATCAAAATAAAGGTAATTATAATATTAAAAATATTCCAAATTATGATAATCAAAATAATAATAATTATAATAATCCACCACTGAATTATCAACAAAGAAATTATCAAAATGATAATAATAATAATAACGGTCCAATTGAAAAATTTAGAGAAGAAATAAAGAAAAGAGGAGGAAGAGGTATAATTGGTTTAGCACGTAACTTCAAAATATTTGATGATAATAATAATAAAACATTAGATCAAAATGAATTTATGAAAGCATTAAAAGATTATAAAGTAAATTTATCTCCAAATGAAATGAAAGAATTATTTGATTTATTTGATAGAGATGGTTCAGGAACAATAGATTATGATGAATTTCTTCGTCAAGTAAGAGGAGAAATGAATGATAAAAGAAAACAAATAGTTTTACAAGCTTTTGATAAATTAGATTTAGATAAAAGTGGAATAATTGATTTAAGTGAAGTTAAAGCATTATATAATGCAAAGAATCATAAAGATGTTTTAGCAGGAAGAAAAACAGAAGAAGATGTTTATGGTGAATTTATAGAAACATTTGAAACTCATCATAATATAAAAAAAGGAGTTCGTGATAGAAGAGTAACAAAAGAAGAATTTATAGAATATTATAATAATATATCAATGAATATTGATGATGATGATTATTTCATAGAAATGATGAAAAACGCATGGAAATTAAGAAATCAACCATCATATGAAAATCAAAAAGGATGGAGTAATAAAAATGAAAATAAAGATAATAGAAATGTAAGTGATTATTATCAAAGTTCAAATTTAAATCAAAAAAGAGGTAAAATGTTAGGAGAAAAAAATCCTAAAGTAGGAACTTCAGCAAATGCTCCTTTTGGAACTGATAATTTACCTACAAATTATCAAACTTCAAATAATCCTAATTATAATTATAATAGAAATCAAAGTAATGTTGGTCCATCAAATAAGAATAAAGGTGATGATGTTCTTAATAAGTTTAGAAATAAAATGGCAGCTCGTGGAACAAGAGGTATTATGTCTATTAGAAGAGCTTTTATGATTGCTGATGATGATAATAGTAAAACTGTTGATTTGAAAGAATTTAAAAAATTCTGTCATGATTATAGAATTGATTTAAATGAAGATGAAATTGAAGAATTATTTAAAAAATTTGATAGAGATGGAAGTGGTCATATTGATTATGAAGAATTCGTATATAATACAAATGGTCAAATGAATGATTTTAGAAAAAATATTGTTAAAAAAGTATTTAATAAACTTGATAAAAATAAAAATGGTACTGTTGAATTAGAAGATATTAGAGGAATTTACAATGCAAAAAAACATCCTGATGTTCTTTCTGGAAAAAAAAGCGAAGATGAAATTCTTGCTGAATTTTTAGATACTTTTGAATATCATTTTTCTCTTTTAAATACTAATAAATCAAGAGATGGAACAATTACTCTTGATGAATTTATTGAATATTATAATAATATTTCTATGAGTGTTCCTGATGATTATTATTTTGAAGCTATTATGAATTCTGCTTGGGATTTAGATGGGAGAAGACAAAATTATGGAAGAGGAAGAAAAGGGTATTAAATAATTTATTTCTTTTCATTTAATTGGTTTTTTTTGATTTATTTAAAATAAGAATTTTTTTAATTTTTTTATTTTATATTAAATAATAATATTAATCCTTTTATTAATTCAGGCTTTTCTTTATTAGATTTTACTGAGAAATATCATATGTAATTATTTAAAATTTTTTAACTAAATTTTTATAAGGTAAAATATTATAATATAAATCTAAACTAGTTTTAAGTATATTTCTTAAATATCAATTATTCAATTTAATTAAATAATTTAAACCTAAAATAGTCATTCCTAAATAAAATTAAATGGAATAATCTTAGAAAACTAAATTAGCAACTAAATTAATGACATTTTCATATAGATAAATTTAAAGAAGAATTTAAAATAACTCCCCATCTTTCATAAATCCCATTTATTATAATATCATATCAATCTTTATATTCATTAATAGATATTGAAAAAAAAATCCAAAAAAAATTTAGAATTAATACCATTTCATATTCTTATTAGTGATATTATTTTTGATATATTTGAAAAGAAATATATTTTCATTATTTAGATAAAATATTTCATTTTTATATTTTCATAATAATTTCTTTTAATTCCATAATTAATAAATTTAATTTTAAATGATTAAAAAAGACAATTAAATAATCATAAAATGAAAAAAATTAGATTTTATAAAAAATATTATTTAAACACTAGCATTCCAAGAATTAAAAACACAATCCCAAACTCTTTTATTATATTCTTCTTTATTATCAACATATAATTTAGCAGCTTCAGAATTAGCAGGACTATTAGGATTAGGATCAGATAATAAAGATTGAATAGAGACTAAAACAGTCGAAACATCATAAATAGGACTCCATTGATTAGTTAAAATATCTAAGCAAATACTTCCATCAGCATAAATATTAGGATGAAACATTTTTGTTTTAAACTTTGCAACAGGTGCTTTATTTGGATATTCTTCATTAAATTCTAATAATAATTTAAATGTTCCTCCTTCCCATATTGTATCTTGAGGACCAAATATTATTGCTTCCCATACAAAAAAATTACTACTTGTTGGCATAGCATATACTTGAGTATTGTCATCTGGCTTATTACATATTTTTAAATCTTTCATTAATCTCATTTTTGCTTTACTTGACATTTTTGTTTTTTATTTTTACTTTTTTTTTCATTTCTTTTTTTTTATTATTTAAATAAAATATATATAATGTCATTAAAGGCTTTTAATATTTAATTATATATTAATTTTTATTTATTTTTTTTGTAAATTTTTCTGATTTTTTAAAGAGAATGATTATTCTAAAAGGAATTAATTTTTGTCCTAATAAAGAATCTTTTCATTTATTATTAAGCTCTTATTTTTCTGTATATTTTTTTATGTAAAAATGTAATGAACTAAATAATATTTTTCTACATAATAATATTATCTTATAAATATCATTAATTTATTCTTTATATTCTTTCATTTTTTTTTAATAATAATACCAATTCATTTCTATTTTTCATTTATAATTTATTAATAATCTTTTTATTTTCATTTTATCTTCTAAACTTCTTATTTATTATATATTCATAAGTAAATAAATCTTTTTCTAATTTTTCATTTTTATTAATATATTTAATATTTTTCATTATCAATTTACAGTTGATATAATTTGATTTTTTTAAATATATAATTTTTAAACACACGTGTATATTATAATCTTTAAAAAAAAAAAATCTATTTTAAAAAAAAAGAAAAAAAGAAAATAAAAATATGCAGGAATATTATAGATTTAGAGTAGGAGTAAGAACTTTAAATAGTCCTTCAGGTTCAGGTGTTTCTGTTGGAAGTAGTGGATTTAATCATGCTTGTTTATTATTAAACAAAGATTTATTTGAATATGGAAGTAATGAAAAAAAAACATATGAAAGACATAAAGATGTGGGTAGAAAAAGTACATTTGATTGGGATGAAGTATGAGAAGCTTTAAATGGTACAACCACTGTAAGTCCAGATCAATTAGAAACTGCAATCAAAAATAATAAAGGTTGGGGAGAAAATACCTTTGATTTAGTAAATCATAATTGTCATGATTTTGTTCAGTTTTGCTTAGATAGAATTGGATGTCCTGCTTCTATGATTCAAAAAAAATGGTTATGCTATAGAAAACAAAAATAAAAAGAAAAAAAAGAAGAAAATAAAAAATGCAGTAGATTTTATCTACCAAAATTTATGGGTTTTTTGGATTGTGATATTAAGTATTATAATTGGTTTATTTTCTTATATTTTAATCTATTCAAAGCATAATTAATTAAAGAAAATTATTATTATTATTACTTATGAAATTTTAAAAAGTAACTATTTTAAATTTCTAACTTCAAATATTTATTTAATACTTATAATAAATTATATTAAATATTCTACAATTAAAATATATATATTTTTTTTATAATTCTTTAAATTAAGATATTATAAAAATATATTCTTTAGATTTTATTTTGTTTTAAATTTATTTTATTTCAATGATGTTATTGTTGAATCGCTAATTTTTCCCAAATTCCAAAATTTGGGAATTTGGTAAATGAATTTGAAAAAATTTTACTATAATAATAATTAAATCTATTCATAAATTATACCAAATCATATATTCATTAAATCATTATCATCATCTCCACTTTCTAAATTTTCTGTAGTAGTAACTTGAAAAGATAATTTTGGGATTTCTTCACAAGCATAAATACTTTTATATTGATATAAATCAGGTCTTCTTCTACTATATTGAATATGTTCTAAAATTTCTATAATTTCATTATATAATTGATCCATAATCATTTCAGTAACTTCAATTTTTAATTGTGTTTCTTCCATTTCTAAATTCTTCCATTGATATTCATTTTCATCTAATTCATTATGAATCATTTTTAAAAATCTTCTTTCTCTTTCAACATTTAATTGTTCTCCAGATAAAAAATCATAATTTTCACTAATTAAACCAATTCTATTATGTAATAAATATAATAAATTCTTAGTAACATAATCACATAATTTTTTAGGATTATTTTTATCATATTTAAATACAATTTCATGTGTTCTACTACTCCAAGGAAGAGGATCACCACTTTCATTATATAATCTTTCTTTATTAATTAATTCAATTGCAGTATCAATTAAACAGTTATTTAACATATTATCATAAAAATTATCAGAAGTAATATTATCTTCGTGTCTTATTTTTATATTTATTGGTTCAAATTCTTTTAATATTTTTTCTTTATTTATTATATTACTTATTTCCTTCTTTAAATTTAATCTTTTATAATTGTCTCTTAACATTTCTGCATCTTGTAAAGCTAAAGAAATCATTAAACCTTTACCATTGTTTTTCATTGGAGTAGAAATATTTTCATATATTTCATTATATTTTTCTTTAATTTCTTTTCTTATTAATGTAATTAATTTAGGAGCAATTTTTTTATAATATAATTTAAATGTATTTTCCTTTTTTTGATCTTTCATTGTTTTATTGAAAATAGAATAAGCAGAATAACTAGACATTAAAGAATCATTTAAAGATTGTAAACTATTATCTTTTAAAGGTAAATTAGATAAACTTAATCCTGAATTTTCTTTAATTACACTATTTGATTCTTTAGAAGGAGATTCTTTTGAATTTGATAAACTTGCACTTTGACTTAAACTCATTTGAAGATTTGAAAAAGGATCATATTTATATTTTCTTTTTGGAATTAATTTCACTTTATCTGATTTTATTTCTGAATCTAATATATTATTTATTATTTCTTCTGTTATATTATCAATTTCTTTTTCATTATTTTCATATTTTAAATTTAATATTTTTGGATATTCTTTTTCATTTGATTCTTTTTTACTTGTTTTATCTTTTTCTTCTTCTTCATTTTTTTGTGGACTATTACTTAAATTATTTCTAGATTTATCATTTGGTTTTGTTTCATTTTTTATTATTGATATAATATTTTCTTCTTCTTTTTCAACATCAGAAATATCTTCAAATCCACCATAATCATCATCATTATTTATAGAATTTTTTTTATTTTCTTTTTTATTTTTATTTTCTATAGTGTTTTCTTTTATTTGTTTATTATTATCATTTGGTAAAGATTTAGAATTACTTATTGAATATTCCCAATCAATTTGATTTCCATCTTTTTCTGCTGAAATATCATTATCATTTATTGAATTCAATTGTTTATTTGGTATTTCATTTATTTCTTCTGGAATATTTGTTTCTATTTTAATTTTATTTAATTCTTTTTTTTCTTCTTCTTCTTTTTTTGGTGAATTTTTTATTTCTTCACTTTCACTATTTTCATTGTTTATATAATTTCCTAAATTTATACTATTATCTTTTATATCTTTATAATTTTCTGGAAATTCAAAATTATTATCTTCTTTATTACTTATTTCTTTTATATTTGAACTTTCAGTTAATGTATTTTTTTCTTTATTTTCTTCTTCTTTTTTCTCTTCTTCTTTATTTTCAATTCTCATTTTTTCTTCTTTTGTTAAAATAGAAGGTATTTCTTTAATATCTTCAAAATTATTTTTATCAATATTTTCAGGTTTTAAATTATTTTTTATTTCTTCAATTTTTTCTTTTAAAGTTTTTTCTTTTTTATTATCATCTAAACTAGAATTATTAACATTCTCTTTAGAATTATTTAAACTTTTTTGTAAACTTTTATTACTAATAGATTTCTTAATAGAATTATCTTTTGATAACTCAGATAAACTTTTACTTATATTTAATCCGGGTTTCATTTTGCAAATTTCTTGTAAACTTTTAGCACTTTTATTAGAAGAAGTTTCTAATTTTTTTTCACTATAATCATCATTATATGGATAATCTTCAAAACCTAAAGCATCTCTTTTTTCCATTAGCATTAATTGTAATTGATGTAATCTATCATTATCAACACTATTTGGTTCAACTGTATAAGAACTTTTATTTGAACTTTCTAAAGATTCATAAAGAAAACTATTCATTTTTAAAGGATTATATTTCATTCTATTTAAATTTGAATTATTTTTAAAAGATGATTGAGAGGAATTTGTTTCTTCCCTTATAATATTATTATTTTCAAAAGGTGTTTTTGAACTATAATCTCTTTTATTCTTATATTGTATATTATTACAATTTTCACAAAATAAATTAAAAGCTTCTTTTAATTTTGGTTTCATTGTTAATTTCATTATTCTTGTTAAAATTAATTTGAAAGCTAAAGCTTCTTCATTATTCTCAATTTCTTGAGAATAATCAAATATTTTTTCAAGTGCTTTAAATTTAAATAATCTACTTAAAATTTCAGTAAAATATTCTATTTTTTTTCTTGTGAAAAAACAATTAAGAAAATAAATAAACATTCTTTTTAAAAAAGGTTTAAATAATTGAAAAAATGCTAAATGATAAGTTTTATAATTAGAATATTCTTCAATTTTTCTAAAAGGATAATGTTTAATAATAGCAATAAAAAAAGTTATTCCAATAGTAAATCTTTGAGAAATAATTTCATTTATATAAATTTCGAATAAATTATAAAAAACTTTTCTTTGAATTATTAATCTTATAATATCAACTAAATTTAAAACTGCTCTTGGTTCAATTTCCACAATTTTTTTTTGATTCGAATTTCCAGTATACGTATGTGATAAACTTGGTAAATTTTTTTCTTTTGTATTATTTTCACTTTCAATTTCTAAATTTTGATTATTAACATTAATAGGTTTATTATTAGAATATAAATTATTATTTTTAACTTGATTTATTAAATTTTGGCTTTTTGAAATTGTTTGATTAACTTGTTCATTTAATTTATTAAAAGTTGAACGATTAGAATTATTACTTCCTTCAGTATTTACTCTTGAATTTTCTTTTTCAGTTATTTTCTTAATTGTTTCTTTATTAACAGATTGATTAATATTATCAAGATCAATTTTATATAATCCACCATTTACTAATAATTGTTGACTTTCTAATACATTCATATAATAATCATTAGGTTCTATTATTGTTGATGTATTTTTTGATTCATTACCTATATAATATTCATTTTTTATTCTTTTTCTTTTTAATTTTTTACTTTCTTTTGATTTTAATTCATTTTTTTCTTTTGTTGATAAACTGAATAAATTTTTAAATATTATAAATAATTTTTTATTTTTTTCTAAATCTTCTTCTTCTGTTTTTTTTCTTAATTGTTCTTTTTTTTTCTTTTTAAAATCTCTTAATTCTTCTTCAGAACGGACATTTTTATGATGAGTATATAATAAATCATTATCTATTTCTTCATTAGAATCTAAATTACTATTAATTCCCTTTTTGTCATTTGAATAAGAATTTCTAAAAGAATTTTCAGAGTGAACATTATTTTTTTTCTTATTATTAATATCATTAGATTTTGAATTAGAAGATCTTTTACTATAATTTTTTCTTCTTTCTTCTTTTATTTTTCTCAAAAATTCAAATTGATCAACTTTAGGTTTATATATTTTTTTTTCAAATTCTTTTTCAATAAAATAATTATTTAATTTTTGTTTACAATTTTTTTTTTTTTGTCCA
>JAEEGK010002678.1_pt1 | contig 44641 bp, 34 predicted proteins | sample 8958771 | NCBI WGS metagenome assembly JAEEGK01 (sample SAMN16246547, study PRJNA631951) | gut metagenome | biome: gut microbiome; feature: rumen; material: SC-attached | host: Bos | place: Iran: Karaj | collected 2018-10
AAGATAGCCGCGAAGGCGGGAAGGCGAATAACCGGCAGCTCCGCCTGAAGCTCTGGTTGAAATTCCTATCTGATCAAGCATTGTAATAACTGCATTTTCATCATAGCGGTATTGGTTTGAAACAATATTCTGCAGCTGGGTTTTACAGTTAGTAAGGGAAAAATCACTTAAAAACATGCCGAGATTTTTCTGCTTCTCTTCTTTTTCGTCAGAAGAAAGGTATTCAAGTTCTTCAACTATTTCAGGTTTGTTCTGAGAAAGAATATTTATTTCTGCTATTGTCTGGTTATATTTTCCTACAAATTCAATAAGTGCGTTTTTTGCAGTTTCCTTATCTGGAAGAATTGTAATTGTTACAGTGTCCTTTGTTGCATTTTTTATATTTAATGTAACGTCCGGGACTACATCATCTATGGAATTATCCGGTCTGTGAATCGTAATTCCTTCGTATTTTATTTCTGCGTCAGATGCAGTAGAAACCGGATGTAAAGGACCAAATCCTGAAGAAGTTTTCCGGTCATAGATTGAAACAGGGGATATAACCAGTTGTTTTGCTGTGTTTCTGTTTCTGATTACAAGAGAGGTCATTTCAGGATAATCATGTGCGTTTAACGAAACGGATGTTATGCCGGTTTTTTCATCTGTTGAAAGACTTACGTTTTCTGCCAGCTGTTCTTTACCGTCTTTTAAGCGGACAAATATAACTTTTGCTGAATCAATCGGGTTTACAGGACCTTCAAATTCAGAGCCGGGCAGGGCGGTTTCTAACGGATCATTTGAAACAATAATTCCCTGAAATTCTGCTTCGCCTGCTTCCGGTAAATCAGGAATGCTGATTGCTTCGTTTATTTCACCTGTTATGTCAGAAGTTTCATCTTCTGCTATAGTAAAATTAAGAACTCCGTCGGTCTGGTATTTTTCTGGAATATCAAGCGTAAAACCTCCGCGCGGAGGAACAATTATGCCTTTATCATTTATAAAAACTTTTGCATAGGTGATTTTTGGAAGGCCTTCCTGTTCTTCTATAGGCGAAGTTTCAGAAACTTCCTTTAATTCGCTTAGTTTTTTGCCAAATTCATTGGATTCTGATTTTACAGGTCCAAGCATATCGATGTTTTTTGCAAGAGTTAAAGCATCGTCTTTGAATTCAAGCTGGTTGTTGATTCCTGTTTTTAATGATTCGATTAATAAAGTTATTTTTCCGTTATTAGTTCCGATTGTATCTGCCTTTATCAGGTTGTTGCTGCGTCTGTTAAGGGAAGTTATAAAATCGTTTAATTTTCCGCCGTTCCAGTTAAAGTTGATTTCTTTGTCGTTTACGCGGAATGTGTATTTACCTTTTGGAACTTTAAAATCTTTTTCAAGTTCGCCGGACATAAACCTGTCTGCTGTAGCAGGATTTATTACATCAATTTTAAAAGATTCGTATTCTGCACTTCGTGTTGCTGTTGCAGTTACACTGCGTTCATCAGTGGATTCAGTAAGTTTGTTGTTAAACGGATTATCAAATGAATAAAGTGTTTTTGCACTGGCACGTAATGAGGACATGTTTGCATTTACGCCTCGCCATGCAGACTGCTGCCCCTTATAAGAGTCGAGATGTTCCTGTTCTCTTGTGAGAGGAATTCTCTCGACTTTCATAAGGCTTTCAACTAAGTCGTTTGTTTTATATTTGTCTGTTACACCAGGTATGTTAATTCCGGCCATAGTTTCCTTTTTCGCACAGCCAGAAACGACTTAAATCATTTTATCAAATAAAAGCCCGATGGCTTTTCTGATTCTGATTTTTAGTTTTTGCATATCAGCAGATGGTATTTCCTTAATTACTTGATCAGTATTAGGGTCTACAATCTTTATGACAACACTGCCTAACTCGTTATTTACATTAAACTGAAGTTTTCGCCCCAGTACCATGTCAGACAGTCTTTGAAGCTGCTGTACATCTTCCTTTATATTAGCATTACTTTCGTTAATATTGTCGATAACTCTGGCTGCATCATTTTCTAACGGTGCTGCTTTTATCATCGGCGGGGTAAGATTATAGTTCATTCGGCCTTCCGTGGCCAAAATCTGCCCTATGCTACTGTTTATTGTATTCATAGGTCTTTCCTCCTGAAAGAAAGGAATTAGATGGGGGCGCACCCATCTAATCCACGTAAAAGTGTCAAAAAGACGACATCCAGAAGTCTCTTTAACGGTTCTACGATTTTTTTTATCTCAGTAAAGCAAGAACATTCTGTGACTGAGAGTTTGCCTGTGCAAGCATTGCTGTGCCAGACTGTGTGAGAATCTGGTTCTTTGCAAATGAAACCATTTCAGAAGCCATATCTGTATCACGGATGCGTGATTCAGCAGCCTGAAGGTTTTCTGCTGCAACATTTACGCCGTTTGCAGCCATTTCAAAGCGATTCTGGTAAGCACCAAGGTCAGCTCTCTGTTTAGAAACAGTGAGTAAAGCCTGGTCTACAGAATTAATCGCCATGTTGGCCTGTTCCGGTGAAGCGATACTGATGCCTTCTTCATTGCCCTGAGCGCCTTTAAGGCCAAGAGCTGTAGCAGTCATAGTACCGATAAATACGCGAGCGTTCTGATCTACGTTAGCTCCAATCTGGAACTGCATTACACGACCAGAAGCTGAATCAGCAGCGAAGCCACCTGTAAGGATGTTCATTCCGTTAAACTGGGCCTGACTTGCAATTCGGTCGACTTCAGATACAAGCTGTGATACTTCTACCTGAATCTGCATACGGTCTTCGTCAGAATAGATACCGTTTGAAGACTGAACAGCAAGTTCACGAATGCGCTGAAGAATATCTGTAGTTTCCTGCAAATAACCTTCTGTTGACTGAATGAAAGAAACACCGTTAGAGATGTTTTTACTTGCCTGGTTCAAACCTCTGATCTGACTGCGCATCTTTTCAGATACTGCAAGACCTGATGCATCGTCGCCAGCTTTATTAATACGCTCGCCGGAGCTGAGTTTTTCTATGTTTGACGAAATCTCACTTGAAGAAATTCCAAGAGTACGATTTGCATACATAGCACTCATGTTGTGATTAATAACCATAATTTACCCTCCATGTTGAAAAACCTAAGCATCATGCAAAGGTTCCTGAGTGTGCGGGCTGCTATCGGTTATTGCGCCCCCGAAGCAGTTTCAGACCCTTACCGCAGGGATTGTAAGCCGTAAAATTACAAACAGCTGACAATCCCTGAGGTCACAACTCACATGGAAGATAAAATTTTCAAAGATCGAAGCACGTCTGAAAGCGTGCGTAAAATACATACTTGTTAGGGGAGAGTAGAACGATGATGCAGAAAGCCCCGCTAGTAAGGTGTGTGCAAAGCACACACCTTACACAAGTATAATACACTATCTCAGTAAAGACAAGACATTCTGAGACTGAGTATTTGCCTGAGCAAGCATTGCAGTGCCTGACTGCTGGAGGACTGAATTCTTTGTGAATTCAACCATCTGCTTAGCCATGTCTGTATCACGAATACGTGATTCAGAAGCCTGCATGTTTTCTGCAGCAATGTTCAAGCCTTTCTGTGTCTGTTCAAGACGGTTCTGGTAAGCACCAAGATCTGCGCGCTGTTTGTTGATGCGCTGCAAAGCCTGATCCAGTGTACCGATTGCGAGGTTGGCATCATCCGGAGTCATAAGAGAAAGCTTGTCTTCTGTACCAATTTCACGGATTCCAAGAGCATCAGCTGTCATTGTTCCAATGAATACCTGAACTCTCTGATCCATGTTAGCTCCGATATGGAACCACATTGATGCAGTTACAGCGTTTTCACCATTTGACTGAGCGAAACGACCTGTCAACATATTCATACCATTGAACTGAGCTGAGCTTGCGATGCGGTCAACTTCAGATACAAGGGCAGATACTTCAACCTGAATCTGCATGCGGTCTTCATCAGAATAAATTCCGTTAGAAGCCTGAACTGCAAGTTCACGGATACGCTGAATGATATCAGTTGTTTCCTGAAGGTATCCTTCAGTTGTCTGAATGAAGCTGATGCCGTTCTGTGTGTTTACAGAAGCCTGATTCAAGCCTCTGATCTGAGCACGCATTTTTTCAGAAACTGCAAGACCGGAAGCATCATCACCTGCGCGATTAATTCTTTCGCCGGATGATAATTTTTCCATATCCTTCATCTGGTTGATACCTGTTACGCCCAAAGTACGATTGGCGAACATTGCTGACATGTTGTGATTGATAACCATAATATTCCTCCTTGGAATATATTTTTTTGTAAGACAGCGTCCATGCCATCTCCGCAGGAGTTATTCCCGGGATAAATCCCAATAGTTCCTGCTTGATATCCTGAAAACTGGTTTCTTAGATATCCAATCTTATTTTCGGAAGGAGGGTTTATAAACTTTAATGTTTTTTTTGAAAAAAATGAAAATTTTTATTTTTTTTCTTAAATTTTTGCAAAAAAAAATCCGGCACGTTTATTTGTGCCGGATTTATATCTTAATTTTTCTTGAAATATTCGTATATTAACATCTTTAAGTATTCAGTTGCTTTTCCACGGTGAGAAATCCTGTTTTTTTCTTCAGCTGAAATTTGTGCAACCGTTTGATTGTACTGAGGTAAAAAGATTATAGGATCATAACCAAAACCTCCTGTTCCGGCTTTGTCTTTTATATCTTTTATAAGAGTACCTTCAAATGTTTCCTGTACAACAAAGAATTTATCCGGATTTACAAGGAATACCATTGAACATGCATAATGACAGGAACGTTCTCCATTTGCAAAATGTGTTGTATCTATTCCGCCTTTTTTTAAGGCATCATTTGTCTGCTGAATAAGAAAAACATTCTGTTCTTCCTGACTGATTCTTTTTCCGTCTGGTCTTCCTTTTGGAAATTCAGGACCAGCGTAGCGTGCTGAATAAACGCCAGGAATTCCTCCAAGTGCATCTACACAAATTCCTGAATCATCGGCTATTACTGGGGAGTGAACGATATTCCACAATGTTCTTGCCTTTATGAGGCTGTTTTCATAAAAAGTTGTACCTGTTTCTATAGGATCAAACTCTATGCCTTCATCATCCGGAGTTACGATTTCAAAATCACTTAAAATCTGTGATAACTCTCTTTTTTTGTTTTTGTTTCCGCTTGCAAGATAAATTTTCATGCAGTTAATAATAGCGAATGTTAATGTTTTAGGCAACGTTTTGAAGATTCCCTTAAGATTCCCTGTTTTGCAGGTTCCCGCGTTGACTTATGTCTCCCTGCCTTTGAGGCCTACCTTAATGCAGCTCCCGGAATTAGTGTTTTTGCATAATCAACAAGTTCTTTTATGTCGCCGTCAAGATACGGGATAATTTCGTTATAATCAGGATTCAGGCAGTTTTCATTTCTGAACTGAGCAAACTGCCATGAAGCATCCTTTGGAAGAAGTTCTGCTATGTTTTTTATATCTTCTTTTGTAATCAGCGAAGGTACTAAGACTGTTCTGAATTCACGTTCCTGCGGCGGATATGCAGAAATTAAGTCAACGCTTTTTCTTAAAACTTCATGAAAATCGATTTTTGTTAAAGAATCTTTTTCCAGTAAAAGCGAATACTTTTGCGGGCTTGTCTTTATGTCCATTGCTATAAAATCAGGTTTTGTTTCTGGATTCGCGATAAGTTTTTCAAGTAAATCCGGTAGAGTTCCGTTTGTATCAAGTTTTACCTTTAGATTTAATTTTTTTGCTGCCCGTATCAAATGCGGAGTAGCGGGATTTAAAAGTGCTTCTCCGCCGCTTATTACAAAGCCTGTAAGGACTTTTTGCCGCTTTTCAAGATGATCAGTAATTTCTTTTATTGAACAAAGATTTTCTGCAGGTTCGCAATTTAAAACAAGGTTTGTATTATAGCAGTACGGACAGCGCAAGTTGCATCCTTCAAGAAAAACAGTACTTGCAACTCTTCCTGGAAAATCTACAAGGGTAGTTTTTATTAAAACTCCACGAGGTTTATTTAATTGTTCTTCTGTTAAATCCATTTTCTAACCTGTCTTTTTGAATCCTTTTATGGTGATTTTACGGCAAAAAAAAACAAGGCTGGAAAACCAACCTTGTTGTATAAGATTAAAAATTTCTGTTATACGGCAGCGGCTACCGGTTCAAAAATTGCAGTAAGTTCTTCTACGTTGTGTGCTCTTGCAACTTCTTCATTATTTGAATTGTAAACGATTACAGTTGGTGCTGCAAAAACACCTTTGCTTGCTGCTTTTGAAAGACCTTCTGTTGTGTCTACGTCAATTTTTTCGCCTGCAGCATTAAGGTCTGCAATATATGCCTTTACCGGCGGGCAGTTAGGGCATGTCTGGCGATAGTAGAATTCGTAGTGAAGGGCACTTTCAGAAACTGCTTCTGCCTTTACTTCTTCTTTTTCTTCAGAAATAGTCTGTTCGCTGGTTCTGTGGCACTGACTGTCTTCCAGTGTAAACATTTTGCGCTGTTTAAACTCATCAGCCTTTCCACGGTTCCAGTTACGTACTGCACGATAGTAGCCTACAATTCTGGCATAAACTTCTGTTTCTTTGCCATGGACGTTATTGAGGGCTTCTTTTGTAGCTTTTATTTCTGCATCAATTTCTTCTAAGGTACGTTTCGTTGTAATTCCTTCCATAATTTTAATTTTCCTCCCACAGAAAATAAGGTTTTTCTACCGCTAAATATAGCGTTGTTTATAACTATTTACAATAGTTTAACACTATATTTATGTTCGGTCGAAAGATTAATTTTCTTAACTGTTTTTTCCTGAAAGAATCAGCTTGCGCTGTTCTTCAAGAAGTTCCAGTTTAAGCTGAAGTGCTTTCTGTGCTTCAGCCTTACACTTCGGACATTCTTTCTGTTCGCCGGCAAGATAGCCGTGGATTGAACATACAGAATACGTCGGTGAAATTGTGACGTAAGGCAGACGGTAATTGGTCATAATTGTACGAACTAAGTCGCGGCAACTCTTCCAATCCTTAATCTGCTCACCCATAAATGTGTGGAATACTGTTCCCCCAGTATACCGCGTTTGGAGTGCTTCCTGATGGTCTAAAGCCTCAAACACGTCTGCTGTATAAGATACAGGCAGCTGAGTTGAGTTTGTATAGAACGGATCGTCCTTTCCGCTCGTGATAATATCCGGGAATTGCTGTTTGTCATGCCGTGCAAGGCGGTATGACGTACTTTCTGCAGGTGTTGCTTCAAGATTGAACAGTTCGCCTGTTTTTTCCTGATAGTCCTGCATTCTTGCCCTCATGTGGTCAAGAACTTTTTCGGCAAAGGCTTTGCCTTTCGGGCTTACGATGTCGCATTTTAAGAAATTAAGACAACATTCGTTCATTCCGCAAAGACCGATTGTATTAAAATGGTTATCCAGTGTTTTTAAGTAGCGGCTTGTATACGGGAAAAGTCCGCCGTTAAGAAGTTTCTGTATAACCTTACGCTTTGTACACAAGCTTTCTTTTGCCAGATCCATTAAGTAATCAAGGCGGGCAAAGAACTGTTCTTCAGTTTTTGCAAGATAGCCGATCTGAGGCAGGTTGATTGTTACTACTCCAAGAGAACCTGTAAATTCATCTGAACCGAAAAGACCGCCGCCGCGTTTACGTAATTCGCGTTTGTCAAGACGGAGACGACAGCACATTGAACGAACATCGCTCGGGTTAAGGTCAGAATTTACGAAATTCTGGAAATATGGAGTTCCATACTGGGCTGTCATTTCAAAAAGAAGTTTTGCGTTTTCGCTGTCCCAGTTGAAATCTTTTGTAATATTGTATGTTGGAATAGGGTAGCCGAATCCACGGCCGGCAGCATCGCCTTCAAGCATAAGAAGGATGAACTGTTTGTTGATTAAGTCCATTTCTGCCTGACAGTCACCGTAGGTAAAGTCCATTTCCTTTCCGCCTACAATTGCTTTCTGATTTTTAAGGTCATCAGGACAAACCCAGTCTAAAGTTATGTTTGTAAACGGAGCCTGTGAACCCCAGCGGCCAGGAGTGTTTACACCGTAAATGTAACTCTGAATGCACTGTCTTACTTCTTTTTCTGTAAGGTGATCAACCTTGATGAATGGAGCAAGGTATGTATCAAATGAACTGAAAGCCTGAGCACCTGCCCATTCGTTCTGTAAAATTCCCAGGAAGTTTACAATCTGATTTACCAGAGTTGAAAGGTGAGTTGCCGGGGTTGATGTAATTTTTCCTGGTACTCCGCCAAGACCTTCTTTGATAAGCTGTCTTAAAGACCAGCCTGCACAGTAACCAGAGAACATGGAAAGGTCGTGGATATGGAAAGCCGCTGTTTTATGTGCTTCGGCAATTTCCTTTGAGTAAATATTTTTAAGCCAGTAATTTGCCGTAATTGTTCCTGAGTTGTGAAGAATAAGTCCGCCCAGAGAAAAGTTTACGTTTGCGTTTTCGTTAACGCGCCAGTCTGACTGAGAAAGGTAGCCGTCCATTGTTGAATTGATGTCGAGCATAAGTTTCTTTGAATCGCGCAAAGCTTCGTGGCGTGAACGGTAAAGAATATATGCCTTTGCAATTTCAACTTCTTTATTTTCTATAAGGACTGTTTCTACAACATCCTGAATTTCTTCAATTGCAGGAATTGAATGTGCACGACGACCTGCAAGCAGGATACGAAGGTGTTCTTCAACTGCATCTGTAAGTTTTTCTGCCCTTACTGTATCAGGGTGTTTTTCTACAGCTTCAATTGCTTTTCCAATTGCACGCTCGATTTTGCTTCTGTCGTAAGCGGCAATCTCGCCGGATCTTTTTACAACGGATTTGATGAACGATGATGATTCTTCATCTTTTCCGTTACCTAAAAAACTTCTCCATTCTGGAAACACAGACTGCTCTGTACTTTCGCTCATTCCTTTCCCCCACCAAATTTATTAATTTCTGTTATAAACTCATTTAAGTCTTCAAAGTGCTTGTATACCGATGCAAAACGGATATAGGCAACTTTGTCAAGTTTATGCAGTTTTGAAAGCACAAGCTCTCCTAATTCTGCCGTGCTTATTTCGCGGGTTGCTTTTCCCTGCATAACCGCTTCATCTTCAATTTCATTAACAAAAGCTTCAATCATCGAAGCGGAAACCGGTCTTTTTTCCAAAGCCCGCTCAATGCCTTTTGAAAGTTTTGCAGGGTCAAAAGGCTGACGCCTTCCGTCGCGTTTTACAACCATAAAAGGTTTTTCCTCTATGCGTTCGTAGCTTGTAAAACGGTAACTGCATGAAAGACATTCTCTTCGTCTTCTGATTGTTTCTCCGTTTGCCATGGTTCTAGATTCAATTACTTTGTCATCTAAACTTCCGCAATAAGGACAACGCACTTTTTTACCCTTGAAAAATACTTTATTTATATAAATGACAAGAAATTATCGTTTTTATAATTGAAATTTTCTGTCGCTATATATAGTGTTTTTTTTAACACTAAGAAAACTATACAACACTAAATATGATAATGCAAGTAGAAAGGAATAAAAAAATCAAATTTTTTTTAAGATGAAGATTGCACAGAAAAGTATGGAAACCCATACAATCCAGTAACCGTATCTTTCAAAGACAGTTACATTTTTTTCGAACACGGGAACATTGAAGCGAAGGGCTGCCGGTTCAAAAAGCGGCAGGTCAGCGATAATCCTGCCTTTATTGTCTATTACCGTGCTGTAGCCTGAATTGGTACAGCGTACGGTAGTCTGCCTGAATTCTATCGAGCGTAATGCGCCGATTACAAAATGCTGGTATTCAGCAGAGCGTGTCAAAGACCATGAATCATCTGTCAGGTTTATGAATAATTCGCTTCCTGTTTTTGAAAGCATTTTATAAATGTCCGGGAATGCGTCTTCAAAGCATATCGGGGTACTGAAAGTTATTTCTTCGGGTAAGCCGGCAGTATTTTTCCCTTTTACTTTAAAAACCTTTGCCTTATTGCCGGCTTTCCATCCGTTGGAAAACCCTGCAAGTCTTTTCATTGTATTGCGAACCCACTCAAATTCCAGACCGGGAATTACTTCTGCAAACGGAACAAGATGAATTTTACAGTATGCGTCTATAAAGTTTCCGTTTGAATCAATAAAAACTGCACCGTTTCCGAAAAATCTGTTTATTCTGTCCAAAGTGAAAGGAGCACCGGTTATAACAGGTACATTCATTTTTTGTATAAAGTCTGTAAGCGGCTGTTCCGGAGGCATTGTGATGTAATAGTTTTGTGCCTGAGGAAACGGAAAGCGCAGAACGGCTTCGCTCCAGACAACAAGGTCCGGTTTTTCTGTCTTTTCTTTCAATTTTTCCATCGAAAGTTTTTCGGAAACAAGAATTGATTTTGTATCGCCGTTTTCCTGCCATGAATCTGTATTCTGCTGAACAATTATTGTATCAAGAAATTTTACAGGTTCTTCTTTTTTTGTATAACGGAAAATTCCATACAGTTGGGAAATACAAAGCAGCGTTATACAGAATAAAGATGCATTTTTATAGTCAGAAAAGCCTTTGTAAAGAAAATCGCTTTTATACGTTTTGCTTGATTTTTTTATATATGAATAAATTATAAGTCCCTGCGCAATTGTTGCCGAAAAAAGAGCCATTAAAAAACTGATTCCTAAGGCACCTGTAATATCTGCAATCTGAATAAAGCATTGAGCCTTGTAGGCAGTCATGGAAAGAGTTCCCCATGGATAAGCTAAAAATCCTGTGGATTTTGTCCATTCCCAGATTGTCCAGACTGCTGCAAAATATAAAACTTTTTGAGCCGGTGGAAATTCTTCTAACGTAGTCTGCCTTTTTGGTAACGTAAAAGCTGAATACGGAAAGTACAGCATCCAGCCGAAAAAAGCTCCTATTACACCGGTACCGGCAGCTGAAGCTCCAAGCGTAAAAATTGCAAAGTCTTTAAAATTTGCAAGCCAGAAACTTGAAAGTACATGTACTGTTATGGCATGAAGTCCGTTTAAAAGTGCAGCTTCTTTATAGGAATGAGATTTAGAAATTGCAATATATAAAGGAATAAGTGAAATAAATCCCAAGAAAGGGGAGCCGAAATAAAGAATTTCATTCGGAATTGCCAGGGATAATATGATGCCTGAAAACAAAATGTAAAAAACTTGTAAAATTCGACTCATTGGTGTATATTTTAATCGTTACGTTTTGTTTTTTCAACAATCGTTGTTCATCTGCGTAAAAATTAAATAAATGGGTATTATATGAATCTTGTAAACGATGCGCATGAAACTGAGTATGGGGAACTTCCTGCTATAACGGTTTCCGCACCCGGGCGTTTTCATCTTATAGGTGAACATTCCTGGTTTTTTCGTGACAAGACGCTTTCAATGGCAGTTAATCTGCCTGTTTATGTTGCTGTTTCTGTTCGCGATGATGCTTCCGTCAGGTTTTATTTTCCTCAGTTAAATGAGCGAAAGCGAGCCAGTTTGTCTTCTTTAAAATTCAGAAAAGAAGACAGGTGGGCAAATGCCGTTAAGGCAATTATCTATGGTTTTACTTCCGGAGGATTTACTGTAAAAGGTTTGAATATTACCGTTTACAGTGACATTCTTCCTTCTGCGGGTTTTGGAATTACCACAGCCATAAAAATTGGAAGTGCAGTTGCAATAAATAATCTTTTAGATTTGAATTGTTCGCAGGCACAGCTTTTGCAGGTTATTGAACGCGGAAATAAATTATTTTTGAATGCAGGAAACTTTCTTGCAGATAATTTTTCTGCATTGTATTCAAAAAAAGGAACTTTACTGTTAACAGACCATTCTAAAGCAAGCTGGCAGAATATTCCGTTTGATTTCAACGACAAAGTTATTCTTTTGACCGATGCCCGAGTTCCTCGAATTTCAACATGGGATAAAGAAACCATGCTCGAACCTGAAAATGCTCTTCTTTTAGGTGATTTAAAGGAAAAAAAGAACAATGTTTTTGGTGGCTGGGCATATAATGCAGATCCTACGGACATAAACGAAACACTTTCTGTTGTTTCTGAAGACATGAGACGAAAACTTTTGTGCATTATGTATGAGCATAACAATGTCCTTCTGGCTCTTCAGGGAATAGAAAAAAATAATTTCGGAATGTTTGCCCGTGCCGTAAACAGAAGCCACGAAAGCATGCGGGATTTATATGATATTTCATGTCCGGAAATTGACTGGATTTTAAAGCGTGTCGGTGAACTTGAACCGAATCTTGAAGACGTACGAAATCCTGTAACCTGTGGCAGAATTACCGGTAAAGGTTTCGGCCGCTGTCTTTATACAATTGTCAGAAAGCAGGATGTAGAAACTTTAACAAAGCATTTAAAGGATTACGAGAGAATCTTCGGATTCCATCCGTTAACATACGAAGTAGTTCCTTCTGACGGCGTAAAAATTGTGGAAGACTGATGTTACTTTTTTTAACTAATGATGACGGATTTGATGGCGAAGGTTTGAAAGTTTTAGCCGAAAAACTTTCCGAAAAACACGAAGTTTGGATTATAGCTCCTGACAGAAACCGTTCCGGGGTTTCCAATCATTTTTCAATGGATAATAAGCTGAAACTCACAAAGCTTGGCGAACGTTTTTACAAATACGAAGGTTATCCTGCAGATTGTACTTTGCTTGCAACCCGTGGATACGGTGTTGTGCTTCCGCGAATGCCTGATGCGGTTGTTTCTGGCATAAACCGCGGCGCAAATATGGGAACTGATTTAGTTTATTCAGGAACTGCCGCTGCAGCACGACAGGCAGTAATTAACGGTGTTCCTGCTGTAGCCTTCAGTGTAGAGTCAGATGATGAAAATTATTACTACGATAATCTGGCAGATTTTGCCTTAAAAAATCTTGAAAAACTTCTTTCGCTATGCGATGTTGCGCCGCGTTCTCTGGAACAGAAAAAACGATGTTCGTTTATAAATGTAAATGCAAAAAGTTCAAATGATCCATATAAAGGTGTAAAATTAACGGACACGGCATTCAGGGAATATAATGATTATATTCAGCTTGAAAAAATCAGCGAAAATGAATCCCTGTGCTGTACGATTGGAAAAAAGACTGATACTTCAAGTATAAATTACAGCGATTATGAGGCTGTTTCGGAAGGTTATATTTCTGTAAGTAAAATTTGTGCAGAAGTTGAAGCGTACAGAATAGTGGACGGCATTTCATTTTCAATGTAGAATATAGAGAAAGGTTATTATAAAGCGGTGGGTAAAATGTCAGATAATTCAGTTCTTGCTGAAGGAATTAATTTATATAACCGGAATTCTTTCAGAGATGCTCTTACATTTTTTCTTTCTCTTCCTGAAGAAGCAGAAGCGGACAGCATGGAACTTATGTATTACATAGGTTTGTGTTATTCAAAAATGGGTCGTTACGACGATGCGCTTTTGTATCTTGAACAGGTTGTAACTGCCGGTAAAAATAAAAACCGGATTCTGCAGTGCCGTTATATTCTTGCCGTAATTTATGCAATTTCAGGACGTAAAAGACTTGCTCAGTTTGAGCTTAACAAACTTCTGGAACTTGATTATAAACCGGCAAGCGTTTATTCATCCCTTGCATATATTTCCTGGCAACAGGACGAAGTTGACGAATGCATTTCTTATTATAAAAAAGCATTGGACGCAGACAGTGAGAATTTAACTGCACTTAATGGCTTGGGGTATGTTTTAGCCTGCGAAAATCGTGATCTAACGGAAGCCCTTTCTTATTGCAAGCGGGCAGTGGACGGAGAACCTAATTCTGCGGCCTGTCTTGATTCTCTGGGCTGGGTATATTATAAGCTTGGTTTATTTAAAGAAGCAGATAAATATGTAAGGCAGGCTTCTAAACTGAATAAGGAAAATCCTGAAATTTCAGAGCATCTGAGGTTGATTACAGAAAAAAGGAATTCATAAGCAGTTTGATTTGCTGTAAAATGAAACTGGCAGGCTGAAAAATAAAATAGAGGAATAATGAAAAAGTTTTTTGATGGCAGAATAAAAATTAACTCTTGTTTTTTCTTTGTTTTTGTTACGTTAATTATTTTTAATGTATTTACTGCATTTTCTCAAACTTCATTTAATAATCTTGAAAGCAAGGAAGCAAGTCTTGCAGAAACCGAATTCCGCAGGGGAGTTCAGGCCTATTACAGAAATGCTTTTAATGATTCTGTAATGCAGTTTGAAAAAGCTTTATCATATCTACCTGATGAAAACCTGATTCTAGACTGGCTTGGAAAAGCCTATTACCGTTCTGGAATAGAAGGTGCTGCCCTGCAGCAATGGAAATTTGCTTCCGAAGCAGGTTACGGCGGACTCTTACTTAAAAACCGCATAGAAATTGTACAGGAAAGACGTATTACCGGTGCAAACCAGGAATCAGCGCTGCGCTATACAGAAGCAGGAGGTTTTCCTGGAAATAACGGAGACATTATTGTTTTCAGTCAGCCTGTTTCTGTTTTGCCAAATCCTGACGGAACAATGTGGGTTTTATCGTATGGTTCAAATGATCTTTTAAAAATCGATGTAAACGGGACTGTTATTAACCGTATTACAGGACCAATTAACGGATTTGACAGGCCTGTTGATATTATCCGCCTTAACGACGGAAAACTTCTTGTAAGTGAAAGTGCAGGCGATCGTTTAAGCCTGTTTAGTGAAGGCGGAAGATTTGAAAAATATATAGGCCAGAAAGGACGTGCTCCCGGCGAATTTGTAGGACCTCAGTATCTTGCCCAGGATGGTTACGGCAATATTTATGTAACGGATTTTGGTAACTGCCGCGTTGATGTTTTTGATAAAGACGGAACAAGCCTTTTTAATTTTGGTAAAAAAACTTCTTTGTTTGGTGGTTTACAGGGACCTACCGGTATTGCTGTTGATGGCGAGCGTGTTTTTGTCGCCGACTGTGTAACCGGTGCAATTTATGAATTTGACCGTTTTGGTAACTATGTTGACATTCTTGTTCAGGAAAAAACATTTAAGAAGCCTGAGTCAATAAAAAAATGGGGTAATTTTCTTGTTGTATGTGATAAGAACCGTATAGTTTCTGTTGATACAAGGGATGGTTCAACATTTGAAAATGCAAATACAGGAAATGCACCTTCCAGAATTACAAGTGCAGTGCCTGATATAAACGGAAATATTCTTGTAACAGATTTTACTTCTAACGAAGTTTACGTAATGTCAAAAATGACGGAAGTTATTGGCGGTCTTTTTGTTCAGATTGAACAGATAAATGCGGATAATTTTCCTCTTGTAACTATGGATGTTCGTGTTGAAAACCGCCGCCGCCAGCCATTGGTCGGGCTGCATGATATAAACTTTTATGTAAGTGAAAATAAAAGACCAGTTACAGACTTAAAGCTTTTGGGCGCGGTTTCTTCAAATGATACGGCAGATATTACTATTGTAGTAGACTGTAATCCTTCAATGAAGAAATTCCAGGGTGAACTTCAGTCTGCCGTGAGGGATATTGCAAAAGCTATGCAGGGAAAAGGTACTGTACGGCTTGTTACAGCAGGAAAAATTCCTGTCTTGGAATACCGCGGAAATCCTGACGGTTTACGTAATTTTACATCAGATGCCTTAAAAAATTCTTATGATTCAGACTGTGCAATAGATCTTGCATTGCGCCTTGCTTCAAATGAGCTTGTTCTTGGAGAAAAGAAAAGAGGAATTATTTATTTAACTTCCGGCAATGTCGGAGTTTCATCTTTCAGTAAATACGGACTTTCAAACCTTACGACATACATGAATAATAATTCAATTTCCCTTTCTGTGATTCAGCTTTCGCCGGAAGCTCCTGCTGAGGAAATTCAATATCTGTGTGACTATACAGCCGGTTCTTCATATTATATCTACCGCCCGGAAGGAATTTCAAACATAATTCAGAATATTATAGAGCTGCCTTCAGGTGTTTATCAGCTTTCGTTTAAATCTGCTTTACCAAGTAATTTGGGACGTGCATATCTTCCTGTTGAAGCAGAAGTTTATCTTATGAACCGAAGCGGAATTGATGAAACAGGTTATTTTGCGCCTTTACAATGAATTGCCGGTTATAATAAATCGCTGTTAGTTTTGTGCCAGACTATTATAGCTGTTCCTTATCCGAAGATTAAAATTCCATAGATTAGAATTCCATGCGTGCGCCTATTGAAGCGGTTATATTCAGTAATATTAAAGAATCCCAGGTGCAGTTGTAAGTTTCTGCAAGGGAAGAAATTATAGTCAGGTTTTTATTCATTTTTAAATCAACGGAATGATTAATTTCAAACGAATGTTTTTTTATAACTTTTGAATTTGTTGTTGAACCTGTAGTATTTTCTGAGATACTGAAATTTATACTGTCGCTTCTTGTAAGGATTGCATCTGTTTTATTATATTCCGGGTTAAAAAGCATAATTATGCCCAGAATTGGACTTACTTTTCCACGTCGTTTCCATAAGGCTGTTTCTTTTACGTTCCAGATGTCTTTGTCTTCAAAAGTCAATTCTGTTCCAAAACGAACGGAATCACTTTCGTTATAATAAAAATTTGATTGAAAATACCCCGAATGAATGTATTTTTTTTCACCTGTTTTTCGCGGAATTTTTGCTCCGGTAGAAAAAGAAGCCATATATTCATCCTGTTTAAAAAGTTTTGTTTTTTTCAGGATTCCGGATTCCCCAAAAATGTTAAATGCCGAATAATTTACAGTTGCTTTATATTGATAAATGTCGCTTATTATTGCAGAAGTCCTTATGTCTCTTGCAGCCGTAAATGAAATTCCGCTTGGAATGTACAAATCTTTTTCTGTTCCAAAAACAGGTCTTCGCCAGGAAATTGAATAAGTTGTCGTATAATAAAGAGATTCTGTGGAATCCTTGTTTAAGGAAGTATTGCTTAAAATCCTGTTGGAAAGTGAAGAACTTATAAGGTCGTTTACAGGCAGGGAAGAAAATAAAAATTCCCTTTCCTGCAATGTAGAAGCAAGTTTTTCAGTGTCTCCCTGATAATTTCCGCCATAAAGAGTTTCTTTTATACCGCCAGATTCTTTTGTCCAGCGTAAACTTATATTGTTGCTCCCTAGCGCAAATGGAATATAAAAAATTATTTTGCTTGAATCTGTAAAGGTGTTTGATGCAGCACTTTTGTATTCTCCGTTTGTTTCAAAATCAATTTGCGGAGAAAGTTTTGCAAAAGGAAAAACGAATGTATTTGAAAAATCAGAATGTACTTTTCTTCTTGCTGCATTTGATTTTCCGGAAGAAAATGCGAATTCCGTACTGTCTTTCCAGCCCTGATTGTAGGAAGAAGTTTCAAGTCGGCTTGCATTTTGCGATGATGGAAGTAATTTCTGGTTTACCTGTGCACCTGCTGAAAAGATGTAAGTCATATTTTCTGCCGGGATTTTTATTCTTGTTTTTAAAGAACTGTTTTGAGTGACAGCCCATGGATTTGAAGTTGCCTGTGTTTCTCCGTTTATAGAAAACGGAATGCTTGTTTTTGTAAAATCAAGAGATGCACTGTTTCTTTTATCAAGTGTTTTTTCTATAGAGTTAAATCTGTATTCTTCGTTGAATTTTAAAATTGAAAATAAAGGCTCTTCAGTTTCTGCTTTGTGTCCTGCGCTGGAAAGTTTTGCTGAACTGTCGCCTGTGTGGCTTATGTCACCGGATAAAGCAATGTTTGCAGCGCTGATTCCTATGTAAGATGAGCCTTCAAAAGATTTTTCGTTTGCATCAGAATCAATTTTATTAACTGTAGCGGAATAACGGCCTTCGCCGCCGATTAAAAAGTTTTTTAATAATGCAAACTGACTGTTTTCAAAAATATAGCCTTCTTTTTTATATTCGGTTTTAACTTTGTCTTCGATAAGATAATGTTCTTTTGCCCCGGAAAGATGAAGTTCATCAAACTGAAAATCTCCTTTTGTATAGATTTTCCCGCCGAATGCAGTTTTTAAATCCATTTTTATCCGGCACGGAACCTTATCTGTGTTTATGTAAATCCGGTTAACCTGAACGTTGTCTGAATCAATATATACTTTTTTTGAAATTCTGTTTACAGACAGCTTATGCCATTGCGAATCTGCATAATTGTTTAACACAACGCCTGAAAGTTCCAGTTTTACGCAGATTTCCTGATTGTCAAAACTTATTCCGGCATTTCTGTCTAATGTAAGTGAAAAAGCACTTTCTGTGTCTGTGGTTGTGGGTGATATGTCACTTTCTGATTCTTTTGAAAATTTGAAATACAGGTTTATATCCTGATAAGGAGTTATATCAACTTCAGAAAAGTATCTTGTCATTATGATATGTGATTTTTCTTCGTCGAAATTGGAAGCGGCGGCGGCATTTTCCCAGTGAATGTTTTCTACATAGTTTGTAGAATCATTGAATTTGCTTACGCCTGAAAGATTGGAAGTTGTCTGGCTTGCTGTAACAGAAAGATTGTCCGGGTGTGCTGTAAAAATATTCTGTGTCTGAATTTCATAAGGACCTATCCAGATTTTTCCTTTTGTATTTGATTTTGTGCCGCCGATTGTGTTCCCGCTGCCAGAGCCGCCGTTTACAACAACTATAATTCTTGCATCGTGGTTTGAAGTAAATCTTGCGCGGTCTTCTTCTGTAATTTTTATTTTTACGATATTTGCGGCAAAGGAAGGTGAAAGCGGATTAAAGGCTTTTTCTACGTCCATGCCGCCGGCGTTAGTTGTATTGCCGCTATGGTCGTAAATTTTCCAGGTTGGAATTGAATTAACATCTTCAACTGAAAAATCATCTTCCGAACTTACTCCAAGCTGAAGGTAAACATCGTAATCTCTTGTGGATGTGTCGTCAGGTTTTATGGCTATTGAAAATTCTGTAGCCGATGCAAGCTGTGTTGCGGAAGCACCTAGTTTTATAGCCTTTGCACTCCATGCACAAACTGCCTGACCTTCCCATGAAGAAAAATCCCATTCAAACGGAACCTTATAGCCTGAAATCTCTGAATCTGTAGAACCTTCATCTGCTGAAACAGAACCATTGCAGGAATCTGAAAGAGCAGGGTATTCTGAATCGGAAATTCTTGTATTAAGAACTGGAACAAAATTTTCTGGCAGATTGGCGGCGGCATTTTTTTTAAGGTAAATAGTTTCCGGAGCTTGTGAATCCATTCCGAGAATGCGGTAAACGCCTGTTGTATTGTCAGATTCTACGGTAAAGGCGCTCGTATTGGAAATTAAAAATTTCTCATCCTTATAGTTTATGCCAGTAGCGAATGTAGCAAAACCCGGTGTAGAAGAAAGTTCATCTGCATAATTTCTGTTCGGGTTATAAGCCCATCTTGTAGAAAAAGAAATATCCCCTGTAAGATTTTCTGTAAAGTTCCTTGAATAGCCTGCTGCGGCGGTAACAGCACCGTTGTTTTCTGTCTGACTGTCTTCATACCAGGTTATATAAATGCGGTCACTTTCAGAAACGGCAGAAGATGGCGTTACAGTTCCCGATTCTTCGTTGTATTTTACGTTTCCGTCAATTACGCCGTTTTTATATAATCTTACGGTTCCGGGAACGGCAGAAGTTCCTATATCAAATCTTGTAACTGGAGAATACGAGCGGAGACGTAAAAATAAATCGCTTGACGATGAAAGCCCTAAATAAAATTCTGGAGCACGGTCCGCAAGCGGAAAGCGAACTTCAGGTTTTACGGCTGAATTAGGAGCCAGATTAACATCCGAAGGATAAATATCAATGTATGTTCGGTTTTCGCTAAAAAAATCTTTTGTTGTAAAAGAAACATCATCACTTACAATAGCTGAATAAAGTGAAGATTCTGTCTGTGTTGTTTTTGAAGCAATTACGGCATCGTCTAATGAACCTGTTCCTGCATCATAGCGGAATGCTGCGGCAAAAGGTGAAAAACCTGCCGGGTGCTGTAAATAAAGAATCTGTTCGCCAGTAGAGCTGTTTATTGTTCTGTTAGAAGCACCTATATAGGAAAAAAATCCGTCTGTTCCAGTGCCGTTTCTTCCGCCAAAAGAAAAGTGTGCAACAAAAGGGCGTTTTATAGAATCGTCATTTTCACATTCTGTTCCAAAATATTCCTGTATTGCTCCAAGAAAGCCCTCGGCTCCTGTTACTGTATTATCCGAGACTGTTCCGTAAGCACCCAGGGCAGAATTAATTGCCGTACATGTTGAAGCACTTGCAAAACTTACAGCAACAGCAGGAATAATACCGTTTTTTTTGGCAGAACCGCAGTCTTTTGCAAGAAGAAGCTGTCTTCTTGCCGGCATAAGCATATACTGTGATTCAGAAAGTTTTTTATATTTCCTGCCCTGAACATCTTTATAATCGCCATCAGCAGATTCTACATAAACATCCTTTATGTCCGTAATAAAATCCGGATTATCCGGTAAGACATAAATCTGACCTGTAAGCCATGCGCCCGGTGAAATCCCTGTGTCAGAAACAGAATTTCTTCCGTAATAGGTTTTACTTTTTGATTCAAGCATGTCGTAGCGGAAGGTAAAATCACCTTTCCACTTATTTTTTTCATCGTCTTCAAAGTGAAGAAAAAGTCCGGGCGCCTGATTGTTTCCGCCGCCGATTCCTCGGTTGACATTGTCTATTGAATATGTTGCAGGAAAGGTAATTCCCCGGTTTGCAACCCGTGCTTCTTTTAAAATGCCTTCACCATAATAGCCGGCTGCAACTGTGTTTTTATCAAAGCCATCGGCAAAAGCTGCTTCAAAGTACCATTTCTGGTTCAGCATAAACCATAAGGTTAAATCTACCTTCTGTGTAAATTGAGGCTTTATTGTTGTAGTCTGGGGAGAATTACCGAAGCCAAAAGTTGTTTCAAATCCTCCTGTAATTTCTGACTGCCAGTAACCGTCGGCAGAAAATTCTACGTTTTTATCATCAATCTGATAGTTAAAAAGCGATTTTGAATTTACATTTTTTAATTCATCATCTGGAGGAAGTGCTGTTTTATCAAAAATAATTGCACCGGCTCCGTCGGACTCTGTTTTATTCATTTCTTCTGCATAAGATTTTTGGCTTAAAAAAACAGCAGAAAGTAAAAACAGGGCAAAAATAAAATTCTTTTTGTTTTTACCTAAAAGACGGGCTTTTTTTATTTTGATTTCCGGCTTTTTTTTCTGTAAGGCTAAAATACTTTGTTCAAGTTTCCGTTTTTTTTCTGATTTTTCGTTAAAAAATTCACTTTGATATAATGAATTTCCTATATTCTGTACAGCAACCCCTAAAAGCCTTATACCACCATTTGAAGGATTGTATTTTTTGTCAAATAAGCGCTGAACGCGTTCAAATAAATCTTCTGAAGAAAGAATTTCACCTGCTGAAGTTTCCTGAACGGTAATTGTTGAAAAATCTCCGTAACGGATTTTTAATGCCGCAGTTTTACTGGAAAGTTTTTCATTTAATAATCTGAACATTACAGTGTCTGAAAGATGCAATAATGCTGTTCCTATTGCATAGCGGTCTTCAAGGTCAAAAGGAAATGTAGTTTCTGCGCTTATAGAATGAGATTTTGCTTCACTGAATGTTTCTACTTCTTTTCCGCGGACGGCATTATATAAATAAAGCCCGCAGGCTTTCCCTAGAATGCTTTGTAAAAGAGTAAGTGATTTTTCGTGTATTTGTCTTGTTGTTGTTAAGCCGAAATTTTTTAATTTTATCTGTGTTTTTGTTCCTATTCCCCAGACTTTTTCCAATGGAAGAGAAAGCATGAATTCTTCTTCTTTGCCCGGCGGAACTTCAAAAAAACCGTCTGGTTTTGAAAGTCCAGATGCGATTTTTGCTATGTACCGGTTCTGTGCAAGACCTGCGGAAACCGTTAAACCTGTTTTTTCTTTTACTTCGGCTTTTATTTTTTTTGCAGTTTCGGAAGGATTTCCAAAAAGTTTTTCTGTTCCGCACAAATCAATAAAGGCTTCATCTATTGAAATCTGTCTGATGTCCGGCGAATAATTTTTAAAAATTTCCATAACCTTTTGGGAAAGTTCATGGTATCTTTTCATGTTTGGATACACAAATATTCCCTGCGGACAAAGACTGTATGCCTTAAAAGTCGGCATTGCCGAATGAACTCCGAATTTCCTTGCTTCATAGGATGCAGTGGAAACAACACCCCTTCTGTCTTTAGGATTCCCGCCGACTATAACAGGTTTTCCGCGGTATTCTTCATGGTCTAATTGTTCAACGGAAGCAAAAAAAGCGTCTAAATCAACATGTATGTAGCAGACATCGTTCCATTCTGTCATAAATTTTCGCCTTTTTTGCCTGAAACCTTTGAATTGATCGTGACAGTAGAAGTCCCTGAACTATCTGAATTATGTGCAGCAATGGAAATAGTTTTTGTTTCTATTTCAAAAACATTTTTATCTTTTGTTGGAAAATATGCGCTCACGGTTATGTTTTCATCTTCATTTGAAGTTGTTGTATATGTAAATGCGCATTGTTCCGGTGGAAAATCAGGAAAATAAACAGCTGCTCGGGTTTTTGTGCTTTCTTCAAAATAAGGAACTGTGGCTTCGTAAACAGGCTGCTTTGTTTTTCCTTCTATTTTGATTTCATACCGTTCTGCAATTTTTGAAGAAGTTATTGTGAGTTCCCTTACTGTGTTTCCGTAAGAAGATTTGTCTGCAAGCAAAAGTTCTATGTTATTTTCAGTTGTATTTTTATATACGATTGAACCTTCAATATCTGCAACAGAAGGAATGTTTCTGTAATTTTTTAATACATAGAAAATCAGAATAAAACAGCCTGCAAGGCAAATACTTCCGTAAATTATCAGGGGAAAAGCCTTTTTAATTATCAGGAAGAAATTCTGTCTTTCCTTTAGTTTTATGCAGTGGGAAAGAATAAAAAGCCAGATTAAATTGAATGACTGAATTGCAAGGGCAAGAAAAAAAGTTTGAAGTCTGTTTCCTGCAAGCAAAAATGAAATCTGTTCAGGTTTTATCAGCTTCCATAAAGTGATTCCATATGGAATGAAAGGTATAAAAAGCAGAATGGCAATTATAGAAAAAAAAGCTGGTTTTTTATCTGCTTTAAGCATTGAAATTAAAATGTATTCAAGGACAAATAAAAAGAAAAAAGAAAGGTCAATGGAACTGAAAATAAAAATATTTATAATTGCAGAAAGATTTAAATAAAAAGTATATGCATATGGAGTGTGTACTTTTGTAAATCGAATGTAGACTAAAAGAATTAAAGAAATCACTATGAAAGTTATCTGAACTTTTAAGTACAATTGAAAAATCGGGGAAATATGAAAAGAATAAGCCAGCGGAGTTGCGATTTTTCCGCCTGCTGAAAGGGAAATAAAAATAAAAAATACTAAAGCCGGCAGCAGGTATGCCAGATGAAAAATTTCTTTTGTAGCTTTCCGAAGCTTTTCATCTGCAATAATGGAAAAAGTGCATAACGTAAAAATTGTAACCAGAGCAACGGCAAGATAAAGTTTAATTAAAATATCTTCTTTCAGTATTATGTTTATGTTGTTCCATGGAATTTTCCAGAAAAAATAATGCCTGTCCCATTCTGAAGATTTTGTGTAATCATAGGAAGTTAAAAAAGTAGAAAAGATTTTGTCTAATCCTGCAGTTTTTGAAATATTTACAGAAACAGCTGGAATTTCATTTTCTAGAAAAACAGCTTCGTTTCTGTCGTTTTGAATAAGATTGTAGCGGTAAAGCGTTAAAAATGTTCCTGCAGGAACTGTGTATTCTTCTGCACACGCTTTAAATGCGTTCGCAAGCTGTTTTACAAGCCATAAAGGACTTACTTCTTTGCCGTTTCCCGGCATGATTTGAGAAATTTCATCAGAAATAAAGTTTATGCATACGGCAAATATATTGTCCGGCACAAAAATGTCGTCAATGAACATTTTTGTGCCGGAAATTAAGGCGTGACTGTTTAATGTTTCACTTTCGGGCGGAACAAAAAGTATTGAAAAAGGAATTACAGACTGTCCGTTTAATACTTCAGAAACGAAGTCTAAAATCTGTTTTGAATTTGTTAAAAAATCCGTTTGTTTTAAAACGATTATAAGTTTTGTTTTGAAATCTTCAAGATTTTCTATGCTTGAAAAATTTTCAGGATAAAAGTCCAGCGAAAGATTATAAGAAAAATCACCTGCTGATGGAGAAATAATATTTGTTTTTGTTGGTGAAAAACCTGATGTAATTAAAATTTTCTGTACTTCATCTGAAATCTCATGTCCTGCTTTTGCAAAACCTGTTTCTGTTGAAATTCCTGTTAAGCTGGCAGATTCTGTTGCCGTTTCGGCTGTGAGTGAAAAAGAAATCAGAATATGAAAAAACAGAGTAAACACACAGATTTTTTTTAACATATTTAAGAATACCTTATCATTATGCACACTGTTGTTGCAATAGGTTTATTTGTATAATATATTTACATTTAACTGATGTTAAAAGTTATACTGAAATATTTATTTTTCCTGTTTCCGCTTGTTTCTTTTTTTTCCTGCTCGGATTCTGCAATACGCATGGATTCTTCAGAATATGCTGTAATTTTTGACTATGAAAATGAAACCGATAAACCTTCTGTTTTTCTTTCGGTTGCAGTTAAACTTGGCTCTAAAGTACAGCGGGTTTCTTCAGTAACAATAAAAAATAAAGATAGCGGATTTATCTGGCAGGAATTTAATCCGGACTTTCAGGGAACAGCAGAATCCGGTTCTGTATATTTAAAATGCTCTCCTTCCGGATTTGACGGACTTTTACCTGAAGGACTTTATTCATGTACTGTTACGAATATTAACGGAGAAGAAGCAGAAAATTTTTTTACAGTTGAATACGATGAAAAATTTATGCAGATGAATTGCGGCGAAATTCAAACATTTTTCGATTCGTCTGAGCAGCCTGAAAATGCAATATATTCAGCTACTTCGCCAAAAGCTGAAAACGCAGTAAAATTTTCAAATGCTTCAAAACAGGAAAATGTTTCTGTCGGAAATTTAAAAATTAAAAAATATTATGCATTGTTTTCACAAAACGGAGATTTGTTGTATTATGTTAATCAGCAGAAAGACAAGAATCAGAAACTGACAAAAGAATCGGTTTTTACTGATTATCGCGATGTTTCTTATTTTCGTCCCTGCTATGTAAATTCAAATGAAACTGTGGTGTTTTTAATGCCGGCGGTATCGGCGGTAAGAAAATAATTCTGTAAAATTGAAAATTTGCGATTTTGCAATTTTCTAAATAAATATACAAAACAGGAATATAAACTTTTTTCAAATTTATTGAGGTAATTTTTTAGTATGGAAAACATTCTTTCTTCTCCAAATTTTCCACGGGTTATAAAAACTTATGTTCTTCGTGCCGGACGCATGACAGCCGCACAGAGAAGGGATTATGAAGAACTTTCAAAAGTCTGGTGTATTCCCTATGAAGACAAAAAATTAAATTATGTTGAAATTTTTGGAAATTCAAATCCGGTAACTATAGAAATCGGCTTTGGCATGGGAACGGCAACAGCACTTATTGCTCAGGCAAATCCTGATAAAAACTATATTGGAATTGAAGTTCATACTCCTGGTGTTGGAAAACTTCTTGGCGAAATCCGCAGCAAGGAATTAAAAAACTTATACATAATTCAATCTGATGCGCTCGACGTACTTGAAAATATGATAGAAGATTCCAGTGTTGCAGCTTTTCATATATTTTTCCCGGATCCATGGCCAAAAAAGAAACATCACAAACGACGCCTTGTAAAACGTCCTAATACAGACCTTTTTGCAAAAAAACTTGCAGAAAACGGTTATGTTTACATGGTTACAGACTGGCGTGAATATGCAGAATTTGCTCTGGAAGAATTATCTTTAACTGAAGGCTTAAAAAACAAATATAAGGATTTTGCAGAGCCACAAAAATGGCGTCCTGAAACAAAATTTGAAGCAAAAGGAATTGCTGCAGACAGAATTATTTCTGAATTGATGTTCTGTAAGGCAGGAAAATAAAATGCCTGATTTATTTGATATAGATGAAGCTGCATTACAAAGCAAAAATAAAGTGCGCATAGATGAACTTTCAAAACTGATAAAAAAATATCAGGATTCGTACTATAACGGTGAAGGTGAAATTTCTGATGCAGAGTTTGATAAGCTTTGGGATGAATTAAAAAATCTTGATCCTGATAATCCGATTTTACATAAGGTAGGGCAGGATTCAGGAAATTTTCAAAAGGCAACCCATATTATGATGATGGGAAGCCAGGAAAAAGCTGCCACTCCTGAACAGTTTTTGTCATGGGCACAGAATCATGTTTATTCAGAATATCTTGTTGAATACAAACTTGACGGTGCTTCACTTGAACTTCAGTATGAAAACGGACTTTTAGTACGTGCCGTAACCCGTGGTGATGGTACTGTTGGAGACGACATAACTAAAAATGCAAAAAAAATGCAGGGCGTGCAGGCAGCCTTGTTTGACAAAAATTTTAATAAAATTCCGTTTACCGGCGGCATACGCGGCGAAGTTATAATGACTCATAAAGTTCACAAGACACTTTTTTCTGATAAGGCAAATTGCCGTAACGCGGCCAACGGTTTAATGAAAAGAAAGGATGGAAGCGGAAGCGAAAACCTTACGCTTATTACTTATGACGCACTTTCTTCCGATGATTTTAAACCATTCAGCGATGAAGAAGAAAAAATAAAGTGGCTTTCTGATGCCGGTTTTAATGTTGTTCCGCTTGAAATCTGTAAATCTGCCCAGGAAGTAATTGAATACCGTTCCAGGGTTATGGAAATCCGCAAAGATTTGGACTATGACATTGACGGACTTGTTGTTAAAGAGCGGGCTATTAACCTTCAGGACGCAAGCCGTGCAAGACCAGACCGGCAGATTGCTTTTAAATTCAGTCTTGAAGAAGCTGTTTCTGTATTGCGCTCAGTTGAATGGAGCGAGTCTGGGGCTACTTATACGCCTGTTGCAGTTTTTGATCCTGTAGAACTTGCCGGAACAACAGTACAAAGAGCAAGCCTTGCAAACCCTGATACAATCCGTGCTTTAGGAATTTCAATCGGAAGCCATGTGGTTGTTGTAAAACGCGGAGAAATCATTCCTAAAATTGAAGGTGTTATAGAAGGAGAAGGGACTCTTTCTCCTATAGATTTCCCGGAAAAATGTTCTGTCTGCGGAACAAAACTGACAGACGATGGCTCAAGGCTTTACTGTCCTAATAAAGATTGTTCCAAACGGATTTTGCACAGACTTTTAAAATGGGTAAGTGTTGCAGATATCCGCGATCTGGGAGAAACATTAATACATGCTCTGTTTGAATCCAAAGTTGTACGCTCTGTAACAGATATTTATTCACTTACAGAAGAAACCCTGACACCGTTTTTCTTAAATGAAGAAAGCATAGCTTCTGATAAAAAATCTCTTGGAGCTTCAAAAGTTGAACGTTCTATCAATTCCCACAGAAGACTTTCTTTAGCCCAGTTCGTTGCAGGTTTTGATATCGAAGGAATAGGTGAAACAACCGTTGAAAAACTTGTTGCTTCCGGAATCGATACTCTTGAAAAGCTTTTGAATGCGCCGGAAGAGCAGATAGCAGGTGTTTATGGGTTCGGTCAGATTATGGCGCATACTGCAAAACTTGGACTTGAAGAAAATAAAGAAGAAATGCTTTCCCTTGTAGAAAAAGGAATTATTGAAATAATTCAGGCATCCGGCGGAAAATTGGCAGGGAAATCATTCTGTTTTACAGGTGAACTTACAACAATGAAAAGAGCGGATGCTCAAAATCTTGTAAAACTTGCAGGCGGACAGATAAAATCTTCTGTAACAAAAGATTTGTCATATCTTGTTACAAATGACACTTCAAGCGGGTCGTCAAAAAATTTGAAGGCAGCCAGTTTTGGTATTCCTGTAATATCTGAAAAAGAATTTTTGGAGATAATCAGGCAGTAAACAATGAAAATCAGAAATGAAAATGTAGTTTCTAATTTAGCTGCTCTTTTGCTTTTAATTTTTGCGTTTACGGTAGTATATTTTTTATTTCAGTTTTCAATGTGTTTTCCTTCTGCATCGGCTATTCCAAGACTTTCAAGGTATCCTGTAGTAAGAGTCTGTGTTTACGGTTCGAGTACAGAGAATGGAAATTCAACGGTAAGTGCACGAATTGCCTTGCTTGATTCTGACAATACGGAATTTGCAGTTATTGAACGTTCCTGGAATGGATATACGCTTTCTATGGAGTTCTTATGTACTTCGTTCAGCGGAAAAACAGTATGCTTCCCATTTAGAATCTATGGAACGGATTCTGCGCTTTCAGACTATGCTTCCATGAAACGCGGCACAAAACTTTACCCTTACTATATAGAAGACGGTTCCTGCCTGCTTTTTGGAACTTCAAACAGTCCGAAAATAAGAAAGAGTTTTTACCGTCTTGCCCGATATGCTTTTATAACGCGGTTCCAGGGTGTTTCTGATTTTTCAAGAAAACAGAATCTTAACTTTTCTGATTTACGGACTGGAGAAACCTATACAATTTATACCGGCTTTGACGGTAGTTTATTTATAGCCCACGATTAGAAAATTTAAAATATACTGTGCAATATAAAAAGCTTTTTATTTTTTTTCAGGATTAAAGGCAAAATCTTTAATCAGCTGGTCAGGATTTACAGCCATTGCATTCATGCGGATTTCCCAATGAAGGTGAGGTCCTGTTACCATTCCTGTAGCTCCTGAAAGTCCTATTTTTTCGCCTTTTTTAACGTTCTGACCTTCTTTTACAGACATTTCGCTTAAATGATAATAAATGCTGTAAAGTCCCGGTAAATGCTCTATTACGATACTCCAGCCCGTTGAAATTCTGTTTTCTGCCATAACAACTTTGCCTGTAGAGCATGCCGTAACTTCTGTTCCTTCAGGAACACCAAAATCAATTCCGTTATGAAGGGCAGTGGCTTTTTTACCTGTTGAATAAACATAGATTCTTCTGTCGGCAAAATGAGAAGTCCTTCTTTCGCAGTTAACTGGGTAGGCAAAACATTCAAGGCTGTGAACGCCATCTTCATTTACAGTTTCAAAAACAGAATTAAGTTTGTTTATCTGGGCAATACGCTCCGGGGAAGTGTCCGTCCTTATTTCTGTATTTTTTGAAGAAAGTGGAATTTCTTCTTTTTCAAATTCTTTTTGATTAACTGTTACAGGAATAGTAAATTCCTGAGAGCCTTGTCCGAACGGAGTGTATGTTACTGTAAGATTGTATGAGCCTGCTTCTGTCCATGTAGAAAGTGGAAGACCAGCAAGAAGTTCATTTGTATTTTTTTTGGATGCAGAAATCTGGAAAAAATCTGAATGCGATAAATTCTTTTTTTTATCTGTTATGACTGCTTTTGCGGAAGTTTTTGCGTTCTTACTATTTTTCTGTCCTTTTGCGGCAGTCAATTTCATACGAACGAAAACTACATCACCTGGAAAAGTTGTATCGTTATATGAAACATTTAATTCATATGCCTGGCATTTATAAACTGCGTTTCTGGCAGAAGCATTAAAACTTATTAATAGTCCAAAGGTAATTATTGCCGTAAAAAATAATTTGTTTTTCATTGCTGTTCAGTCCTTTTTAAATCTTCAAGTATAAGCTGGGGCGTAACTGCTCCATTAAATTCGTTCCGTGTTATGTGAAAAAGAATGTCTAGACGATCTTCCTTTTCAAAATCCCTGTGGTAGCGCTCAGCTTCTCCCCAGAACATAGCAGGCCATTTGTTTTTACCGCAGTCAAATGTAATTTTCAGGTGCTGACGCTCTGTCTTTCCAAGCTGCTGAACATCATAGATTTTGAGAGAACGGCTCATAAACGTTAAAGGCTGGTTTTCCATCCCGTAGGGCTCAAAACTGTCTATGATTTTAAGAACATCTGGTGTCATGTATTTTGCAGGAAGCTCAGCATCAACTTCAAATTCTTCGCATTCTTCAAGTTCTACAGTCTGACTGAGTTCTTTAAGCTTTGAAAGAAATTCATCAAGCTTGGCTCGTTCAAACTGAAAGCCTGCAGAAGCTGTATGTCCGCCAAAGTCTATAAAAAAATCTCCGAACTGGTTAAGAAAAACAGGTGCATTAAAACCTGGAACACCGCGTACTGAACCGACACAAAGATTATCTAAAAAGGCAACAGTAAAAGCAGGAAGATTAAACTGTTTTGCAAGACGCTGTGCAATAAGTCCTGTAACTCCGCGCGGGATCTTTTCAGAAATTGCAAGACAGAGTTTTCCTGAATATGTTTCTATGCTTTCTAATGCATTCTTTTCAGCTTCAGGCATAACATCGGCCATTATCTGTTTTCGCTGTTCGTTTAAGGAAATTATTTTTTCTGCCAGTTCCAGACGTTCTTTTGCATCCTTAGACATAAAAAGTTTTATGGCAAGTTCAGGCTGTCCAAGTCGGCCTGCAGCATTCAATGCAGGCGTAACATTCCATGCTATATCTGTTGCAGTTAGTTTTTTTCCGTTTAAGGCCAGAGAGTTTATAAGTTCCCTCAGTCCGTCGCGGCTTTTGCCGCTGTTTATTGGTTCGAGCCCTTTTTTGATGAAAATGCGGTTTTCATTTTTTAACGGCATCATGTCGGCAAGAGCTGCAAGCATTACAAGCTGTAAATCTTTTTCTTCGTTTTTTATATCGTCAGGGAATTTCGCTGCATTTTTCTGCTGAATGAAAGTTACAAAAAGATTGTAAAATCCTTCAATTTCTGTTGCAGGTTTTTCTGAATAGTGGGCAATTTTTGAAAGATCTTTTAATGCCAGTAGGCTTTTCTCTGCTGCAAACTTAAAAACTTTTGCAATTTCCGGGCGTAAATCCATTAAATTAAATTCAACACCGTTGCCAAAAATCTTTGAAAGCAGTTTTTTTGTTATTTCTGCGTCCCACACAAAAATCTGCTGTCCGTCTAAGAACGGAAGTAATTTTGTACGAGAAATATCAACTGTTCCCGGAACAATTGTTTCAAAAAGTTTTGACTTAATTGTCATGTTCCGGACTTTTAAACATTCAATTGTATAGGCTTCATTTACAGGAACAACATTTAAAAGACATATGTCTTCCTTGTATAATTCTGTTTTAGAAAATCGCAGAGCCTGTACAAGTTTGTATGCAACGGCAGCCCCGGAAATATCGCAGAAAGGGTAACCAGAATTTTCTGTTTTCGGGTCAAGGATAATTGCTTCCGGTAATTCTTCAACAGGATTGTGATGGTCAGTGATGATTAAATCTATATATTTTTCTGCCGCATAGGCGGCTTCTTCGCGTGCTGTAATTCCGCAGTCAACGGTAATAATTAAAGTTCCGTTTTGTGCTGCAAAAGCATCAATGATTTTTTTATTAAGCCCGTAGGTATCGTCGCCCATTGGAATACTCCAGTGAACATCAAGTCCCATTTCTTTAAGGCAGTCATAAAGAATCGTTGTACTTGAAACACCGTCTACGTCGCGGTCGCCAAAAATAAGGACTTTTTCGCCTTCTTCCTTTGCTGCAAGAATACGGTCAACGGCATCTTCCATTTCTGAAAAAAGAAACGGACAGTGCTGAAAGCGCAAATCATTTTCCAAAAAATAAAGAAGATCTTTGCCTTCAGTGATTTGCCTCCTTGCAAAAATTGAAGCACTTACAGGATCAATTTTGTACCGTTCGCAAAGTTCTTTTACAACTTCAACAGAGACTGATTTTTTATTCCACTGTGCCACTATCTTATTTCCTCAATGATAAGTTTGTTGGCAGCAGGTTTTGTATCTGAATAAGTAACAGCCTGTTTTATTAAATCTAATGCCTGACTCATGCAGGAATCATCTTTTCCGTAAACATCCATAATGAGCTGACCTTTTTGAACTTTGTCGCCTTCAATACAGCTTAAAATCATTCCGGCTTCTGCACATACAGGGTCTGTAGTAACGTTACGGCCGACACCAAGATAAACTCCTGCAAGTCCCATTTTGTAAGCATCAATTTTGATATAACCGTCTTTTTCTGCTTTAATTTGTGCATGATGTTCTGAACGGCGTTTTCCGTAGTCAGCAAGAAGCTTATCTGCATCGCCGCCCTGGTCTTTTACGTTCTGCAGGAACTTTTCCAATGCTTTGCCGGAACTTACAGATTCGCGTGCCATTTTTAAGGCTTCTTCCTTTGTTTTTGCTTTTTCGGCAAGAAGAATCATTTCTGCAGCAAGTGCGTATGTAAGTTCCATAACGTCTTCAGGACCATTTCCTTTAAGGCAGTCAATTGTTTCTTCAATTTCAAGGAAGTTTCCGATTTTTCTTCCAAGCGGAGTATTCATGTTTGTAAGGAGGGCAACAGCCTTTTTACCCATTGCCTGTGCTGTTTTTACAAGGAAAGAAGCAAGAAGTCTTGCATCAGGAATTGATTTCATAAATGCGCCGCTTCCGTATTTTACGTCAAACACAAGCGCATCTGAACCTTCTGCAACCTTTTTAGAAAGAATGCTTGCTGTAATAAGAGGAACTGATTCAACGGTTGCAGTAACATCGCGCAAAGCATACAGGGCTTTGTCAGCAGGAACTATTTCCTTTGACTGACCTGTCATTGCAAAGCCGGTTTTAGCAATGAGTTCTGCAAACTTTTGTGTTGAAAGGCCTGTTGTGTAGCCTGTAATGGATTCAAGTTTATCAAGTGTGCCGCCGGTGTGACCTAATGCACGGCCGCTCATCATTGGAATCTGCACACCGCAGCAGGCGGCAATCGGTGCTAAAGGCAAAGAAATTTTATCGCCAACGCCGCCTGTAGAATGTTTGTCTACAAACGGACCTTTTAAGCCTTCTTTTTCGCGGCCGTGCAAATCAATTACATCGCCTGAATGAAGCATACATTCTGTAAGAATTCCTGTTTCAGAAAAACTCATGCCGTTAAAGTAAACAGCCATAAGCCATGAAGAAATTTCATATTCCGGAATTGTTTTATTAAGATATCCGTCAATAAGGAATTTTATTTCTTCACGGGAAAGTTCTGTGTTTCCTGTAAGAACCTGTTTGCCGTTTTCATCGCGGACAAAAGTTCCGCGTTTTTTCATAATTATATCTGTAGCTCTCATAATATCCTTCCTTTATAATATTCCCAACCCTGATTCCAGTGTTTTTAATTTTTGTCCGGCAGATGCTTCTATAAGGTAAAAAACAAGCTGCTTAAGTTCATTTACAGTCTGTGCTGTACATGTAATTGCCCGTACTTCCTTCGGTGTTTTTTCCGAAACGGCATTTAAGTATTCAAGTGCCTGTTTACTTAAAGCAAAAGAAGCTCCACGACTCATATTTTGCCCATCTGTGCTGTTACTTGTACCAGTACCAGCAATGCCTGCGCAACTTTGGCAGATAAATTTATTTTCAGCTGCATCAAACAAAAATCTGTTGCATTCCGTACTTTCTGATAATAAACCTTTATCGCATACACCGCAATATTTTGTGTCAGGTCTTACACCCAATAAGCCAAGATAACGCCACAAAAATCTTATTAAACCAAGTTTTCCGTTTGGTTCGTCCGTTAATTCAAGTCCGTCCAGAAAACCATTAAGCAGAATCCAGCAGTCCTGTGGAGAACCTGCACATTTTGTTTTTAAGGCGAGCTCTGCTGAAAGACTTGCTGCCCATGATTTAAATAGGCTTTCTCTGAAAGAAAGATGAAAGTTTTTTACGTCAAAATCTGTTATTTTTGTAGATTTTTTTACATTATCGCAGTAAAGATAGATTTTCCCGCTACAGAAAGGAGAAACGAGTCCTTTTAATTTGCTTTTCGGACCGCCGTATAAAACAGCATAAGAAATGCCTTCTGACGGAGTAAGCATGCAGACGCTTCTGTTATTTTCTCCAAGCTGCGAAACAGAAAGAATCAGTGCATCTGTAATTACATTTCTCTGCATTATAATATAATAAGTGAAAAACTGACTTTCTACAATCGAATTTGATTTGTCAGTTTTTTCATATAGACTATTTCTTATAAATTCATTATTTTATAAGTAATTGGTTTTAATCTAATTTTTAGGAGATATACAATGGCAGATGTAAAAGTTGCTATTAATGGTTTCGGCCGTATCGGTCGTTTGGCTTTCCGCCAGATGTTTGGCGCTAAGGGATATGAAGTTGTTGCTATCAATGATTTGACAAGCCCAAAAATGCTTGCACACCTTTTGAAATATGATACAGCACAGGGTGGCTATGCTGGCCGCATCGGTGAAGGTAAACACACTGTAGAAGCTCACGATGGTGAAGGTGAAGATAACTACATCGTAGTAGATGGCAAAAAAATCGTTATTTACAAGATTCCTAATGCAGCTGAACTTCCATGGGGAAAAATCGGCGTAGACGTTGTTCTTGAATGTACAGGTTTCTACACATCAAAAGAGAAGGCATCTGCTCACATTACAGCTGGTGCTAAGAAAGTTGTAATTTCAGCTCCTGCTGGAAACGACCTTCCTACAATCGTTTACAATGTAAACCACAAAACTCTCAAGAAGGGCGACAATGTTATTTCTGCTGCTTCTTGTACAACAAACTGCTTGGCTCCTATGGCAAAAGCTCTTAATGATGTATTCCCAATCCAGAGCGGTATCATGTCTACAATCCACGCTTACACTGGCGACCAGATGATTCTTGACGGCCCGCAGCGCAAGGGTGACCTCCGCCGTTCACGCGCAGGTGCTGCAAATATCGTTCCAAACTCAACAGGTGCTGCAAAGGCTATCGGTCTTGTAATTCCTGAATTGAACGGAAAATTGATTGGTTCAGCTCAGCGTGTACCGGTTCCAACAGGATCTACAACAATCCTTACAGCAGTTGTAAAAGGCAACGATGTAACAAAAGAAGCTATCAACGCAGCTATGAAAAAAGCTTCTGACCCGGAAACATTCGGATACAACGAAGACGAAATCGTTTCTTCTGACGTAATCGGAATGCGCTTTGGTTCACTTTTCGATGCTACTCAGACAATGGTAACAAAGATTGCTGACGGCCTCTTCGAAGTACAGGTTGTTTCATGGTACGATAACGAGAACAGCTATACTTCTCAGATGGTTCGCACAATCAAATACTTCTCTGAGAACTGCTAATTAACGCTCTTTTTAAGGGAAAAAAATCCGCTTCGGCGGATTTTTTTTGCTGTTCTCGTTATCATTCGATTCAACTGGTCGCGATTTTGCTTTGCAAAATCGCTCCGCACATTCCTGCGCCACTGCTCGGAATGTGGGTACGATAATGAAAACAGCTATACTGAACAGACATTTTCGGGAATAAGGTTGCGAGTGACGCAGCAACCGCCGAAAATGTCGAGTTTTAGAAGATATAGGCATAAAAAACTGCTCTGTGGGACGCAGGGAAAACCAAATCAAGGGGGAACCTGCTGGAATTTCATTGGCGATAGCCACTGTGATAAAACAGAAGCAGGGGGATTCCTTGATTTTTTTCCCGTAGCTGGGACCCGCAGAGCAGTTTTTTAAAGTCAGTATTCCTGTTCCTTTGCTCTAAATCCTTTAAGATCTGAAAAGTTTGACACGTAATCATATTTTTTATATACTAAAGAAATAGAGGTGTTTATGCTTTTTCCTTTGCAAAATCTTGTAAAATTTACAGGCAATATTTATGAAATTACAGTAGCGGCAAATCGCCGTGCATACCAGATGCTTCGCGTTAAGGATCCGGCTATTGAAGAAAATGAAGGTAAAGTTGTTTCATTGGCTGCACAGCAGCTTTTTTCTAATAAAGTAACTTACCGTATTGAACAGCAGTAATTGTCAAAAAATTCCGGTTCTGGTAATTTTTGCACCAACTGCTTCAGGAAAGACTGCCTTGCTTCAGAAATTATTCGGCGCAGGCAGTCCTTATTTTTTTAAAGACAGGGCAGAAATTATCAATGCAGATTCCATGCAGGTTTATAAATTTATGGATATTGGAACTGCAAAACCAGATAAAGATTTACAGAAAGAAATTCCTCATCATCTTGTAGATGTTTGTACGCCAGATAAACAGTTTTCTGCTTCAATGTTTGTTGAATCAGCTGATAAACTTTGCCGTGAAATTTATTCGCGAAAAAAAGTTCCTGTGGTTTGCGGCGGAACAGGATTTTATATAAAAGCATTTCTACAGGGATTACCGCCAACTCCAACCGGTAATATGGAAGTTAGAAACCAGCTTCAAATTCGTGCAGAAAAAGAAGGTCTTACTGTATTATATGAAGAACTTTGCCGGATAGATGCAGAAAGCGCAAAAAAAATTAATCCTAATGATGCCTATAGAATTGAGCGTGCGCTTGAAGTTTTTATAACTACAGGAAAACCTTTGTCTTCTTTTGCAATACCGACGGAACTTCGGAAAGGTTATGAATTTTGCATTATAGTTTTAGCTCGGGGACGCAGTGAACTTTATTCACGCATTGATGATAGGGTAGATGAAATGTTTTCTTGCGGTTTGCCTGAAGAATTTAATGCATTAGTTCAACGCGGATATACAAAAGAATGCCCTGGAATGAAGGCTATAGGCTATAGAGAATTCTTTAATTATTTTCCAAACGGAATTCAAGATTTATCAGAAGAAGAAACAAAGCACAAACTGGAACTTGTAAAAGATCTTATAAAGAAAAACAGCCGTCATTATGCAAAAAAACAGTATACTTTTATGAATGGAATTCCCGGGGCTCATTTTTGTCCTCTTACAGAAGGAAGTGAAATTTCTGAAAGCGTTATAAAAAAAATATCAGATTTTATGGCTTCTGATACTTGACGTAAGAGCTCAAAATATACATAATTATCAAAGTTTTTATCATAGAACGAAGGAGAGCCATTGTGCCTTGTGGTAAGAAAAGAAAGCGCCAGAAGATGGCGACACATAAGCGAAAGAAGATGCTTAGAAGAAATCGGCATAAGAAATAACGTAAGTTATTGTATTTATGCAAAATAAGACCGCGAAGTTATAAAACTACCGCGGTCTTTTTTTTAGGAGATTTGTACGTTACTTCAAGAAATTCATTCACCGGAAGATGTTAAAAAACTCTCTAGAAAACAGCTGTCAGTTCTTGCAAAAGAAATCAGAAGTGTAATTATTGACGTTGTAGGAAAAAACGGGGGACATTTATCCAGTAATCTTGGAGTAGTGGAACTTACAATTGCCCTCCACAGGGCTTTTAACAGTCCTGAAGATGCACTTATATGGGATGTAAGCCATCAGTGCTATACGCATAAACTTTTAACAGACCGCTATAAAAATTTTTCTACTTTAAGAATGCATGGCGGAATTTCAGGCTTTACAAAGAAAAAAGAAAGTCCCCATGATTTTTTTGATAACGGTCATTCTTCAACTTCAATTTCTTCTGCACTCGGGCTTCTAGAAGCATGGCAGCATGAAGGCAGAAAAGGTAAGGCTGTTGCAATTATAGGAGACGGTGCGTTAACCGGAGGAATGGCTTTTGAAGCCCTTTCTCATGCTGGGCAGATTTCTAAAAATCTGATTGTAGTATTGAATGATAACCAGATGTCAATCAGCCCGAATACAGGTTCTCTTTCAAGATATTTAAGCCGTCTTACAATGACTTCTTCATATCAGAATTTCAGGCATACGGTTGACCACATAGTAGATAAAATCCCTTATTTTAACAAACATCTTGGCAATTTTATTTTCCGTCTGAAACGCGGAATTAAGGGAATGTTTTTAACAAACAATCTTTTTATTGATTTAGGCTTTGAATATGTCGGTCCCCTTGACGGACATAATATAAGTGAACTTGAACATGTTTTTGAGCATGTAAAAAAACTTCCTCGGCCTGTCGTTGTTCATGTTGTTACAAGAAAAGGCCGTGGTTTTTCATTTGCAGAAAATGATCCTGCAAAGTTCCATGGAATAGGACCTTTCTGTATAACAGACGGAACTGTAGAAAAAGCAGATAAAGTAAGTTTTACGGAAGTTTTTGGAAAAAGTCTTGTTAAGCTGGCAGAAAAACATTCAAATATTGCAGCAATTACCGCTGCCATGACTAAAGGCACCGGGCTTGACGAGTTTTCTAAATTATATAGCGAACGTTTTTATGATGTCGGTATTGCCGAACAGCATGCGGTAACCTTTGCTTCCGGTCTTGCAGCCGGCGGCATGATTCCTGTTGTATGCATTTATTCGACATTCATGCAGCGTGCAGTCGATCAGATAATCCACGATGTGGCTTTGCAAAACCTTCATGTAGTTTTGGTTTTTGACCGAGCAGGTGTTGTTCCTCAGGACGGCGAAACACATCAGGGAATGTATGATATTGCCCTTATGCGCTCTATTCCGAATGTTTCAATTCTTGCGCCATGCAGCGCAAAAGATCTGGAATATTGTCTTGCATGGGCAGTTGAAGAATGTAACGGACCTGTTGTAATTCGCTATCCAAAATCTTCGTGTCCTTCACAGGAATTTGATTTTGCGCCTCCGGTTTCCGTAATATCTGCCACACCTGCTATATCAGCTTCAGATTCCGGCTCTGCAAGCTTTGCCCCTTCAGACTCTGTAAAATCAGGATTCCTTGTTCCGTGTAGTGAATTTGCGGCAAGTCTTTCTCCTGCAGAAAATAAAAAAACAGAAAAAAAGATTTTGTTTGTATGCACAGGCGGCTTTTTTTCAGAAACCTTGAATGCGGCAAGAATCCTTTTAATGAAAGATATAGAAACAGACCTTTATGTGCTTCGTTTTATAAAGCCGTTTAATTATGAAGAACTTGCTCAAATAGCAAAAAAATATGACGGAATTGTTGTTGCAGAAGATGGCGTTGCTCTTGGAGGAATAGGCGAAGAAGTAAAATGTATGTTACTTTCTGAAGGCATAAAAAATGTTACTGTGAAGGCATTCCCGGACAGGTTCCTTGCACATGGAAACAGAAGCGAAATTTGTGCAGATTGCGGAATGAGTCCAGAAGACCTTGCACAGGCAGCATTGGATTTACTTAAATAGATTTTATTTAATAGTTTAATAATTTATGAAAAGTTTAAAATTACATAACCGTAGTATTTCAACAGAAAGTCCTGCATTTGTAATGGGAATTGTAAATGCAACTCCAGATTCATTTTGGGAAAAAAGTCGTGGCGACCAAGAAAGTTCATTAAAACTTGCCCTTAAACTTATAGAAGAAGGCGCGGATATTCTTGATATAGGCGGAGAATCCACGCGCCCAGGTTCTGATTATGTTGATGCAGAAGAAGAGATAAAAAGGGTTGTTCCTCTTGTTGAAGAAATCCGTAAAGTTTCTGATATTCCTCTTTCAATTGATACAAGAAAATATAAAGTAATGAAGGCGGCTTTTGAAGCAGGGGCAGATATTTTAAATGATGTTTCAGCCCTTGAAGATGATGAAAAACTTGCACCTTTTGTTTCTTCGGTAAAAATTCCTGTTATTTTAATGCACAAAAGAGGAATTCCAAGTATAATGCAGAATAGAACAGATTATAAAGATGTTTTCACGGAAGTTGAGGATTATCTTTATAAAAGAATAACCTTTGCAAAACAGGCTGGCATTGAAGATGAAAAAATCATTCTTGATCCGGGAATCGGATTTGGAAAAAATCTTGAAGCCAATTTGTGCCTGATAAAGAACTGCGGAAAGTTATGCGGCGGTACATTTCCTGTGCTTATGGCTCTTTCACGCAAAAGCTGCATCGGCCAGATAACCGGTAAACCTGTAGAAGATAGGCTTTCCGGCACAATTACGGCAGATGTTCTTTCTGTTCTTGCCGGTGCTTTTATGATTCGCGTGCATGACGTAAAGGAAGCCGTTGATTCAATGAAAGTATTAAAAGCCCTGGTATAATATCTGGGTATGCTATTAGGATAATAAAGTGAACGCTTTTGACAGTCTTGTAAGAATATATGATTTTATCCGTCCTCTTATTGATATTGGAATAATTGCTTTTATTCTGTACAAAGCGTATGGAATTTTACAGAAAACAAACAGTGTTCAGATTGTGCGCTCAGCCCTTATCGTTGGTTTTGCCTATGCTGCGGCCATGCTGTTCAGGCTTTCAACACTTCAGTGGCTTTTAAACCTTTTGGCTCAGGGACTTTTAATCTGCTTTGCAATTGTCTTTCAGCCGGAACTTCGTAAAATCTTTATAAAAATCGGTCAGATTAACTGGTTTTCATTAAGAAACCGCTCCAAGCATTCGTATGTAGATGCCGTTCTTATTGCAGCCGATCAGCTTTCAAAATTAAAGCGCGGTATGCTTGTAGTTTTTTCAAGAAGAACCCGTCTGGACGATATTATAGAAACCGGTACAAAACTTAATGCCGACCTTTCTTCAAGTCTTTTACTTACAATATTTGCGTTTAACACGACCATGCATGACGGTGCATGTATCATTCAGGGCGGTAAAATTATTGCAGCCGGCTGTTTCCTTCCGCTTAGTGAACAGTATGATATTAAAAAAACATTCGGAACACGTCATCGTGCGGCACTTGGAATTTCAGAATCTTCTGATGCTGTTGTACTTGTAGTTTCTGAAGAATCAGGAGCAATAAGCCTTGCTTATGAATCACGCCTGCATTATGACCTTTCAATGGAAGAACTTTCACAGACGCTTGAAGATTTGCTGGATTTGAAGACTGAAGACTATATTCTGGAGGACACAATAGATGAAAGTGCGTCTGGAAAACTTTAAGGTCATAGATAAAATTATAGTAAACTGGCCTGCAAAGGTAATCTGTGTCCTTATAGCTCTGCTTTTATATTTTTTTTATAACCTTTCAAGGCTGGATTCAAAAACAATTTCTGTTCCTCTGGATATAAAAAGTGACGGACAGTTTATGGCTGTAAGTTCATTTCAAAAGCATGTAAGGGTAAATTTACGCGCAAGCCCTGAATCCCTTGCACAGATTTCTACAAGAGATATTGAAGCTGTTTTAGATATAAATAATTATACACATTCAGGTGTTTTCGATGTTCCTGTTTCACTTTCCTTTTCGCCAGATTTTTATCTGATTGATCCGATTGAAGTTCATGTAACTCCTGACAGAATAAAATTACAGATCGAAGATAAAACTTTTTCTTACAAAAATATTCAGGTTTCTTTTGCAGACAGCCTGCCTGACGGCTATGAAATGGTTTCTTATACAGTAAACCCGTCTTCGCTGAAAGTAACAGGGGCGCGTTCTGCTGTTGAACAGACTACAGTGCTTTTTACAAACCGCCTGCCGCTTTCCGGGCATACAAGAACTTTTTCTGCGCCTGTTCAGATTTCGTCGCTTAATTCGCTTATTTCCATTGAAAATAATGCAGAAGTTATTGTAACTGTAGAAATTCAGCCTCAAAGAACACATCGGGATTTTACAAATATTCCTGTTAATTTTAATTCGCTTAATCCAAATCTAAAAGTTTCAGATGATGTTTTCATTACAAGAGGAATTTCATTTACCTTGCTTGGTGAAAAAATTACCCTTGATAAACTTTCAGATGATTCTGTTTCTGTAAGTGCTGACTGCCAGGAAATTGAGCATGCCGGAGAATATGAATTAAAATTGCAGTATTCTATTCCTGACAAAACAAAACTTTATGAACCATACCCTGAAACAGTTACAGTAAAAATTGAAGCTGCGGATGCATCGGATTTGGAAAGTGATTCTTAAAGGCGGACTATGATTTTTGGAATTGGAACAGACATAGTAGAAACAAAAAGATTTTCAAAATGGGTAAAAGACGGTGAAATTTTAAAAAGGTATTTTGCCGAGGAAGAACAGTATCCATGCGAAAATAACGATGTAAGCCATGAAAACCGAATCTGTCAGCATTATGCTGTGCGTTTTGCAGCAAAAGAAGCCTTTTCAAAAGCGCTTGGAACTGGTATTTTGGGATTTGACCTTAAAGATATTTATGTTGAAAAAAATACCGAAGGTAAGCCTTCTTTGGTTTTAAAAAATAAGGCGCTTGAGCTTTTACAGAAACGGTGCCCGGATGCAAAAGTTTTTGTAAGCTTAAGCCATGAAAAAGAATATGCAACTGCCTTTGTTGTAATAGAAAAAGTGGAGTAATTATATGCAGTCATCAAAAAAGAAAGAACCTGATAAAAAGCCTTCAATCTCGTACTGGACTAAACAGAAATGTCACTGTCCTGTCTGCAAAAAAGATTTCAGGCACGAAGAAATGCTTTCCGGTAATGGTCGTATGATTGCAGGTGGCCTTACAGATGAGCTTCACCGTATCTATGAACCTTCTGCACGCTATGGCAAAGTTTATCCGCTTATTTACGCAATTGGCTGCTGTCCTAACTGTCATGCGGCAATGTTCTGGGGAGATTTTCCTGTTCTTCAGGATAAGGGAACTCTTGAACGCATTTATGATGATGAAGAAAACCGTTTAAAACAGGTAAACGAGGTTTTTCCGTATTTTAATCTTGAACGCGAGAGAACTCTGTACGACGGAGCTGCAATGTATTACATGGCTCTTCTTACTTATTCAAAAATGGATGTTGCATATCTTCCGACCTTAAAACAGGGAATTATAGCGTTAAGGCTTTCATGGCTTTGCCGCGACCTTGATATAGCCGTTCCAAATCACAATTTTTCTGTAATGGCAGAAACCTTTGTGCGCAAGGCTATCTTTTTCTACCAGCAGGCCGTAATAAATGAAACCGCACGTGTAGAACAAAGTTCTTCAATTTCAAATTTCGGACCTGATATTGATAAAAATTACGGCTGGGACGGAGTTATTTATCTATGCGGTCTTCTGGAATACAAATACGGTCAGCAGAATGACCATGAACTTCGCCTTAGAAAACTTGAAGAATACAAAACTGCAATTGCCCGCATTTTCGGATTCGGAAAATCTTCTAAAAATAAGCCTGGACCTCTTCTTGAACATTCAAGAAACCTTTACGAAGCTTTAACAAAAGAACTTGAAGCAAGTACAGAAATTTCCCTTGGAGAAATGTAAGTTTGCGCAATATATTGTTAACGCTGTCTTATGACGGAACTGACTTCTGCGGATGGCAAAGACAGGATCATGCTCCTTCTGTAAAGCCTGTACGTACAGTTCAGGCAGAACTTGAAAAAGCTCTTGAAAAACTGCATGGAACACATATTGATTTACATGGCTCCGGAAGAACGGATTCCGGCGTTCATGCTGCAGCTCAGGCAGCAAATTTCTTTTCTCCGATTGATTCTATTCCAGAAAAAAATTATGTTCAGGCGTTGAATGCACTTTTGCCGCATGATATACGAATTCAGGATTCTAAACTTGTGCCGGATGATTTTGATTCAAGATTTTCTGCAACAAGCCGTGTATACCGCTATTTTATGGTAAGCGGAAAAAATCCGCTGGCAAACCAGATGCCCTATGTCTGGTTCATAAAACGAACGCCGGATATTGATGTATTAAATAAAATGGCTTCAGTCCTAAAAGGCGAAATTGATTGTGCCTCGTTTGCCGCAAGCGGCGACCAGAGTGTTTCAACAAACAGATATATAGAAAATGCCCGCTTTTTTGAAACAGAAGGATTTCCCGGCGGAAAGTTTTTAGTTTTTGAAATTGAAGCAAATGCCTTTTTATGGAAAATGGTACGTACGTTAACCGGAACTTTTATTGAATTTGAACGCGATGGCAAAGATACTGATTATTTCAAAAAAGTTCTGGAAGCAAAAGACAGAAAACTTGCAGGCGTTACAGCACCTCCTCAGGGACTTTTTTTGTGGCAGATTAAATTTGACGGAATACGACGCCACGTGTAAACCGCCTTAAAACCTGCTGTCTGCAATATAAACTTACAGCTACAATAAACTTACAGGATCTACGTCTGTTTCTATATAAACTTCCTGAGGCTTTTTATAATCATAAATCAGGTGCGAAGCAAGTTTTTGAAGGCTCTGTATATTTTTCCCTTTTAAGATAATCTGATAGCGGTGATTCATTGCGATTTTTTCTATAGGACATTCAGAAGGTCCTAAAAGTTCAGCCTGTTCTGTTCCGTCTCTGTTTTTAGGAAGTTTTCCAATAAGTTTTTTTAGTATGACTGCTGCTTCCATTGCAGAATTATTTGAAACCGTTTTGGAAGGCGAGCGGAAAACAAGCCTTATAAGCCTTGAATAAGGCGGAAAATCCAGCAGTTTTCGTATTTCAAGTTCTTCTTTATAAAAGGCTGTGTCATTTCCTTTTATGGCATTGTAAATTGGCGAACGGTCAGGATTGTATGTCTGCACAAGAACTTTGCCGTCAGGAAAAAACCTTCCGGCTCTTCCTGCAACCTGCGTAATAAGCGCAAACGTCCTTTCGCTCGCCCTGAAGTCCGGCATGTGAAGTCCTGTATCTGCAAGAATTATTCCTACAAGTTCCAGTTTTGGAAAATTAAGGCCCTTTGCGACCATCTGTGTTCCCAGCATTATGTCGTAATCGCCTTTACGGAATGCTTCAAGTTTTTCCTGTAATTCACCTTTTTTTGTAAGGCTGTCTGTATCAATACGCACAATCCGTGCTTCAGGAAATTTTACCTTAACTTCAGCTTCGATAAATTCTGTACCGAAACCGGAATAGCCAACATCAAGAGAACCGCAGCGCGGACATTCATGCGGAACTTCTGCAACCCAGCCGCAATAATGACAGCGCAGCCGGTTTTCATTTTTATGATAGGTGAGCGGAACAGAACAGTTTTTACACATAAGTTCATATCCGCAGGTATTGCACCTGAAAAAATGAGTAAATCCGCGCCGGTT
>JAEEGK010002680.1_pt1 | contig 44629 bp, 37 predicted proteins | sample 8958771 | NCBI WGS metagenome assembly JAEEGK01 (sample SAMN16246547, study PRJNA631951) | gut metagenome | biome: gut microbiome; feature: rumen; material: SC-attached | host: Bos | place: Iran: Karaj | collected 2018-10
AGACACGAGTGGCGGCTATGGCGCGGGGGCGCACCTCTTCCCATTCCGAACAGAGAAGTTAAGCCCCGCCGCGACGATGATACTGCGGGAGACCGTGGAAAAGTAGTTCGCCGCCCACCCATAACGGCAACCCCGACAGCGTTAGCTGCCGGGGTTTGCTGTTTTTTGACCCCTCCTACCCTTTTTCCACTCTTTCCTTCCCCTTATCCCTTTTCTTTCCCAACTTTTTATTACTTTTACAGCCAAATTCGGATGCATGAAAAGAAAGCCGGCTTTTATTTTCATCTTATTGATTACCAGTATGATAGGCTTCTCACAAAGCCCGTCACAAGATAGCATCGCACCAAAGAAACCCATCACCATCCCAGCGAAATCCATCGATTCCACTTTCGTAACCTATAACGCCTACCCTTTCGACAGCATCTATCTGACTGCCTCGAAAGTCATCGACACCTCCATCTTCCACGCCTCCGACCATGAGATACTGGAACGCGAACACACTATCTACAGTACCCTAAGCAACACAGGACTCGCCCATAAATCAATGAGATTCAACTATCTGCATCAAGTGGGGTTCGACATGACCTTGCCAGCCTTCTCCGCTTATATGCAGAATGAAAGCAACATAGTCTCCTACCAGTCCGTCCTACCCTACTCCGAGCTCCGTTATGTGATGACGGCTGGCGACAAGGAACAACACCTTAACGTCAAGTTTGGAAGGCAGTTCTCACATAACCTATTCGTCTCCTTCGCCTTCAACACCGACTATTCACCCGGACTGTTCAAGAACAACAAGAGCATCAACAATTATTTCTGGGTCAATGCGCACTACCTGACCGACAACAAACGCTACGGCGCCATGGCCTATTGGTACCGCAACAAACTCGAGATGGGCGAAAACGGCGGCATCGTCAACGACGAGGACTATAGCTCCCACACGGAATCAGACAACTCGGTCATCAACGTCAACCTGAATTCCGCAACCAACTTCGTGATCTCCAGCGGCGCAGGTATCGAACAATTCTTCAACCTCCTGCCCCAGAGAAAACAGATCAAGGCCACTACCCCACCCACCGTCGACAGCATCACAGCCGACACCTTATTATTAAGAGACAGCTTACCCATCGTCCCGCAAGCCCAAACCAAGAACCGTAAATTCACCTTGGGAAGGCTCTGCCATAGTTTCAGCTACCTCAACAACAAACTGTACTACAACGAAGCCTCACCCGGTGTGGCATTTTACCAGCCCTTCGACACGCTGTTCAACATAACGAAATCGACCGACAGCACGACGGTGAGAGCCATCAGGAATACACTGAAATGGAACAGCTTAGGCTATCAGAAATACAACGACGACATCCCCTTCTACCTGTATGCAGGCGTCACCCACGGTTTTTATAAGGTGAAACACTTCGACTACCTCGAAGGCGAGACCTTATTGGCCAGAAACTACAACCAACTCAGTGTGAATGGTGGCATCATCATCAACCTGTTCAGATCGACACGCATCACGGGACAGGGCGAACTCATCACCTTGGGTTACCAGATTGGCGATTTCGACATCAAAGGCCAATGGAAACAGTTTTTGGGCACCTCTGCCAAAAACTACGGCCAAGCCACCTTCGACGTAGAGCTGAAACGGCAGTCGGCCAATTGGTTTGAAGAACACTACGCCTCCAACCATTTCCGCTGGGACAACGACTTCAACGCGGCCACCTACCTGACCCTTAACTTGAAATACTGCTACAAACAGTATTGCATCGGTGTGAAGCAGACCAGCATCTCCAACCTGATTTATTTCGGCACCGACGCGCGTCCCACCCAGTTCGACGGCTTGTTTAGCATCAGAGAGGCCTATCTCAGCTTCTACCAAAGTCTTGGCCGCTTCGAACTCGAGGGGTTTGCCAGCCTACAGAAATCCAGCAACGAGGAGGTCATACACCTGCCCTTGCTCCTGGGCCAGCTGAAGTTCGGCTATTCGCAGCCCATCTTCCACAAGGCGGCCACGCTGCATCCCAGCCTCACCGTTCGTTATTTCACCAAATACTACGCTGATGCCTACATGCCTGCCACCCGCACCTTCTATCTTCAAAACGAGGTGCAGATCGGCAATTTCCCCTTCATCGACCTGGCTATCGCGCTCCAAGTGAAAAAAGCCAACATCTATGTCGCCTATAGCAACATGTTCCTGCTCACAGGCAACTACAACTCCTTTATCGCACCTCATTATCCCATGCGCGACAGCAGAATCTTCATCGGCGTCAACTGGCGTTTGTTCAATTAACGGGTTTTTCGTACTTTTGCAGTCAATTAAGCCTCAACGATGATCCAGTCAGAGCTCATACCCACCACCAACAACCTATCGCGAATCAGCGACACGATAGCCCAGATACAGCAAACCGTGACTGAGCCCGGGCTGGTGGACACCATGGTGGAGCAAGTCACCAACGGCGGCAGTTCTTCCCGTCAGATCGGCCTGACCATCGCCATCATCGGACTGCTCATCTTCACGGCCCACCTCTTCAGCGAGATCTTCAGCCGCAAGCGTATCCCCGATGTGCTGTTTCTCATCATCATCGGTCTGCTCATCGGCCCCGTGTTCCATTGGATCTCGCCCGAGAGCCTGGGCAATGCGGGCAGCCTCTTCTCAGGCATCACCTTGGTCACCATCCTGTTTGAGAGCGGCACACAGCTGCGTTTCAGCGCGTTGAAAGACTCCTTCGGCGGTGCCTTGAAACTCACTGCTTTCAACTTCATTTTTTCAGCCGTAGCCGTTTGGCTCGTCTGCTGGCTCGGCCTCAAGCTCGACCCCGTCATCAGCATGATGCTGGGTTGCATCCTGGGGGGCACGGCCTCGGCAGTGGTCATCCCCATCGTCAGGCAAATGCGCATGTCGGAGAAACCCGCCATCATGCTCATCCTGGAGGCTGCCATCGGTAATGTGTTCAGCATCGTGTTGGCTCTGGCCCTGTTGCAAGCCATCAAGTCGCACCACGTGGAGTTTGGCGCCATCCTCGGCGACATCTTCTCATCCTTCATCCTGGCCAGCGTGATGGGCCTTTTCGGCGCCATCTTCTGGGCCTTGATCCTCGACCAAGTGCGCAACATCAAATACTCCATCCTGACCACGCCTGCCTTTGTGTTCATCATCTACGGCCTCAACGAATGGATGGGCTTCAGCGGCGCCATCGCTGCCCTCGCCTTCGGCATAGGCATGGCCAACATCGACGCCATCTACAACACCTGGCTCAAGAAATTCATCAAGAAAGTGCCCGTCAACCTGAACGAGACCGAGCGCTCGCTCTTCTCAGAGTTGGTGCTGCTGCTCAAGACCTTCTTCTTCATCTATGTTGGCATCTCCATCCAGCTGAAGCAATGGCAGCCTTTCGTCATCGGACTGGGCATCAGCCTGATCCTGTTCATCATCCGCATCCCCGCCGTGCGTTTCGCCATCTCCAAGAAAGACGACATCCCTGAAAAAGAAGTGGTCTTCATGTCGGCCCTCAACCCCAAAGGACTGACGGCAGCCGTGTTGGCCACCCAAGCCATCATCTACATCCCCGACACCGAAATCGCCATGTTCGTCAGAAACATTGTGTTCTCCGTCATCCTTTCCAGCATCGTCATCAACTCCATCCTCATCCCGGTCATCGACAAGGAAAGAGGCCTCTATCGCCTCTATCTGAGGTTGTTGAGCTTCAACCAGAAGATGAAGGACGCGGTGACCAAGACCAAGATTGAAGGCAAAAGATGGCGCAATAGACACTCTAAGGCACGCGATTTCGTCGACGAGATGTTCAACTCCGAAGTCATCAACGAGGCTATCGAACACTCTGACAAGCCTGGTGCCGTCAACAACCATGTCGAGTCGAACAACTTTGACGTGGCAGACTAACCCCTTGTTTATATTGTGTATAAATTACACAATATAAACTACTAACAATCAATTATTTATTATTTTATTACGGATAAAAAGTGTAAATTTTACACATTTTTTATTGCGGGTTTCAAATAAAGTCGTAATTTTGCGTCAAATTTACACAAGATGGAAAAAGGAAAATACACTTACGACTATCCGCGTCCAGCTGTCACTACCGACTGTGTCGTGTTTGGTTTTGACGGACACGACTTGAAAATCTTGCTCATCCAACGAGGTATAGAGCCTTTCAAAGGTGCATGGGCATTCCCGGGTGGTTTCCTTAATATGGAGGAAACGGCAGAACAGGGCGCTTTGCGTGAGCTGAAAGAAGAGACGCATCTCGAGTTGACCTATCTGAAACAGGTGGGCGCCTTCTCCGATGTGAATCGCGACCCCCGCACCCGTGTCATCACCATCGCCTTCTATGCCTTGGCGAAGAAGTTGACGGTGCAAGGTGGCGACGATGCTGCCAAAGCCCAGTGGTTCTCATTGAACGATGTGCCAAGGCTGGCCTTCGACCACGACTACATCCTGCGCAAGACCATGCAGAAGCTTCGTCAAGACATCCACTTCGAGCCCATCGGTTTTGGCCTATTAGAGGAGGAATTCAGCATGTCGGAGCTGCAGCGCCTCTATGAGGCCATCCTCGGGGTGCAGTTCGACCGCCGTAACTTCTACAAAAAGATGCTGCAAACCGGTATCCTCGATGAGGTGGAAGACGAGCGTGAAGAAAGCACCACCTACTATGGCAAGCACCGCGAGATGCGCAGCATGGACATCGGCGCCTTGTTTGGGAGCATGGCCTCGGAGTCAGCCCGCCCCTACCATCGGCCTCAGAAAGCAGATGAAATAACGCATACGTCAAGAAAATGGGGCACACGATACAGATTCAACAAGAAACGCTACGACGAGTTCAAGGAAGACAATAATTTTAGACTAGAGTTTTAACCCTTTAAAAAAACAATAAATTATGGAAAACAACAACACTACCGAAAAGACGCAGGTCTATAACCTGATCATCCTCGACAAGAGCGGCTCAATGGGCAGCATCGCCAATGCAGCCATTGCCGGCTTCAACGAAACCGTGGGCGGCATCCGCTCGGCCCAGGAACGCTTCAAAGACACGCAAGAGCACTTCGTCTCGCTGATGATCTTCTGCAACTGCGAGAAGACCATGGTGTACGACATGGTGCCCGTTGACAAAGTCAAAGAGCTGACCTCCAGAGAATACCGTCCTTGCTGCTGCACACCACTATACGACGCCATGGGCATCAGCATCAACGCCCTCTACAACGCCATCAAAAACAAAGACAATGCCACCGCTGTGGTGACCGTCATCACCGATGGCTACGAGAATGCCTCGCGGGAATACAGCAGTCAGGCCATCAAGGCCCTCGTGGAGCGCATGAAGGATGAGGAAGGCTGGAACTTCGCCTACATCGGCACCAACCAAGACGTGGAGGCCACCTCTGCCTCGCTCAGCATCGACAACCACATGGCTTTTATTGATGACGATGAAGGCATGAGAGGTGCATGGGAAAAGGAGCGTAAAGCCAAGATGTCGATGTTCTCACGCTTCTCGATGAGTTCGGAAACCATTGCTTCCATGTCGCCAATAGAACGCAAGGCCTACTGGAGCAAGATGCACCGTTCGAGCCGCAACTACCATGAGATTGGCGAGTTCCAAAATCGCGTCACGCCAAACCATATCAAGAGTCTCAAGGACGGTGAGATCTTCGTCTTCGGCAGCAACCTGGCTGGCGCTCACGCTGGTGGAGCGGCTCGTGTGGCCGTCGAAAAGTTCGGTGCCGTCATGGGGCAAGGCGTGGGGCTGCAAGGCCAGAGCTATGCCATCCCGACGATGCAAGGCGGTGTGGACACCATCCTACCCTACGTGGAGGAGTTCATCCGTTTCGCCGACATGCATCCTGAACTGACCTTCTTGGTAACGCGTATCGGATGCGGCATCGCAGGCTTCACCCCTGCCGAGATTGCGCCCTTGTTTGCCGGTGCCATCAACGTGCCGAACATCCATCTGCCGATGGACTTTTGGACGGAATTGGTATAACAACACCCAATGAAATAAATAGGATTAAGCAATATTAAGATTATGCGCAAGGCTGGAACTGGTGGGGACCGGTTCCAGCCTCTCATTAAAATGGAAAAAAATTCTATTAAAACCCATTCCAGTTTCCAAAAATGTCGTATCTTTGCAGCCCGTTTAGAACAACAAATTTAGTGTAAAAAGAAGAAAATTATGTACTTAACTGCAGAAAAGAAATCAGAGATTTTCAGCCAATACGGCAAGAACGCTGCCGATACTGGTTCAGCAGAAGGCCAAATCGCTTTGTTCACCTACAGAATTAAGCATTTGACAGAGCAAACGAAAGTCCATCACAAGGATGTGGCGGCCAAACGTGCGTTGGTTGGCTTGGTAGGTAAGAGAAGAAAACTTCTCGATTATTTGAAGAGAACCGACATCGAAAGATACCGTAACATCATTAAGGAATTGGGCATCAGAAAGTAATCCTTTCGCCCGCCTTAAGCGGAACGCAAGAAAAAGGCAATACTCATTGCCTTTTTTTTGCTATTTATTACACCCCATTTCCATATGCAATTGAAGCTAAGAGAAAACAGTAAAAAATTCTAATCATTATGGGTCCTACTGGATTTACAAAAACTATCAAAATGCCTAATGGCCAGGAGATTACGCTCAACACCGGCCGTTACGCCAAGCAAGCCGACGGCTCTGTGATGCTGCGTTGCGGCGACACCGTGCTGCTGGCCACCGTATGCTCTGCCACCGAAGTGGCTCCCGAAACCGATTTCTTCCCCCTGTCTGTCGACTATAGGGAAAAATACTACTCCACGGGCAAGATCCCGGGCGGTTTCTTCAAACGCGAGGCCAAGCCCTCCGACTACGAGGTGCTGATCTCACGCCTCATCGACCGCGCCCTGCGCCCGCTGTTCCCCGATGACTATCATGCCGAGACCATCGTGCAGGTCAACCTCCTGTCGAACGACAAGGACCAGACCCCTGACGCTCTCGCCGCCCTGGCCGCCTCGGCTGCCATCTGCGTGTCCGACATCCCCTTCCATGGCCCCATCTCGGAAGTGCGCGTGGCCCTCATCGGCGATGAATACGTCATCAACCCGACCTTCGCCCAGATGGAAGACGCCCGCCTCGAACTGATGGTGGCCGCCTCGATGAAAGACATCTGCATGGTGGAAGGCGAATGCAAAGAAGTGTCAGAACAAGAGATGCTCGGCGCCCTCAAGGCTGCCCACGAGGCCATCAAGATCCAATGCCAGGCTCAGATCGAGCTCATGGAAGAGGTCAACAAGACCAAACGTGAGTACTGCCACGAGGTGAACGACGAGAACCTCCGCGCCGAGATCGAAGCCAACTGCTACCAGCCTTGCTACGACTTCGCCCTCACCGGCTGCGCCGACAAGCACCTCCGCGAAGAGACCTTCGCTGGCATCCTTGACAAATATCTCGAAAAATATACCGAAGAAGAGCTCGAGACCGTCGCTCCGCTCGCCAAGCGTTACTTCCACGACGTGGAACGCTCGGCCGTGCGTAACGCTGTCCTTAACGAGCGCATCCGCCTCGACGGTCGTAAGACCAACGAGGTGCGTCCCATCTGGACCGAAGTTGACGTGCTGCCCAAGGCTCACGGATCGGCTGTGTTCACCCGTGGTGAGACCCAGGCCCTCGTGACCGTCACCCTCGGCACCAAGCTCGACGAGCAGACCCTCGACGGCGCTGTGGTGGAAGGCACCAAGAACTTCACGCTGCACTACAACTTCCCCGGCTTTGCCACTGGCGAGGCTAAGGCACAGCGCAGCACCAGCCGCCGCGAGATCGGTCACGGCAACCTCGCCGAGCGCGCCCTCAAGACGATGGTGCCTCACGACGAGACCATGCCTTACACCATCCGTATCGTGAGCGACATCCTCGAATCCAACGGTTCCTCCTCGATGGCCTCCGTGTGCGGTGGCTGCCTCGCCCTGATGGACGCTGGCGTGCCGATGCGCAAGCCCGTCGCTGGCGTGGCCATGGGTATGATCAGCGATAGCGAGACCGGCAAGTACGCCATCCTCACCGACATCCTCGGCGACGAGGACCACCTCGGCGACATGGACTTCAAGGTCACGGGTACCCGCGACGGTATCACCGCCTGCCAGATGGACATCAAGGTCGACGGCCTCTCCTACGAGGTGCTGACCGAAGCCCTTGAGCAAGCCCGCCAAGGTCGTCTCCACATCCTCGACGAGATGGCCAAGACCATCACCGAGCCGCGCTCCGACTACAAGGAGTTCGTGCCTCGCATCGAAACCATGTATATCCCGAAGGATATGATCGGTGCTGTCATTGGCCCCGGTGGCAAGGTCATCCAAGAGATGCAAAAGCAGACCAACACCGTCATCGTCATCACCGAGGACGAGCAGAAGGGCATCGTGGAAATCGCTTCACAGAACAAGGAAGACATCGAGGCTTGCAAGGCCAAGATCAAGGCTATCGTTGCTGTGCCCGAGGTTGGCGAAGTCTACCACGGCAAGATCGTTTCCATCATGGCCTTTGGCGCCTTCGTGGAAATCATCCCCAACAAGGACGGTCTGCTGCACATCTCGGAGATCGACTGGAAGCGTTACGAGAGCATGGAAGAGACCGGCCTGAAAGAAGGCGACGAAATCGACGTGAAGCTTGTCGAAATCGACGAGAAGACCGGAAAACTGCGTCTGTCGCATCGTGCCCTGCTCCCCAAGCCAGAAGGCTATGAGGAGAAGAAAGGTGGCAACGGCCCGCGTTCTGGTGGCAGTCGTCCTGGCGGTCACGGCAACGGTGGTCATGGCAATGGTGGTCACGGTGGCGGCAATCGTAACGGTGGCGGCCATGGCAATGGCGGTTCGCACAGAAAATAATTGACAAGGAGTTCTGGCGGATTTCGAAATCCGCCAGCCTTTACATAAACAAGCGGGGTTGACGAATTTGCAAATCCCGCCCAAACAACGGAAAGAACTTATTTAAAGAACTAAACAAACTTAAATGAGGCAGTTAAAGATTACGAAGCAGGTGACGAACAGGGAAACCGCTTCCTTGGACAAGTACCTGCAAGAGATTGGTAAGGTTGAGCTGATTTCGGCTGAAGAAGAGGTTGAATTGGCCCAGCGTATCAAGCAAGGCGATAAGATCGCATTGGAAAAACTCACCAAGGCCAACTTGCGCTTTGTAGTCTCCGTAGCAAAACAGTATCAGAACCAAGGCCTCAGTCTTCCCGACTTAATCAACGAAGGCAACTTGGGTCTGATAAAAGCCGCACAACGTTTCGACGAAACCAGAGGTTTCAAGTTCATCTCCTACGCCGTGTGGTGGATTCGTCAGTCCATCCTGCAGGCTTTGGCCGAACAATCGCGTATTGTCCGACTCCCTCTCAACAAAATCGGTTCCATCAACAAAATCAACAAAACTTACGCTAAGTTAGAGCAAGAATTTGAGCGTGAACCCAATGCAGAGGAGATTGCCGAAGTCCTTGAAATCACGGAACAAGAGGTGAAAGAGTCAATGAAGAACGCCGGTCGCCACATCTCGATGGACGCACCGCTCGTGCAAGATGAAGACAACACCATGTACGACGTGCTGAAGAGCGAGGAGGCCCCGACGCCCGAGACCGAGCTTCTGTATGAGTCGTTGCGTAAAGAAATCGACCGAGCCATCTCCACCCTGACGCAAAGGGAGCAGGATGTCGTCCGCCTGTATTTCGGGCTGAACGGCAGCCACCCGATGACCTTGGAAGAGATTGGTGAGAAATTCGACCTGACGCGCGAGCGCGTGCGTCAGATTAAGGAAAAGGCCATACGCCGGTTGAAACACACCAGCCGCAGCAAGATCCTGAAGAGTTACCTCGGTTAATGAAATCAAAAAAGCCTCCCAAATTTGAGAGGCTTTTTTGTTGTAATACTGTGTCTTGGTTAATCAGCTTTCTTCTTACCCATGCTATAGGTGAGGTTGAAGCGCAGGGTGTTCTCCAAAGGATTGCTGCCCACCACAGTTCCCACAGGAATCAGGTAAGAGACATCAAGGCCAAACACATTGTATTTCAGAGCGGCACCGACGGTCACATACTTACGGTTACCCTTCAGAGCGGTCTCGTTGAAATAACCGGCACGGACTGAGAAGATGTTGTTGTACCAATACTCAATACCAGCACCGATATTAATTTCGCAAAGCTCTTCGTAGAACTTGCCGATATGATTCAGTTCACCGGTCGACTGATTTATGGACACGCCTGGAGCATCATAGAAGGATTGGATAATACCCGTCACAACGGCCACATCATTGTCCTTACCATACATAGAATCTTGATAATAGATAGGTGGCGTAGGCACCAAAAGCTTGGTCAAGTCAAACATGAAAGCCAAGGAGTTGTAGTCGTCAAGTTCGAGTTTCAGGCCAGCACCGGCACGCAACGTGGTGGGGATAAAGTCACGACGGTTGTTGGAGGCGCTATAGGTCACCTTACTACCAATGTTATTAATGTTGACACCCCACATAATGTCGGCATCCATGCTGCTGAACCATTCCACAGGACGTTTATAGTAAAGAGCGACATCAGCAGCCACTGAAATACCAGCACGGGCATAGTCGGCTTGATTCTGAATCAGGTTGGAATAGATGAAACGGCCTGCCACAGCACCCGACAGATAATCGCCGAGCATACGTGAATAGGTGGCGTCGACTGCCCATTCATTCGGGTTATACTGTCCCAACGAATGGTTGTATTGGTCCCTGAAATCGATATTGCCTGCATTAAAGTAACGCAAGGTGGCAGCCACGGAAGAGCGGTCGTTGATCTTGTATGCGGCGGCAAGATAGGCCAGTCCCATATCGGGAACCAAATTCCTCAGCCAGGGGCTGTAGCCCAAGCCAACGCTAAGCTTATTTTCCATAAACACATACTTGGCGGGATTGTAATGCATGGAATACACATCGGGCGTGGATGCCACGCCACAATCACCCAAACCTCCACCTCTTGAATCAGGGTTGATGGAGACAAAAGGAACTGCCGTTGTAATCACATTCGGAGAGTTCTGTCCGTACGACACCGCCGCGACCATCATCAGAGCGGCGAAAAGTAGTTTCTTGATTTTCATATCCGATTTTTAAAATTTATAGATTGCAAAAATAACGAATAATCAAATGGCTTATTGTATAAGCTTGAAAAAAAAATTTGTCAACGAGAAAGCGGCCCTTCGACCCTTCGACAGGCTCAGGGCTCAGGGATCGCTAAGTTAGCGACTGATGACCATGCGTTGGCTGACGGTGCGGAAATAGCCGTTCTCGTCGGTCAAAGTAAGGCGATAAAGATAAACACCTGACTTCAAAGGACTTCCAGAATAGCCACAGCCGTTCCAAAGGATAGGTTCGACGACTCCATTAGTGGCTGTGACTCTTTTTTGAAGTTGCTGCACCTGTCTGCCCATGATGTCGAAAATCTCAATGTTCACGTCGAAATTGCCGTCCTCGCCGATATGGGTCAGGGTGATGCGGGTTTCGTCCGCAAAAGGATTGGGATAATTGTACACTTGCGAGAGGAACAAGTCATCGTCGACAACGAACCACAACGAAGCCTCGGAAGCATTGTTCTGCGTGTCCCAAACCTTCAGCTTGAATTCGTAAGTGCCTGGAACAAGGTTGTCGACAGGGATGACAACGCGCCCACGCCTAAAATCGTTCAAAGCGGGTTCATATTGCTCGTTCAAGACCAAATTGTTGTAGGCCATGTGGTTGCTGCTCAACATGATGTCGCGCCCCAAGCTGTAGTCATAATGGTAAATGCCTTGTGCGTCATACAGGTCGGCATACAGCATTCCTTGGCGTTCCACGTGCTCACCGTCCTCAAAGTCGGGCGTGTTCCAATAGAAGTTGATGATGGGACCTTGATCGTCGGCCACAGCTACCGGGTCGATGCCGCCCAGATTCAGCAAGTCGAAACGCCCCATGGCATCGATGTTGCGAATGGAGTCGTAAGCATAGAAGCTGAAGCGCGGACGACCGTTTTCAAGCCTGATGTCCTTAGGCACCTGGAAAGAAACACTGAACTTCCCATTCTTCACCTCTACCCTTCCCTGATACAGCACATCCTTATGATAATACACATCGGTATAGGTGTTCGAATATTTCACTCTCAGTTTGCTCTTCTTATCGAAAAACTTCATCCACAGTTCACCATTGAATTGGGTGTCCAATTCCCCATAAACATTCCTAACCTCGCCCTCCAAAGCCACCATGCTCATGGCATGAAGTGCGGCCGTACCCTCATCGGCATCCAACCCATTGATTCTCTGCAAAGTGATATTCTCTTTGGGAAGTGCAAAACGCATGGCAGGGTCACCCAAAAACAAAAACGCAATATTCTTGCTTTCTAATGGTGTCGACGAAGAATAATTGCTTGGATCCATCTTGGCCATCCTGACGATGTCGCCAAAGCGCAGCGGGCTTCCGTCACGTTCCCTTTGATAAAGCACCCTCACCAAAGCCCTACCTAATTTGACATTGTTGGGACCTATCGTCGGGCGACAAGCCGTAAGCAAGGCCACCGTACCTCCATGGGGGTTAAGGAACATCAACTCGCCTGCCGAAACCAACAACGGATTGTCGTATTTAGCGAACTCGCAGGTAGCCGTAAAAACAAAAGGCGTCTTGTCGTAGTTTCTCAGCGCAGCAATGTCGGAATTGGTAAAGACATTGTCGCCGGTCAAGCCTTTGACGCCGCCGTGACCTGTGTACAACACTGCCAAGGCACCATCGTCGAAAGCACGCATCACATCGGCATTGGCACCTGGGATTTCCACGCCCGTTGAAGTACTCACCACAGGATAGGCGCCACAATACACCTTCTTGGCGGTCAAAGGCGGGCAAAGCGTATCCGACATTTTGTAATAGGTCTCGCTATTGTCAACATAAGACTGTTGATCGTCGTCAGCAAACAAAAAGAGGTTGGTTTTCCAATCACCATGAACGGCAGCGAGGTCGTCATAATGCTGTATCTTCCTCAAAATCGTCTCCGCTTCCTCCACCGTCGACACAGAGATACGGCCAATGCCTATATCCACCCTACCGTTACTATTAGCGCCCTCGTTGTCATCCATCATGCCAAAGAAATCATCGGTACAGATGCTCAACTCATATTCCGGAAGGTCCAAGATTTCGTAGCAAGGCACATAATTCTTTCCAGCACCCAAGATGTTTCGGAAATCGAAAGAAGCCCTTCCAAACAAGGTAAGGTATTTGAGGTTGCCTGCACTGCGACGATACACCATACGGACAAAATCACGGATGCCCGTGGGGTCGGGTGTGCCCGTCGAAAACTCGTTGTAAATCTCGTTGACATCGACAACGATGCTGCGCAGACCATCCTGTTCTGCATGGTAGTCGGCCAAACGCTGTGCCTGTTCCATGAAAATGGGCGAAGTAAGAATCAGCATATCGGCATCGGCGATGGCGTGAACATTTTGGTTAGGAATGCGCTGCCAATGTTCCACTTCGAGCGCAGCCATCGGTTGGAAAAGCACGTAGCGTTTTTCTGTGGCCTCGTTGAGGGCAAAAATCATGTTGCCACCACTCACCACAACGTTCTGCCTATCGGGACTCAACGGATTCGTCACATCCCACAACAGGCATTGGGCATTCGTATTTTGAATCCAAACGGCACTCACGCCGTACCCAAATTGGTTCGACATCAACCTAAATGGGAAGACATCGCCCACCTGCTTCAGCTGACGCCAACCATAAAGCTCCACATAATCGAGAAAAAGCATCGCCTTCGGATTATTGCGAATGCTCAGGTTGAAAACCAAGGAATCAGAATCCGAATACAATTGGTTCTCAATAGAGGAAGGCCGTGCATAATAGTTGTCGCTGGGTTTCGCAATGGCAACACCGTTTGCGAGATGCACATCATTCAGCCAAGCGTCGTATTGCATGCTACTCGAACTCTTGCCATACACTTTCGACTTCACTTTCAACGCCTTGGTTTTCACCAAGTTCGGGAAATGGAATTGCAGTGTCAGCAAAGAATCTTCCATACCTATCTTCTCGCCAAACCAATTAAGACCTTGATTATAAGGCGAAAACAGCTCCTCTTCATGCCACAAATAATCGGGGAACTCCGAAATCACCGTCGTCGCGCTCTCCACGTCAAGCGTGGGCTTCTCTCCCACCCTCAAACCATCCTGACCGCTATCCGTGCATAAATAATAATAGGTGGTGTCGGTGTAGTAATTGCGTTCCCTCGTATAAGTATTGCCCGACGTGTTGACCATCTTCCATAGGGTAGGCTCCTGGCCATAGAAATACACCATATCATCGCGGTCAAAGGTGCCATCCTCTGCCCCATCGACAAAAATAGCCATCTCTGTCAGGTCGTCAGGGCGGGCTTTGGCATTCTTTTCAGGCAAGGCACCTGAAGGGTTACCAAAAATCCTTATCTGATTGGGATTCAACGCATTCACATCAACTCCCATGGCCTGCAATGTGGCATAGTCCAACTTGTAAACGCCTTCTTTCGTCACCGAGAGACGATACCAAGTGTGTTCACTCAGAACAGAATGGTAGGTGTTGTCCTGCGCAAGGCCTGCTTTGAACGACAAGGCGAGTACACCCGCAAGGATTATTGTCGATATTCTGTTTTTCATTTTGATAATCATTTATTTAAAACCAATTTTGACACCATCGTGGCCGTTTCGCCTTGGTCGTTGGTGGCAACGACACGATACACATAAACGCCGTTGCGCAAGGCCTCACCGTGAGCACCACGACCATCCCAACGGATAGGTGCGATTCGCGTTGACGTGCCAGACACCACTTCGGAAAGCGTGGTCACCCAACGTCCCATAATATCGTAAATGTAAATGTCAACTTTCATATTGTTGCCCACCTGGTTGTGGTCGAAAACGAAATGCGTTTCATCGGTCACAGGGTTGGGGGCGTTGAACAATTCTTCAATTTTTATGCCAGCGTTGTTAAGCACAGTGAAATCAACCGTTGCCGTTCCCGAGTTGTTGTAGATGTCCCAAACCTTCAGCGTGAGAGTATAATCGCCATCAGGCAGGTCTTGCATCTTAAAGGTGATGACGCCCTTGCCCGGCTCGTCGATTTGGGAGACAAAATACGAGTTGAGGCAATACGAGTTTCTCGTCGGTCCCGACAAAGTAGCCATGATGTCGTGGCCAATGCCCGCACCCGTCGTGTTGATGCCGCTTTCGTCAGCCACGTATGCCAGCAGCAACGGGTTTTGTCCTGTCAAACCGCCACTCACGAACAAAGTGTCATCAATGAACAAGCGAATCTCAGGTGGATTCTGGTCTTCGAAAGCATCGTCGTAGAAACCGCCGATGATGAAACTGTCGCAATTGCCATTGGCGTCAATCTCATAATCCGTTGCATAATAATTGATTAATCCTTGACCAAAACGGTAGGAAATATCACGAGGAACGGTGAAATTCATGGTGAACTTGCCGTTCTTAACATCAGTTTTACCATTGAAAATCACACTATTACGCAACTTAAAACGGATGACACTGGCAGCTGTCCCGTATGTGGAAAGCTCAGCTTCCTTGTCGTACACGATCACGCTCACCACACCATTGAAATTCGTGGCCACATTATCGTTGAAGTCTTTTACAACACCTTCGATTTCAACAGGTTGCAATGCACTTATAGTATCATGGTAAACAGGATAAGTTCTCCATGTTGAATCGTTGATTTTGACGGAATCCAAGTCGTAGCCAGGGTATCTTCCATTGATGCTCAGCGTCTCCACTTTCCATTTCGGATAAGCCAAACGCAGGGCTGGGTCACCGAAAAAGACATATCGCTTTTCGACGTTGCTGCCCGAGGTCTTAGCCATGCGATACACATCGCCCAAACGGTAATGATCGCCCCCAACAATTCGGAACAAGTTATTGTAAACACCTTTATTAAAATCTTCATTATGAGGACCTTGTGTCACCCTTGAAGTGGTAAACATGGCTATCATACCCCCATACTGGTTGAGGAAGGCATATTCGCCCAACGAAGTGCGCAGGTGGTCGTCGTAACGACTATATTCACAGGTGCCCGTGATCATCAACGGATACATCGGGGCGTTGCGCCACGAGTCGACGTCTTTCCTTTGCAGAATCTTCTCCTCGGCCAGCTGCACCTCGCCACCGTGGCCCGTGTAGTTGAGCACCAGCGTGCCTTTCTCCATCTTATTGTTGATGGCAGCATTCACTTCGGGACTGACCTCTCCCCCAGGTGCACTGACTTGCGGATAGGCATCCAAATAAATCTTGTCGACGACCACGCCCTCGCCTCCAACCGTGGGCAACATGGCCGCCATGCTTTCGGCTGAACTCACAAATCCACCTTCATCGTCGGTAAGGAATGTGACAGTATTGCGCCAAGGCTGCATCGTGGTCTCATCTTTCACAACGTAACGTTCAATCTTGTCGACCATCTGAGTGGCTTGTTCCAACGTCTGCACTGGGAAACGTCCGATGCCAATATCCGCCAAAGAACTCGAAATGGAACCTTCGTTCTCATCCATGAAACCGAAAAAGTCATCGGTAACAAAAGTATCCATCATGCTAAGTGACGCCACCGTTTCATAAGTAGGCACAAAATCCACGATACCCGTTCGGTTTTTGTAATCGTATGAGCAATCGCCAAGCAGCATCAGATACTTGATTTTTCGTCCCGGTGTGCTGTCGAGATACAACATTCGGCAAAAATCACGAATGGCGGAAATGTCTTTGGCACCGCATGAAAACTCATTGTAGACCAACTCCGGCGTAGTGATAATAATATTCAAGTCGGGGTCGAGGCGATTATGCAGATCTCTTAAGCGCTCAGCTTGTGGCATGAAATCGCTATAAGTCAAAATAACGAAATCGACATCACGAATGCCATGCAGGTTTTGGTTGTCGACCGCGCCAAACGTCTTTGCCGAACAATACGAGCTGCCATTGAAAGCGATAAACTCGTTGTCGGCATCACCATACACTCTGAAACTAAACACGTTACCATTGAGCTGACCTTTCACAACTGAAGGCGAAACGGGGTCAGTGACGTTCCAAACCTTCACCTGCTGCGAAGCATTGGACAGTTTGTACTCATACACCTTATTATTAATAGAAGCCTCTGGATTGCGGAACAGCATCTGCCCACCCACAAAGTTGAGGTTTCGCCAAGCATTGACTATGATATAGTCCACATAACCCTCTGAGGTTGAATTGTCCTGGGCATTATGTCGGAGCGTGACGCGCACCGTTTCGGACGTAGGATTGGCCGAAACCCAACCACCCACATCGTAGCCGTAGACATGGTCGTTAGGAACGGAGGAAATGCTATAAGTGGCTTTTTTGACATTGTCGACCATGACATCAAAAGAGGCCGGCTTGAGGTTCCTACCCGCTAATGCCGTGTTCACCTTGCAAAGCTTTGTCGTCACCACATTGGGGAAGCTGAAATCGAAATTCTTGGTGCTGGTGAGGTCCATTTTGTCGCCATAATAAGTACGTCCCACACTGAACAAATTGAAATCGTCCGATTCATGCGCCTTATAGTCAATGAATTGAGAAACAGATTCTTCGGCTGGCGACGACAGGTTACCGACCTCGCTGATACGTTTGCCCTCGCCCAACCCAGTGACCACAAAAGCATAAGAATAGTCGTCGTAAGGATTCGGCTCATGGGTGTATGCCGATTTTGTCGCGTCATATTTCCAACATACCGGGCCGCGACCATAGAAAAGGATGTAATCGCCATTGTCGAACTTGCCATCGGCCTCGCCATAGACATAAATGGGGATTTCCACCAAATCATCATGGCGCGCTATACTATTCATCTCAGGCAACACTCCCCCACCGTTATGATACATACGAATCTGACGCGGGTCGACATGGGCAACATCGACACCCAACTCCGACAAATCGGTATAAGACAGCTTGTAAACACCCGTTTCCTGCAACCCGATTTTGTACCAATTACCAGATGCCATGGCAGAGCGTTGCGCATAGGAGGTGTTGGACTTTTGAACCTCATTATCAGGCGTTAAAGTAACGGTAAGCAAAGCTGAAACTAGCTTTTCTACATTGTCTCCTCTCTTACGGAAAGGAACGATTTTCACACTCAAACGCGACTCGTCGCGCGAACGGAGCGGCAAGACCTGCAACTCAAAATCGGAGGCGAAAGCATACGACTCTGCCAAACGCGACTCCTCTTGCGAAAGCGGTGCTGTCACCACATTGCCTAATTTGACCTGAGCGTTGACATGGCTGTCGTAAATGGGGAACGACTGACAAAAAACAGGCATTCCCGTTTCATATTCCGCCGATTCAAGGGAGATATAAGACATTGTGTCGCTGCCATAGCTTTCCTGCATCACACCCTTCCACTTCAATTGCAGCTGATGTGTGCTGCTTATCTGGGCGAAGGACATGGAAGAAAAACATGCCAAGCCAAGGAACAAAACGACAAAAAACGAAAAACTTCTATAGCGCATTTAACCTTACAATTTAATTATCAATGTATTACAAAATCAGCACCTATTAATAAAATAAGGTAGCTTTAAACGAACGAAAATACAACTTTTTTATTGCACCAAGCCAATTTAAGGCGCAAAAAAGTTTTTTTTCGGAAAATGACAAATAATTCAAAAAAAGACAGTATATTTGCCCGATTTTTTGAAAAAATATGCACGCGGCACAATAAAACGCGATATAACCGAGTTATTGAAACAAATTTTATCGACATGTATAGAAAACAAGGATTTAAGACATTAGCCATCATCGCTTTGGCAGGATTGCTTACCGTATCATGTTCCAAACAGTCCTCTCGCACTACGGGTTGGGCTTACAACGATGCCAACAACGGAGGCTTTGAAGTCACAGAAATCAACGACCAAGAGATTGGTCCCGGCTTGATTGCCATCGAAGGCGGCACTTTCGTCATGGGTGCCACCACCGACAACATCACCTATTCATGGGACAATGCCCCCCGCAAGGTCACAGTGCCCACCTTCCTGATGGACCGCACTGAGGTCAGCAACGTGGACTACCGCGAGTACATTTACTGGCTGAACCGCGTTTATGGTCAGAACTATCCTCAGGTGGTGCGCAATGCCGCCCCCGACACTTTGGTTTGGCGTGACCGTTTGTCGTACAACGAGCCCATGGTTGAGATTTACTTCCGCCATCCTTCGTACAACGACTATCCGGTGGTCGGCGTGACTTGGGTGCAAGCCACCGACTATTGCGCTTGGCGTACCGACCGTGTCAACGAGTTGATGCTTGTTGAAGCCGGCATCCTTGATTGGGATCCCACCCAGCAGGACGAAGAAAACTTCAACACCGACGCTTATTTAGCTGGACAATACACCGGCAAGGTGAAGAACGGCAAGAAAGACCTTTCGAAAGGTGGCGACGGTATGCGTAACGTCAGAATGGACGATGGTATCCTGCTGCCCTCCTATCGTCTTCCCACGGAAGCCGAATGGGAATATGCCGCTATCGGTTTGGTGGGTAACACCTCCAACGAACTCGTCAGCGAGCGTAAAGTGTACCCCTGGAGCGGCGACGGCATGCGTACCGACAACAAGAGATATTATGGTAGCTTCATGGCCAACTTCAAGAGAGGCCGTGGTGACTATATGGGTGTTGCAGGCAACCTGAACGACGGTGCCGCTCTGCCCGCCCCCGTTGGTTCCTACTGGCCCAACGACTACGGTCTGTATAACATGGCTGGCAACGTTGCCGAATGGTGCCAAGACGTTTATCGTCCCCTTTCACACGAAGATGTGGCCGACTACAGCCCCTTCCGTGGTAACGTGTTCACCCGCAAGGCCGTCGACGATGAAGGCTTCCTGCTGCAAAAAGACTCCCTCGGTCGTATCCGCAGAGAGCCCATCCCTCAGGAAGAAGCTGCCAAGCGTCAGAACTACCGTACCAGCTTTAACTCCAACTACGCCGACGGTGACTATATGTCGGCTATCCGTAACCGCTGGAGCGACTCACAAGATGACCAAAGCGTATTCACCAAGGAAATGTATGATTTCGCCACCAATGACAATGTTGGTACCACCCTCATCAGCGACGAATCAAGAGTGTACAAAGGCGGTTCTTGGGCTGACGGTCCTTACTTCCTGAGCCCTGGTAACCGTCGTTACCTCAACCAGAACCAGTCCGCTTCGACCATCGGTTTCCGTTGCGCCATGAACAAAGTGGGCAGTTCCTTCACCAAGTAAGTTGTTAGATTCTTTTTCATGATAGTATTGAAGCCGTTTGACCTGTTCAAGCGGCTTCTTTCATTAACAACATAGGGGTCCCTGAGCTTGTCGAAGGGCCCAAATTCAACAAAACATGATCCAAAAGATATACCAGTATTTTCAAAAAGCCTATAAAGTCACTACCGACAGCCGAAAAGTCGAGCAAGATGCCGTCTTTTTTGCACTCAAAGGTGAGAACTTCGATGCCAACGACTTCGCCCTGCAAGTGGCAGAGGAAGGCGTGGCCAGCCTCGTCGTTGCCGACCGCAAAGACCTGCCAAAACATGAACGCATCCTTATCGTGGACGACGCCTTGAAGACCCTACAGGACTTGGCCGCCTACCACCGTCAGCAAAGCAAGGCCACGGTACTCAGCATCACGGGTACCAACGGAAAGACCACCACAAAAGAGCTTGTCTCTGCGGTTTTGGCAAAAAAATACAACATCATCCACACGATGGGCAACCTCAACAACCACATTGGCGTGCCACTTACTCTGCTGAGCATCAAGCCTGACACCGAGATTGCCGTCGTGGAAATGGGTGCCAACCATCCTGGAGAAATCGACTTCCTCTGCAAAATTGCCGACCCCGACTATGGCCTCATCACCAACATCGGCAAGGCACATTTGGAAGGCTTTGGTAGCTTCGATGGCGTCATTAAGACCAAAACAGAGTTATATAGGCACATCAAAGCCAATGGCAAGGCAGTGTTCGTCAACCAAGGCAACCCATTGCTTTGGGAACAATCCGAGGGACAAGAGCGCATCTCGTACGGAAAACATTGTGATGCCTTCTGTCCTGTGGCACCCGGAGCCTGCAATCCCTATTTGAGTGTTGTTTGGAGGAAGCACCTCATCCAAACCCATCTGGTGGGCAGCTACAACTTCGAGAACGTAGCAGCCGCCATCGGTGTGGGACAGTATTTCGGTGTGGATGAAAGCGCCATCGTCGAGGCCTTGGAAGCCTACACGCCCACCAACAGCCGCTCGCAGGTGGTTGAAACCCAAAAGAACCGAGTCATCATGGATGCCTACAACGCCAATCCCACCTCCATGCGCGCCGCTTTAATCAACTTCGCCAGCATCTGCGGAGAGCAACACCTATTAATATTAGGCGACATGCGCGAGCTGGGCACGGCCTCCGAAGAAGAGCACCGCAACATCCTCGGTTTGATGAAGGAGTTGAAATTCAAGGAGGCCTTGTTGGTCGGGTCGAACTTCAGTGCTTACAATAAGAACCCTGATTGGAAGACCTTTGCAAAAGTGGAAGACTTGTGCGAATATCTTCAAATCAATCCCGTCAGCGGGAAGACGATTCTCGTCAAAGGCTCAAACAGCATACAATTAGGAAAGGTTTTACCATTGCTTTGAGAATTTAAAATTCAATATTCAATATTCAAAATTACGCGAAGCGAACCGAATCTTAAATCTTTAAATCTTAAATCTTTAAGTTTTGAATTCTTACACCGCCATAGGATTAATGTCGGGCAGCTCGTTAGACGGGCTGGACATCGCACTTGTACGCTTTCAGGAAGAAAACGACAATTATCGTTTCCAAATCCTTGAAGCCGAGACCCTACCCTATCCTGAGCATTGGAAAACGCAACTCTCCGAAGCCTTCCACAAGCAACCTGAAGAATTAGTGCAATTGGACAAGGACTATGGGAAATACCTTGGCGAACAAGTCCTTGCCTTTGCCCAAAAATATAATGTCAGCCCGGACTTCGTGGCCTCGCACGGCCACACCATCTTCCATCGTCCCGAAGAGCATTATACCCTGCAAATCGGTAACGGACAGGAATTAGCCAAGGCATGTGGCTTTACCGTCATCAACGACTTCCGCAGCGAAGATGTCAGCAAAGGCGGACAAGGAGCGCCACTGGTGCCCATTGGCGACAAACTGCTTTTCAGCGACTATGAGATCTGCCTCAATACCGGCGGCATCGCCAACCTATCGTATGACGAGGAGGGCAAGCGCATTGCATACGACCTATGCATCGCCAACCAAGCCCTGAACTATCTCGCTAACATGAACGGCCTCGACTACGACCGCGACGGCGAGCTGGCCCGCAGTGGCGAAGTCGACATCACCTTGTTGAAACAGCTGAACAGGCATCCTTTCTATGGGCAGTTCCCGCCCAAGTCGTTGGGACGCGAGTTCTTTGAGGCCAACCAGAAACAGCTCTTGCAAGGTCTCTCCGTTCCTGATATGCTGGCCACCTTTGTGGAGCACATCGCCTTGCAAATCGCTTTGCCCATCAGTTTCCTGCCTAAAGGCAAGATACTCTGCACAGGTGGCGGAGCCAGAAACAAATTCCTCATTGAGCGCCTGCAAGCCCGCACCAAGCACGAGGTGGTCGTCCCCGAAAAGCAAATCATCGACTACAAGGAGGCTTTGGTTTTTGCTTTCCTTGGATTGCTGAGATTGGAAGGAAAAACAAATGTACTGGCTTCGGTGACTGGGGCTGAGAGTGATAGTTGCAGCGGGAGGATTTGGTATTATTGAAATAGGAATATCTAATCTAACTAGAATGAAAGAAAAAAGCAAAGAATTGATTTCGCCTTTGATTGAAGATGCTTTTTCTGAACCCGTGTTACATAAAGTCGTATTAAGCAAAATAGATTTCGAACTTCCAGATGAAATCTGGTACGAAATCAATGAAGGTTTTTCTTATTATTGGGATGAAGAAGTCGGTTTTGGCAATGATATCTATTTCGATAGCGCATGTCAATCCATACAAAAGCATTTAAACTCTGTTGGTATATTGTATCCTTATGACAAGTTAGGAATCATCTTAGAGATACTTTTCAATTTCATTGGACAAATCCCAGGTGTTTTTTTAGATGAATCTGCCATTGTAATACCTAAACAAAGAAAAGAGAATGATGATGTATCAACGTATTGAAACGAACTCTTTAATAGAATCCTTGAAGTCCTTTCAAGCAAAAGTTAACGGGCAAACGTCTTTAGAAGAATTGACAGAAGAATTTGAAAAGTTGGCTCCAGTATTTCTCTATGGTGGATACATTAAAGTCAGAAACGATTATCGCATTTATATTCGCACTGTTGAGTTCTATTTTCATTCAGAAACGGATTCTGCAAACTCGGTCAAAGATCCAATCGTATACCATCGAAATAACAAATCCATCGACGGCGACGTTCCATATTTTCCTTTGACGTCACTTCATGCACATGCCTCTGGATTTGACATTACCTTTGAGAACGAAAAAGAGAAATATAGAGCTTCCGCTCTTATTAGAGCCTATGAAGTGTGGGACATTAAACAAGAACAATATCTGTTTTACGATAAAAGCATTCAAAAATTCAGATTTCGCAAAGAAAACGAGCCTATATGGAACGGACAATCTACTTATTTGTATGATTTCATCAACGGGTTCAGTTCTGATGGAATACTATGGATAGATGCCAGATCAAACCAATCCGTTAAACTCAAGGTGTCAAAACGTCAAGGTGTTTTTAAATCCGATAATCAAAACAAGTATTCCCCAACAATAGTTGATGGTCATAAAGTCCCTGACAATCGACAATGGAGTTTCACCAGGCAAGAAAGTTTACTAATATGATTCAAGACCAAGACACCAACATCGTATTTCTATCCGAATGGCTAAAGATAGCTTATCCAGGATTCTTTTCACGTTTCACTAAGTTGTTGAATGAGTTGGGAATTCATTGGAAGACATTGAACTACACCAATGATATCTGGGCGAGAGACTATATGCCCATTCAACTTGGCAAGGATGATTTTTTGAAATACAAGTATTGGCCGGACTATTTATTGGAGAACAAAAAAGACCAAGAAACCATCACCGATTGTAAACAAGCTTGCGAGGCTCTGGGAATCCGATATCGTGAAACAGATATAATCATTGATGGAGGAAACATGGTCCCATGCGGTGACTTTATAGTAATGACCGACAAGGTTTTTACCGAAAACCAAGTTGAGAAATATGACAAGTCTTTTATAGCAAGATTAGAAACCGAGTTGGGCAGAAGAGTCATCATCATCCCCTGGCACAAGACAGTCGGCGACGAGTATGGTCATGCGGACGGTTTCATCAAATGGTGTGTTGGAAACCAAGTATTGATGTCAAACCATCGTGACACCGATCCAAAAGAAGCAAAAGAAATCAAACAAAGATTGGAAAGCCACGGTTTCGTAGTCAAAGAAATGCTTTTTAGTGTTGCAGAACCGTCTCCAGATTGGAATTGGGCTTATGTCAATTTTCTTCAAGTTGGAGACAAAGTCATCATGCCCTCATTTGGAATACCCGAAGATAAACAGGCTTTCAATTACATAAAAGAGGCACTTCCAAACTGTGAAATTCGGCAAATTCAAATGAGGAGCATTGCAGATATTGGAGGAGCGTTGCATTGCCTTACTTGGAACATTTTGCTTTAATGGAATTAGTTTCACATCGTAAACCAGCGGAATCCAACCAAATTTTCGTGATTCCGACAAATATCGTTTACCAGACCAACCGAAAAACACAAGAAATAGGTTAGTCAATTAACCGATTTTTTAATAAAAACGGTTATTGTATCAACCTTTTTTGTATCTTTGCAGCCTAAAGACAAACGGAAAAGATGGAAACGTTATTCAAAAAACACCAGATTCTGATTTCACAGGTAAGTATGGATATCGTCCGAGAGACGATCAATACCATTTCGTGGGAAAAACAATTGGTGGGCATTCGAGGTTCGCGAGGCGTAGGAAAAACTACACTGATGCGGCAGTATATCAAGAAGAACTATGGCATCAAACCTGGCGATGCGCTTTATTGCGTATTAGACAGCCTCTATTTCAGCAACCACAGCCTGCTTCAGTTGGCCGAAACCTTTCACTTGATGGGCGGCAAGCACCTTTTCCTCGACGAGGTACACAAATATCCCACATGGAGCCAGGAAATCAAGGAAATCATAGACCTCTATCCCGACATGAAAATCACCTTTTCGGGATCATCCCTTTTGCAGATTCTCAATGCCGATGCCGACCTCTCGCGTCGTGTACTGAGTTACGACATGGCAGGACTGTCGTTTCGCGAGTTCCTCCATTTCTACAAAGGCATTCAATTCCCCGTGAAAAGTCTTGACGAGATTCTTTCCGATGCCGATAACATCTGTATGGAAATCAACAAACTATGCCGGCCTCAACTGCTTTTTGAGCAGTATCTTCGTGCGGGATACTATCCTTTTTATGACGGCAATGAAATGGAATATTACAGCCGAATCGAGAATGTCATCAATTTCATTATTGAGCAGGAAATGACACAATTTTGCGGAGTGGAATTTTACAACACACGTAAAATCAAGGCTTTGCTTGTTTTCTTGGCAGAGAATGTTCCCTACGAAGTGAACATTGCTAAGCTGTCAACTTATTTGGAACTTAATAAGCAGACGGTGTTGTCCTACCTCGCGAATATGGAACGCGCCGAACTTTTGCATTTGCTTTATTCCGACAACAAGTCGGTGACGCGCCTACAAAAGCCCGACAAGATTTACCTGCACAACCCCAACATGTTCTATGCCCTCGGGCAGCGCAATGAGATTGGAACCATCCGCGAATGTTTTGCCGTCAACCAACTCTCAGTGAAGCATACGGTTGAATACGGCAAGACCCAAGGCGATTTCCGTATTGACGGGCACATTACAGTAGAAGTAGGCGGACAAGTCAAGACCTTCGACCAAATCGCGGACATCCCTGATTCCTACATTCTTGCCGACATGATGGAGCACCCTGTAGGAAAGAAGTTGCCCTTGTGGATTGTAGGACTAACCTATTAAAGAGCCACTATAATTTATAGGTATTACACTGAATTTTGTATTTTTGCGTTGAAAAAGAGTAAATGAAGACCCAGTGTTCAAGAAAATCCTAAATACCTTTGGCACCAAGATACTGGCGGCAGCCCTCAACTTCGCCATTGCCATTATCATCTCCCAGACCTTGGGCGACACGGGTTCGGGGACACAGTCGCTGGTATTGACCTCCATCACGTTCATCCTCATCTTCTCCGAAATCGTGTGCGGTGCCAGCATTATCTATCTCGCCCCACGCCATTCGTTCAAGAAGATTTTGGTCGCATCGGTGATTTGGTCGGCTTTGATTGCCTTGGTCATGGGATTCAGTATCAGGCTGTTCTATCCCAAGTTGGAGTCCGATTTGGTCGTTCACGTGGCTATTCTGTCGTTCATTTCTTCGCTCAGCAACATCAATTTCCGCTTCCTTGTCGGCAAGGAGGAAATCCAGAAGGCCAACTACAACACGCTGCTTCAGCCCATCTTGTTAACCATCACTTTAGTAGTGTATTACATTGCGCTGAAAAAGACCGACATCTACGGCTATATCATCGGTCTCTATACCGCCTACGGAGGTACATTCCTGCTGGGCGTTTGGATGTTACGGAAAGAATATGCCAACCTGCCCAACGACAAAGACAAAGAATACAAGCCCGTATTAAAAGACCTGTTCAAATACGGTTTCCTCAACCAAACAGGACATTTTGTACAGTTCTTCAATCTTCGACTAAGCTACTATTTATTAGATAGTTATATCGGAAGAGGGCAAGTCGGAGTCTTTTCGCGCTCGGTCTCGTTGGCCGAAGCCATCTGGATCATCAGCAACAGCATCGCATTAGTGCAGTATGCCCGCATCGCCAATGCCGACGACCGTGAGTATTCGCAAAAACTCACTTTGGACCTAACCAAAATCTGCCTCTTTATATCGGCAGTGGCTGTTGTGGTGCTATGCCTACTGCCACCTCAGTTCTATGTCTTCGTATTCGGCACCGACTTCGGCGAGATGGCACACCTCATCCGCATCCTCGCACCAGGCATCCTGTTTTACTGCATTTTCCTTATTTTAGGGCACTATTATTCCGGTACTGGGCGTTATCAAATGAACACCTTCGCAGCACTTTGCGGATTGGTAGCCACCTTTGTCTGTGGTTTCACGTTGATACCCAAATATGGCGTCACAGGTGCAGCCATCACATCGGCAGTGTCGTACACCGTCAATGCGGTGTTTTTGTTCGTGTTCTTCGTCAAAGAATCGCACTTCAATGGGCGCAACTTCATCCTGACCAAGAGCGAGATCCAGAATTACATCACCGAACTCAAGCAACAATTCTTGAAACAACCCTCTGAAAATGAATAAACTCAATAAACTGACCAAAGCCATCGAGCGCATCATCCGGCATCCTTACCTGCTCAACCTCGTCCTTCAAGACGAAGGCAGCAACAAGGAAGACGTCATCAGAAAATATGGCCTCGCTGACGGTCTGCCCGTCATCGAAATCAACGAACTGTTCCCCGTTTTCGACGAAATCGCGAAGCCATACGCCTATCTCTCGGGTGCCACTATGCCTATCGACATTGCCTTGTTAAGGGCATTGGCTAAACGCTACGCGGTGAAAGATTATTTTGAAATCGGCACCTGGCGTGGCGAGAGTGTGGCCAATTTGTCTGACGTGGCACAGCATTGCGTCACCTTTAACCTACCGAAAGAAGACATCGTCAGATTAACAGGAAATCAACAATATGCCGACCTGCACAGCTTCTTCAGTAAGGATTTGGGCAACGTGGAACAACTCTATGGTGACTCCCAAACCTTCGATTTCGGGCCACACTTCGGCAAGTACGACATGGTTTTCGTCGATGGTGACCACCACTACGAAAGTGTGAAAAAAGACACTGAGACCGCCTTCAAACTGTTGAGAGGCGAGCGTAACATCATCGTTTGGCACGACTACGGCCTCGACCCCGAGACCATCCGTTGGGATGTGATGGGCGCCATTCTTGATGGTACACCTGCTGACAAACGCAAGCATATCTACCATATTTCCAACACATTGTGTGCCGTATATTTGCCTGAAGATTTACACACTCATAAACTTGTGCCTTACGAGACGCCGCAGAAATATTTTGAAATCCTTATCAAAACACATAAAATTGAATAAATGACTATGACCACTGACCATGAATGACCGCCTCAGCCAAGTTGTCGAATTTCACCTTTGAAGTGAGGCGGTCATAGTCATTGTCACAAGTCATTGTAAACAGAACGACTGATGAACATTCTGCACTTATTGAGTTGGTTCCCTCGCCCCGACGACCCCACCTTGGGCAACTTCTGCGTCCGCATGATTGACGCGCTGCCCGAAGATTGCCATTCCGTCATTCTCTCCGTCTGCGACGGGAAAGACATGACGAAATCCTTCGAAGTCAAGGAGATTCCCGGGGCTCACCACACCCATGTGCAGATTTATATCCGTCCGCCAAAGGTCAACGCCATTCGCAAGCTGAAGATGCTCCGGATGTACCAATATGGCCTCAACTACATCAAAATACACTTCTTCGAGCCTGACCTCATCCATTTGCACGTCACCTACCCTCTTGGGCAAGTGGCCTTACTTTGGAAGAAGCTCTTTGGCTACAAATACGTCCTCACCGAGCATTGGACGATTTATCAGCCGCAAAACAATGATATCTTGGTTGGAAAGCTGAAAAAGAAAATCATCAAGATTGCCAACAATGCCGAAGCCATCATGCCTGTCAGCCTCGACTTGCAACGGTGCATGGAAGGACATGGGGTGAAGAACCAGTTCAAGGTGATTTACAATTTGGTGAATACAGATATGTTTAAACTGAAGCCGTGCATAGATTCCCTCCAACGCACAGACCCAAGCAGGAATGACATGCACGGGGTCAAAGCCAAGAAGCAAATGCTTCACATCTCGACCTTACGAGACGAGGCCAAGAATTTCAGCGGCATTTTACGCACCATCGAAAGGCTTCGCCAACAACGAAACGACTTTGAACTGCACGTCATCCATGACTATGATGCACCTGAATTCAAGGCTTTTGTCAAGGAGCACAACCTTTCTGACTGCGTCATTTTCCACGGCAAGAAGACCTCACAAGAAGTGGCCCAAGCCTATCAAGATGCCGACTTTTTCGTGCTGTTCTCCAACTTCGAGAACCTGCCCTGCGTCATCGTGGAAGCCTTTGCCAGCGGCGTGCCCGTGCTGAGCACCGCTGTGGGCGGCATTGCCGAGATTGTTTCTCCCGAAAGGGGCATACTCATCCCATCTGGCGATGAAGATGCCTTGCTGCAAGGCATGAACACCCTACTCGACCATAGCCAAGAATACAACCGCGAAGCCATACGCGACTACGCCATAAAAACATTTGCCGCCCAAAACATTGGACAGCAAATCTTTAAGGTATACCAAAAGGTGGTAAAGGCTTAATCCTCGTTTCCAACGGCATTCTTCATGATGCCGATTTGGGAGCTTTCCACGAAATTAAGGATGAAATCAAGGTCTTCCGACTCGGGAAGATGCTCGCGGATGTACTGCACCGACTGGGTGACATTCATCCCGACACTATAAATCACGCGATAAACGTCTTGAATGGCATTGATACGCTCACGCGAGAACCCGCGACGCATCAAGCCGATGGAATTGACACCCGCATAACACACAGGATAGCCTGGACCCGTCTTCACAAACGGAGGAATATCCTTGTTGACCAAAGCGCCGCCACAAATCATCACATGGGCACCGATGCGACAGAACTGGCTCACCGCAGCCAAGCCGCCAAAGATGGCCCAGTCATCAACGGTGATATGACCCGCCAAAGTGGCAGCGTTAGCCATGATGACATGGTCGCCAAGGTAGCAATCGTGGGCCACATGAGTGAAAGCCATCAGCAGACAATCCTTGCCCACTACGGTCTTACCCGAAGCTGCTGTACCTTTGTTGACCGTAGCCGACTCGCGCACAACGGTACCATCGCCGATATAACAATAGGTGGTCTCACCTTTGTACTTCAAGTCTTGTGGAATGGCCGAAATCACGGCACCTGGAAAAATCTTGCAGTTTTTTCCAATACGTGCGCCGTCCATGATGGTAGCATTAGGGCCAATCCAAGTGCCGCTACCGATTTCAACATCCTCGCCAATCCAGGCGAAAGCCTCAATCTTGACATCTTCAGCGATGCGGGCATTCGGATGGATATAGGACATGTTCATAGTTGAGAGTTTAGAGTTGAGAGTTTAGAGTAATATTGCGGCACAAAGTCACGCGTCTTTAGCTTAATATAATAAGGTGTGCTTAACTTTTCTTGCAAAAGCCGTGTTGGAGAAATGACCAGGCTTCACTGCCGTCACCTTGCCCTTGATGGGACGTCCGACCAAAGTAAGGTCGCCAATGACATCCAACAGTTTATGTCGGGCAGGCTCATTGTCGAAATACAGCTCAACATTGTTCAGGATACCACATTCCTTGACCGTGACTTTCGGTTTCTTGAAGAAGGCAGCAATGTGGTCAAGTTCCTCGGAAGAGACATTACGGTTGACAAACACAATGGCATTGGTCAAGTCGCCACCTTTGATAAGGTTACGGCTGATGAGCGTTTCCAATTCATGCAGGAAAACAAAGGTACGGCAAGGCGCAATCTCGCTTTCAAAGTCCTTCAAATCATGCAGGGAAGCATGCTGCTCGTCCAGCACTCTGGTGTTGTACTTTACTTTGACGTCGATTTCAAACTTATCGCAAGGCTCAATGGTCAGCTCGATACCCAAGACCTCATTTTTGTAGGAAATCGGCTCTTCTACAACCAGATAATTGCGTGGAGCATTCTGCTCGACGATGCCTGCCTTATGAATAGCTTCGACAAAAAACTTGGCGCTGCCATCCATGATGGGAGTCTCTTCCACATCAATGTCAATCAGCACGTTATCAATACCCATACCACGAAGCGAGGCTAAAACATGCTCTACGGTGTAAATCTTCACGCCACCTTTGCCGAGGGTAGTTCCACGGGCGGTGTCAATGACATTGTCGACATCGGCTTCAATGATAGGTTGGTTCTCTAAGTCAATTCTACGAAAACGGATTCCGGAATTTATGGGAGCCGGGTTAAAGGTGAGGGTGCCGCACTGACGCGTGTGGAGCCCTGCTCCCTTGACACTGACTCTATTTTTGAGCGTACATTGTTTCTCTTGCATAAAAACTAAGTTATGTGGACTTGCCCACAAAAAACGGGCAAAAATAGGAAATTATTCTTCAACCGACAAAAAAAACCGTACCTTTACACGCTTTTATGATACAAATAAAAAGGAAATCACACAAAATGAAGCATTTAACAAAAACCATAAAAACCATAATTTTCACTTTTGGAGGATTGTTTCTCGTGATGTTAGTGTTAGCTTTCACCTCCATTCCGTTTTGGGCGCACTATCGTCTGGGTCAGAATCCTAATGGTGAAACCCAACTCACGCATCCACAATACGTTGTAATGTTCGGCGGGGCCGGAATGCCTTCCGAAGACAACCTGATGCGGCTTTACCATACAGCAGCCATGGCGCGACATTTCGAGATTCCCGTCGTTTTGGTACATCCCAAAGACTCGCTCTGCCAAGCCGAAATGACCCGATTGCTGCATCAAGGCGGTATTGACAGCATACTATACATGACAGAAGGGACCAACACACGGTCGCAGGCTGTTGAACTTGTGGAGAGTCACCCAGAATTGGTTCAAAACCAATGCATTGTCGTCACTTCTCCCGAACATGTCAGACGCACGGTGAAATGCTTGAACAAGGTCGGTTTCCAGAATGTCATCGGCAAGGCGGCTTATCCCGCTACCGTGGATTTCGACCTGTCACTAAAAAAGCAAAATCTCGGTGGAAATGAGGCCATTCCGTCAGTGGAAAGCGTCAAGATGCGCTACACCTTTTTCAATTATTTGAAATTAGAAATCACCTGTTTGAGGGAATACTGCGCACTGGCGTATTATTGGGTGAAAGGGTGGATTTAGGTGAGTTGAGAGTTTAGAGTTGAGAGTTTAGAGTTGAGAGTTTAGAGTTGAGAGTTTAGAGTTGAGAGTTTAGAGTTTGGAGTTTTTGAGGGTTTTCAATTCTTTTTCAAGGGCATCCAGCTTTCGGGCCATCTCGTCAATATGACGGAAGCGAGCGTTGGAAACCAAATACTGACGCAAGGGCTGTATCGGCGTTCCCATAAACTCTTTGTTTTCCTCCTTGATGCTCCCCATAATGCCGCTTTGTCCGCCAAACTTCGAGCCATCGGCAATATTGATATGCCCAACGAAACCCGACTGTCCACCAACCACGCAATTCTTTCCAAGATGCGTAGACCCGCTAACACCCACTTGGGCTGCCAAAGCTGAGTTTTCCCCAACTTCCACATTATGGGCAAGATGCACCAAATTATCCAGTTTCACACCTTTGTGAACATGTGTCGAGCCCATAGTGGAGCGGTCGATGGTGGTGTTGGCTCCGATTTCCACGTTGTCGTCGACGACCACGTTGCCCACCTGCGGAATCTTCTCGTAATGCCCGTCGGGTTGCGGCGCAAAACCAAAGCCATCCGCACCGAGCACTGCGCCTGCGTGGAGGATGCAATTCTTGCCAATGACCGTGTTGCGATACAATTTCACGCCCGGATACAGCACCGTATTGTCACCAACAATACAGCCATCGCCAACATACACCTGAGGATAAAGTTTCACATTGTTGCCGATTTTAGCATTCTCGCCCACATAGGCAAACTCGCCAAGATACAGATTTTCACCGCATTGTGCTGTTTTTGAAACGAAAGCCAAGGACGAAATGCCTTGTTTGTTTTGGGTCATTTGGTCATAAAAAGCCAACAGTTTGGCAAAACAAGCGTAGGCATCGGGCACACGAATCAACGTCGCTTTGACAGGTGCTGTGGCCTCGAAATCGTCGTTCACGATGACAATGGACGACTGGGTTTCATAGATATAATGCGTGTATTTCGGATTGGCCAAAAAACTAATCATTCCTGGTGCGCCTTCCTCGATTTTGGCCACGTTCCAGACCTCGGCGTTAGGGTTGCCTTCCACCTTGCCTTCAAGGATTTCGGCGATTTGGGTAGCGGTGAATTTCATTCGTTCAAGTGTTTTACTAATAACGGCTATTGAAGCATTTTATTTTTGACACGAGACACGGGACTATTGGACACGGGACGGTCTCGTTTCTCGAAGTCTCGCGTCACATGTCTTACAGCAGTCTTCCAAAATCACGTTTCAAAACGGCCACGGCTTGGTCGACCAAAGGATTGGGCAGTGCCACGAGGCTTTGGGCGATGATGGAGACATCCTCCTCGTCCTTCAGTTGTTCAAAAGTCGTATTGATTTGGTTGACAAGTTCCTCTTTGGCATTCATGACGGCACTCCAAGTGGTGCCTGCCACATACATCTGTTGCGCCAAATTATGTTCAAACTCCTCGCGGACGTTTTGCAAAAGGAGCAGATGAAACGCACCCTTTTCCATGCCAGGCGTATAAATGCGTTTTACCAACTGAGGCAGCTGCACGCGTTCCAAATAAAGCAGGAAACGCTCGTAGGCCTGAATCCTCAACGGCAGGATAATCTTCGTAGCTTGAACTTTCAGTTCCAATTTGCTGCTATTACGAAGTTCAGCGTCCTTCATCTTCATGAGACGCAGCAAAAGAATTAGGGTGGCGACCATCAGCAGCAGGCCAGCCGACATTAGGGCTATGACAATAATCCAGTTGTTCATAGTTGTGTAATTCAGTCAATAGAATAGCAAATGTTCAATAGCAGATGATTAAATTAGGAGGCAAAACAAAATTCGCCTCCCAAAAAAATCTGATAATAAGAGTTGTTCGCATGAGGCTATCCCTATTTGAGATACAACGGTTTCACCCGTTATTCGAATCAACATCACGCTTGATTCACTTCAGTATGCATAGCATACAAAAACGATCATTGTCTAAGAATCTATCTTGACGTTTATCTAAAAGAATCAGAAAGTCCTCACACTCCTAATATACCGAGGTGATGTCTTGCAATCATCAACGCTGTTGGAAGTACATCCTATTATACCTATTGAACACATATACCAAGCATCATAAGGCGAACGCTCCGTAGATGACCAATAGGTATAACCATCGAAGTTGATAAGTGTACCACCAACTTTCTTAAGAGTCTCGTTCACATCATCGAGTCTGAAAAAGAGCTTTTTCATTTGACCGATTGCAGGCAAATACCAGCCATTTTCGAAATCCACAATCGTGAATGCCGGATAGTCTGGATTCTCTTCAAGAATGGTCTTGGTATTTGCAAAGCCAGCTGTGTCGGAAGAAGCTTTCAAATTACTGGCCACATTGTCCAACGATGAGTCTTCGTCATATTTTCCCCATGAGCAAATTCCTACGTTATCCAAAGACACTGCCCAACCGTGCTCACCTGAATTATCCACATAAAAGACTACACCTAAGGCCGCATAACCACAACTGTCATAATTCGATGGACTCACGATAGTGTCGCCTTCACAAAGAATGTCGCCCACTTTCACTTGGGCATTCACAAATGGCACTGCTACAACAATCATGAGAGCAGTCATTAAAAGTTTCATTACATTTTTACGCATAATTCCTATTTTTTAATTATACTAATTTCAATTTCAATACATGCGGCAAAAATAAGAAAAAAAACAATAATGCAAGTGTTTTGATGAAACAAAAGAAAAAAGTAGCTTAGGTATACATTCACAATGTCACAACAAATTCAGTTGACATAAGTTGAATTACATCAAAAAGAATAAAATTAAGGAATTATGACGACCCAATCGAAAAAAGGTCTACCTTTGCAATTCATTTCCGTAGAGATGCAAAATTTTGCGTCTCTACAACAATTCAACGATTCAACAACCAAACAATTAAACATAACAATGAGCGAAATCATCCTTTCCAACAGAGTTTTGAACATGGCTGAGTCGGCAACGCTGGCCATGACCAACAAAAGCCGTGAACTAAAGGCCCAAGGCATCGACGTCATCAGCCTGAGCATCGGCGAGCCCGACTTCAACACGCCCGAATCGGCCAAGCAAGCGGGTATCGACGCCATCAACAACAACGACACGCACTACCCGCCCGTGCCCGGTACACCTGCACTGCGCAAGGCCATCGCCAACAAGCTGAAACGCGACAATGGCCTCGATTACAAAGAGACTGACGTTTTAGTTTCGAACGGTGCCAAGCAAGCCATCAACAACGTGCTTCTGGCTGTCGTCAACGACGGCGACGAGGTCATCATCCCCGCCCCGTTCTGGGTCTCTTACCCCGAAATGGTGAAGCTGGCTGGTGGCGTGCCCGTCATCGTCAAGAGCGACATCGCCCACGACTTCAAGATTACCGCAGAGCAACTCGAAAAGGCCATCACGCCCAAGACCAAAGTCTTCATGATCAACACACCTTGCAACCCCAGCGGCAGCGTGTTCACAAAAGCTGAGTTGACCGCCATCGCCGAGGTGCTGAAGAAATACCCGAACATCATCATCATCTCCGATGAGATTTATGAGTTCATTCAATACGAACAGAAGCACGAGAGCATGGGCCAGTTCGAGTTCCTGAAGGACCGCCTCGTCCTCGTCAACGGCGTGGCCAAGGGTTATGCCATGACCGGCTGGCGCATCGGCTATATTGCCGCTCCACAAGCCATCGTGAAGGCCACCAACAAGATCCAAGGCCAAATCACCTCTGGCATCTGCACCATCGCCCAAGCCGCTGCTGCCAAGGCCATGGAACTCAGCCCCGAGAACTCAACGGAAATCCAAGAGATGCTGAAGGCCTTCCGTCACCGCCGCGACACCTTCGTGAAGCTGCTGAACGAAATTCCTGGCGTGAAGTGCAACACACCCGCCGGTGCTTTCTATGTCTTCCCCGAGATGAAGTCGTTCTACGGCAAGACCGATGGCGAGACCGTCATCAAGGGCAGCGACGACCTCTGCATGTGGCTGCTTTACAATGCCCATGTGGCTTGCGTGGCTGGTAACGCCTTCGGCAACGACGACTGTATCCGTCTGTCGTATGCCACGAGCGAAGACAAACTCATCGAGGCCGTGAAACGCATCAAGGCGGCATTAACCAAACTGCACTGATTTAAAAAAATGCGGAATTATGAATGCTGAATGCTGAATGGGCAATGCTCTACATTCATCATTCAGCATTCTGCATTCCGCATTAAAAAAATAACTCCCATGATCATCCTCTCCACCGCTCCCATCCTTCCCATCTTCAACCAAGTCCTCGCCGACTACCACAAGTTCGACGACGTGGACCATCCTTGCGAAAACCCATACGAAAGGCTGACCATCGAATGGTACCTTTATAATAAGTCATGGATTGACACGGTGCAGTGGCACTTGGAAGACCTCATCCGCGACCCGAACATCGACCCTGTGAAGGCCTTGGCCTTGAAGCGCCGCATCGACAAATCGAACCAGGACAGGACGGACATCGTGGAGATGATTGATGGGTATTTTGTTTTGCTCTTCCAAAAAGTGGAGCCGCTGCCCAATGCCACCCTCAATACGGAAAGCCCGGCCTGGGCCATCGACAGGCTTTCGATTCTGCAATTGAAGATCTACCACATGAAAGCCGAAGTGGAGCGCACCGACGTAAGCGAGGAACACAAGGCAAAATGCGAGGAAAAACTTCGCGTTTTGCAGGAGCAAAACACCGACCTTTGCACCGCCATCGACCAGCTGATGGAGTGCTACAAGACTGGCGAAAAGGTGATGAAGGTCTACAAGCAGATGAAGATGTACAACGACCCTGCTTTGAATCCGGTGCTTTACGGGCAAAAATGAAAAAGCTCTTAGTCATACGCTTTTCCGCCCTCGGCGACATCGTCATGACCGTGCCAGTGGTCTACGATTTGGCCACGCAATACCCCGATTTGGAGATTACCATGCTCAGTCGTGAGATGGCGAGGCCTTTGTTTGAGCGGATGCCGAGCAATGTGCATTTTCTAGCCGCAGACCTAAAAGGACGGCACAAAGGCTTGCTCGGGCTCTGCCGACTTTGGCGGGATGCCCATCTGAACGACTTCGACTACATCGCCGATTTCCATGACGTGCTGCGCACCTGGTGGCTGCGTGCCGACAGCTGTCTGCACTGCAAGAAAGTCGCCAAAATCGACAAAGGACGCAAGGGCAAGAAGGCCTTGACAAGGCAGAAAAACAAGGTTTTCGTCCAGCAAGCCACCTCGTTTGAGCGTTATGCCAAAGTGCTGGAACAATTGGGATTCCCGATAAAACCGCAATTCACAAAACTCGATTATTCAGCTTTTTGCGAGAGGCAGAAAGCGGACAATGAGACTTGGATCGGCATTGCGCCTTTCGCCAAACATCCCGCCAAGGTTTACCCAATGGAAAAGATGGAGCAAGTCATCAAAGCCTTGAACAAGAGGGAAAACACTACCGTTTTCCTGTTCGGCGGCGGCGAGGAGGAAAAACGGCAGATTTCGGATCTTTGCGCCAAATATCCAAACGTGAAAACTGCCCAAAGCCAACAAGGCTTGAAAGGCGAATTGGCTTTGATGAGCCAACTCGATGTGATGCTTTCTATGGACTCAGCCAACATGCACTTAGCTTCCTTGGTCGGGACGAGAGTCGTCTCCATTTGGGGCGGCACACATCCCTACGCCGGTTTCTTGGGTTGGAATCAAAAGCCTGAAAACTGCGTACAATTGGATTTGCCCTGTCGTCCCTGTTCCGTTTATGGCAACAAACCCTGTCTCCGTGGCGACTATGCTTGCATGAACGGCATCACGCCCGAGCAAATCATTAAAAAGCTTGGTCTGTCATGAGCATCTCCCCCATCGCTGCCATGTTCGACCGCATCTCGCCCAAGTATGATGCGCTCAACCATATACTCTCCCTTAATATAGATAAGGTGTGGCGGAAAAAGACTGCCAAAATTGTTTCCAAAAACCAGCCGAAAGCCATTTTAGACCTTGCCACAGGCACGGCAGACTTGACCATCGCCATGGCGAAACACAATCCGCAAGCACATATCATTGGTTTGGACATCTCCGAAAAAATGTTGGAAATCGGAAAAGAGAAAGTGAAGCTCCAAAACCTTGAAAATCAAATCGAATTACATCATGGTGATGCGGCCTCACTCCCTTTTGAAGACTCCCGTTTCGATGCCGTCACCGTGGCCTTCGGAGTACGCAACTTTGAGGATTTGGACAAAGGTCTCTCTGAAATGCACCGTGTCTTGAAAACTAACGGTCAGGCCGTGATTTTGGAGTTTTCGATGCCCGAAAGATTTCCCGTCAAACAACTTTACAACTTCTACTTCAAGCATTTGCTTCCCAACATCGGGAAATGGGTCTCAAAAGACGGGAATGCTTACTCCTACCTCCCCCATTCCGTTGAAAAATTTCCCAAACCGAGTGATTTTTGCAACATTTTGGATTCATTTGGATTAAAAAACTGCCAAATAAAGCCCCTTTCTTTCGGCATAGCCACACTTTATGTCGCCAACAAGGAATGAATTATATTCCATTTTTTCCTATTTTTGCCGCGATTTTTACGCAATAAAAGCCAACTAATGGCGTTACAAGTCAAAATAAACCATGTCCATCTTGAAAAAAGCACTGAAAATACTGTTTGTTGCCCTTCTTCTCTCGGCAATCGTCGTTCCGGCGCAGGCCCAAAGAAGAGCGATCCATTATTTGGCCAACTATGAAAACGAGCCCTATCATTTCGGTTTCTTGCTGGCTTACAACCAAATGATGTACACCATCAAGACGATTGAAGACTATCAGAACATCCCGCAGCCTGCCGATTCATGGCCCAACGGTCCTTATAGCATTCCTGCCACCGAGTGTCTGTATGTCTACAACGTCGAGACCCATCAGTCGCCAGGCTTTACCGTGGGCATCATCGGCAGCAAACGCCTGGGAAGGTATTTTGACCTGCGTTTCATCCCCTCGCTGAGTTTCGCCGAACGAAAGATGAGTTACGACATCGCGCTCAAAGGCACGGACGGCAGCATCAGCATGCTGAAAATGACCAAATCCATCGGCACTACCTTTGTGGAATTTCCGCTTAACATCAAGTACCGTTCCAAGCGTTACAACAACATTGGTGCCTATATCTTTGGCGGCGTCAACCCGAAGCTCGACCTTGCCTCGCAAAAGGACAACAAGGAAACCGACTTGGAAGGCAACGAATTCATCAATAACTTGGTCACCAAGCGCTTCGACTGTGCCGCGGAATTAGGTGCCGGCTTCGACATCTATAACCAATGGTTCAAGTTGGGCATTGAAATCAAGATGAGCTATGGTTTCCTCAATATCATGAAGAATCCAGCCTTCATCTACACCGCTCCCATCGACCAATTACGCAACAAATTGTTCCAAGTGTCGTTAATTGTTGAATAGTCGACTTATTTTATATAACTACAAATCAATAAATTACAAAATTTTTGAGATTTTTTTCATCGAAATTATTGTAGGTAACAAAAAAATCTCTACTTTTGCACCGTCAAAATGACACGAAGTGGTCTCTTCGTCTAGTCTGGTCAGGACGTCAGGTTTTCATCCTGGTAACTCGGGTTCAAATCCCGGAGAGACTACCAACCAAGCCCGCCAAAACAGCGGGCTTTTTTATTGTCGAACAATGGGCAAGCTACAAGTCGTCATCAGCAACCAATACGACCCCTTCCTCAACCGCGCCGTGGAGCAATATCTCACCGACAATCAAGAGGAAGGTACCGTCACTATGTACCTTTGGAAAAACCAGCAGACTGTCGTCATCGGCTACAACCAGAACCCCTACGCCGAATGTAATGTCCAGCTGCTCCTTGGCGAGGGCGGTCATCTCATGAGGCGCGGCACGGGCGGTGGCGCGGTCTACCACGACTTGGGCAACATCAATTTCTCGTTTATTGCGGACAAAAAACTGTATGACGTTAGGAAGCAACTCTCTGTCATACAGGACGCGCTCCTCCCCTACGGTTTGCAAACCGAAATCTCGGGGCGCAACGACCTCACCTACGATGGGCGGAAATTCTCGGGCAATGCCTTCGCAAAAGGACAAAAGAACAACCTACACCATGGAACCATCCTCATCAAAACCGACGGCGCGATGATGCAGCGCTACCTCATCGTCGACAAGGCCAAGCTGATGAAAAACGGCGTGAAAAGCGTTGCCTCACGCGTCATCAACCTCAGCGAAGCCGTGCCAGAACTCACTTCCGAGAACATCAAGCAACCTTTGATTGCCTCGTTTGAGAAGATTTACGGTGGCAAGGCCGAATTGCTGGATCTCGACACCTTAATGAATAAACCCGAAGTGCAAACCATCAAAGACCAAATCTCAGGACACGACTTTCTGTTTGGTCGTTGGGAGCAGTTCAAGACCACTAAAAAAGCCCGTTTTGCCTGGGGCGGCGTAGAGATTGCTTTGCAAGTTGACGAAGCTAACGCTATCATCAAAGATGTTCAAATCGCAACGGATTGCCTTGAGCCCGAGACCATCCTAAAGGCCGAACAGCTGCTGCAAGGTGCCAGCACGAAAACGATGCCGATAGATGATTCCGACAGCGAAATCATCCATGACATCATCCATTTGATTTACGACTGAATAAAAAAGCGTATTTTTGCAGGCCGATTCGCGCTTCGCGTCACTGCGAGGCACGAAGCAGTCCAGAGACATTACCATAGATTGCTTCGCGCCGCTCGCAATGACGCAAAGCGGCAACTGAACAACTAACAACTATCAACTGATAACTGAATGAAATACTTTCTTCTCCCCTTAGGCTGTCAAATGAACCTCAGCGACACGGAGCGCGTCCGCACGGTGCTCAACGGCATGGGATTCGTTGAAACCGACAACGAAAACGAGGCCACCATCCTCGGCATCATCGCCTGCTCGGTGCGACAAAAAGGTATCGACAAGGTGTATGGCCGCATCGAGAAATGGAACGCCATGAAGAACAGACAGAACGTCATCACCTTCGTGTCGGGCTGCATCCTACCCGCCGACCGCCTGCGTTTTCTCAAGCTTTTCGATTTGGTCTTCGCCATGAACGAATTGCCCAACTTCCCCGACATGGTCCGCCAATACGGCATTGTCACGCCAGCCTCGTTACGTTTTGGAGAAGAGATTGAATACCAGCCTGTTGTCAAACCCTTAGCACCGCTCTTCCACAAAGACGACAAGATCAATCCCTCGGCCAACATGGACAAATTCTGGGCCATCACACCCACACAGACCTCCACTTTCGAGGCCTTCATCCCGATTCAAAACGGCTGTAACAAGTTTTGCACCTATTGTGCCGTGCCCTACACCCGTGGTCGCGAGGTGTCGCGCCCTTCGGAAGAGATTCTGGCTGAGCTGAAAGATCTGGTTGAAAAAGGATACAAGAGCATCACCTTACTCGGACAAAACGTCAATTCCTACGGCCTCGACAAGAAAGGCGAAGAAATTGATTTTGCGGAACTTTTGCGCCGCGTGGGCGAGTTCGGTAAAGCATCGGGCAAGGAATTTTGGGTGTATTTCACTGCGCCGCATCCCCGCGACATGAAAGACGATGTCATCGAGGTGATGGCGCACTACGACTGCCTTGGAAAGCAGATCCACATCCCCATCCAGAGTGGAGACGAGAACATGCTGCAACGCATGAACCGTCACCATGACTTGGCCACCTATCGCCATATCATCGAGACCATCCGCGAGAAGCTCCCGACGGCCACCATCTTCACTGACATTATCGTGGGCTTCACCCATGAGACCGAGGAAGAATTTGAAAACACGCGCAAAGCCATGGAAGAGTTCAAGTACAACATGGCGTTTATCGCGCAGTACAGCGTGCGTCCAGGAGCCGTGGCCTCGGAATGGGACGACGATGTGCCAAAAGAGGTGAAACGCGAGCGCTACCACCGTCTCACCGAGGAGCTGATGAAGCACAGCCTTGTCTACAATCAAGGCCTGATTGGCAAGACCGTCAAAATGCTGGTGGAAAGCCACGACCGCAAGAACGGCTACCTCACCGGCCATACTGAAGGTAAAATCGTTATCCGTTTCGCGTCAAGAGACACCAGTCTTATCGGGCAGATAGTAAAGGTAAAGGTGACTTCGGCTTCGCCGTTGTCGATTGAAGGAGAGTTGATTGAGGATTAACCAGAATAACAAAGACACACAAGATGCAAATCAACAGATTCGGGTATTATTGGTTGGATACTTGGGTGCTGGCCAACGTAATACAATTGGCCACTCAAGACTTCTGTGCCCGCAACCTCAACCACACCAATGACCCTTGCGGACGGCAGTACGACCAGATGACACAGGCGGCACGCTCCGTCCCTGCCAATATCGCAGAAGGGAACTCACGGCATTCCACCTCAAAGGAAACAGAGATGCGCCTCACGGATGTGGCAAGAGCCAGCTTGTCGGAATTGGCCAACGATTATGTGAATTGGCTTATGAGACATGAGGAAATTCCCTGGCCTGTGAAGTCGGAAGAACGCAAAAGGGTTAGCAACATTACCTTAGACAAGCCTACCTACAAAGACGATGTACAGCACCTCAGCAGTATCCACATATTAAAGCAGAAACACAAGTTTGATTCTTGGCTTTGTTCTAAAAACTCAATGACTGAAGCCAATTGTTTGCTTGTGCTTTGCAATCGTCTAATCATGATGTTAGGCAAACAGATTGAGAACCAGCTTGAAAATTTCAAAGAAGAAGGTGGCTTTACCGAAGCCTTGTCAGCTGAAAGGCTCGCCCACAGAATTGAGCAAAGCATCCAAGCTGATGCACCACTTTGTCCAAAATGCGGCAAACCAATGATAAAACGTATAGCTAAAAAAGGCAAAAACGCCGGAAATGAGTTTTGGAGTTGTTCAAGTTATCCAGAATGCGATGGGACTAGAAATGTTTGACATTTGGTCGTCATTTCGTAGTAATGAAATCTCGAAATGAAATTATTACGAATGACACCAGAATTGACAAAAAGCAATGTTTTTTTCTCCGTTAGGGAAAACATTACATTTACAAAATGAAAACTCTGAAATGAGCAAGAAAATCTCCTTCAAAACCCTCGGTTGCCGCGTCAACCTCTATGAGACCGACGCTTTGGCGTCGCGTTTCAAGGCGGCGGGGTATGAGATTGCTGAGGGTGACAATGCAGCAGATGTTTTCGTCGTCAACACCTGCACCGTCACCAACACCAGCGACCAGAAATGTCGGCAGGCCATCCATCAGATACGACGGAAGCACCCCGAAGCCCTGATTGCCGTCACGGGCTGCATGGTCAACCATAGGAAAGAGGAGTTGCTGCAATCGGGCATCGCCGACTATGTCATCGACAACGAGCGCAAGGCCGCCCTGTTCGACATCATCGACGAGCATTTCAAGACCGGTCACAGCGACCCCGAAGGCTACGACCGCGACCTATTCAGCTACCAGCCTGCCTTCGACACCTTCCACACCCGCAGCCTCATCAAAATCCACGACGGCTGCAACAACTTCTGCTCCTACTGCATCATCCCCATGGTGAGAGGACGTTCGACCAGTCGTCCTGCCAAGGACATTTATAATAATGTGCGCGAAGTTGTCGCCCACGGCTTCAAGGAAGTCGTGCTGACTGGAGTCAACATGGGACGTTACCAATTTGAGGACACTAATTTCGAGCAACTCGTCGAGAACATCCTCAACATCGAAGGCGACTTCCGCGTGCGCGTCTCCTCCATAGAGCCAGACCAGTTCAGCGATAGGTTTCTTGCTCTCTTCCAGCACGAAAAACTCGCTCCCCACATGCACATCTGCCTGCAAAGCGGCTCCGACGACACCTTAAAACGGATGCACCGCTTCTATACCGTGGCCCAGTTCCGCGACATGTGCCAGCGCATCAAGGTTTTCCGTCCCGACTTCAACCTCACCACCGACATCATCGTGGGTTTCCCTGGTGAAACCGAACAGACTTTCAAAGAAAGTTGCGACTTCGCAAAAGAAATCGGTTTTAGCCACATCCACACCTTTAAATACTCAGTACGCACCGGCACCAAGGCGGCCACCATGCCCAACCAAGTGCCTGAAAAAGTGAAAACCGAACGCAGCGAAGTGATGCGGCAGATTTCGTTGGAAAACAAGACCAAGTACTTCGAAATGATGCAAGGAAGAACGCAGCGCATGCTCATTGAGCGCATTGACAGCAAAGGCACGGCGAGAGGCTACGGAGAAAACTACATCCCCATCCTGCTCAGCAGCTGCAACGCCGAAAAGAACACCTTCATTAATATAAAGCTCGAAGAAATCGTCAATCGGGGCAATGAAGAAAAAATGGCGCTTGTTGGAGTTGGGAGTTAATAGTTAAGAGTTGACTTATAGGTCATTTTGCAGGCTGCGACATGTGCTGAAGCCCAATGGATAAAGGTGATTTCGGCGATTGAAACGTTTCAGGGGCAAAATCGAGGTTCAAAAACCGCCAATGGGTCAAATTGCAGGCTGCGACACATCGTGAACGCAGGCAATTGTTACCTTTGCCGCAATTTGAAAACCTCAAAAAACG
>JAEEGK010002681.1_pt1 | contig 44627 bp, 40 predicted proteins | sample 8958771 | NCBI WGS metagenome assembly JAEEGK01 (sample SAMN16246547, study PRJNA631951) | gut metagenome | biome: gut microbiome; feature: rumen; material: SC-attached | host: Bos | place: Iran: Karaj | collected 2018-10
TCAATCCATACGATTGGAAATTGGGAACGGTTCTGTCCAATTCCGAAGCGTCCAGTGAATATCAAGATGTTGTTGATGATACGGTTACGGTTTGGTTTGAATTGGAAAATGGCGACCGTGCAATTGCATGGACAACAACACCATGGACATTGCCGGCGAATTCTGCATTGGCGGTGAATCCAAAGATGAAATATGTAAAAATGCGTCATAATGATGGACATGTTTATATCTTGGCGGAATCACGTGTTTCTGCGTATGAAAAGATTTTTGCAACATCGGAAAAGGTTGGTGAATGCACAGGTGCCGATTTGGTTGGTTTGCATTATAAACCGATTTTCCCATACTATACAGATTTGGCCCAAGAAGGTCATGGCCTTTATACTATCATTCCTGCAGATTATGTTTCCGATGGTGATGGTACCGGTATTGTTCATATTGCACCAGCGTATGGTGAAGACGATTATTGGGCGGCCAAGGCAATTGATCCAAAATTCCCAGTTATTTTAAATGTTGATGATTATGGCAATTTTGATAACACAGTCAAAGATTGGGCGGGTGAAAATATATTCGTTGCCAATCCAAAAATCATAGATTGGTTGCGCAGTAATGGAATATTGGTTAAAAAAGACCAACATAAACACAGTTACCCATTTGGTCCGCGTAGTAAAGAAAAACTTATCTATCGTGCAACGGATGCATGGTATGTTGATGTGCCAAAAATCCGCGATAGGTTGATTGAAATAACCAAGAGTGAAACAACGTGGACATCTGCGGGCAATCGTTTTATGGCGTGGATTGAAAATGCACGTGAATGGGGTATAACCAGAAACAGATATTGGGGTGTTCCATTACCAATTTGGGAAAAAGATGGCAAATACAAAGTTTTTGGTTCTATCGCTGAAATAGAAGAATTCTTTGGTGTCAAGATAGACGACCTGCATCGTCCAACATTGGATAAATTAACCAAAGATGGTTGGAAACGCATACCTGATGTTTTGGATTGCTGGTTTGAATCTGGTTCTATGCCGTTCGCACATTTACATTACCCATTTGAAAACAAGGATTTGTTTGAAAAGAAATTCCCAGCCGATTACATAATCGAAGCCAACGAACAAACCCGTGGATGGTTTTATGGTCTGATGGTAATGGCGGTTGCCTTGTTTGATAGGGCCGCGTTCCGTGTTGTATCATGCAACGGTATTATTTGCGATGAACAAAAAAGAAAGTTCTCTAAATCATTGCAGAACTATGTTGAACCGTCTGAACAATTGGAAACATACGGGGCGGATGCAATTCGTTTGTTTATCCAAGGCAGTAATTTTATGAAATCTGAACCAGTTGGTGTTGATAAAGAAGGTAAAGTTTTTGCGGAACCAATCAAAACGATATTGACGCCACTGTGGAATGCGTATCACTTCTTTACATTGTACGCAAATGCAGGCAACATAACGGCACATGATGTTACAAATGAACCTGCACGCAATGTTTTGGATGAATACATTTTGGCGGAAACAAATGTTTTGGTTGATATCGCGAATAAATCGCTGTCTGAATACAAACCAGATATCGCCGTCAAAGAATTCGTTCGGTTCTTGGATGTGTTGAACAATTGGTACATCCGTCGGTCGCGTGCGCGGTTCTGGGACGAAGATAATGACGCATTTAATACATTGTATACTGTGCTGATAACAGTATGTCGTGCACTTGCGCCATTTGCACCGTTCATATCTGACTATATCTACAAGAATTTAACTGGCAATGAATCTGTACATTTGGAATCTTATCCAACCGCGCAGAAATACAATGCCAAGATTGTTACGGATATGCGTCGCGTCCAAGAAATCGTATCTGTTGGAAAACAATTGCGCGAACAATACAAATTGCGTAACCGTTTGCCACTGTCTAAATTGACGGTCGCAGGTGGAAATGCGATGGAAGAATACACAAACATCATCCGCGATGAATTAAATGTCAAGGCGGTAGAATGGATGGATAGTGCATCCAAGGTCGCAGACAGTTTCATATACCTTGTTACACCAAAAATTGGGGCGCGTTTGGGTGGCGCATTGCGTGAAATAATCCCAGCGGTAAAACAAGGCAATTATGAAATAGATGGCGATAAATTGGTGGTTGGCGAATATACATTAAATTCTGATGAATTTGAAAACCGTCTGACCATCAAAGATGGCGTAACAGGAATCGCCCTGCCCGACAATACGGCGGTTGTCATTTTGGATACAGAATTAAATTCTGAATTAATATCCGAAGGTTTGGCAAACGACGCGTTGCGCTTTATCCAAGATACGCGTAAAACAATCGGGTTGGATGTTTCCGACAGAATAAAATTAACCTATACGGCGGATTTAGCATTGTCTGGGGCAATTGAACAGCATCGCAAACGCATAATGGCGGATGCGTTGATTGTTGAAATGACCCCTGGGGAAGCGGAACATTTTGACACCATAGAAGGTTATAACTTTGGAATATCAATACAAAAGGCATAAAAATGAAAAAAATACTTTTAATATGTGCGTTCTGTTTGGTTGTATTGGGGCGTTTTTGGTTATTGTCTGTTTTGGACAAACCATGTGATGCATCGGGCACCGTTGAAATTGGCAATGTAGCCGTTACAGATAATTCGTATGTATCACAAAAATCGGACACAAAAACAACCAAGACATCAACAGCAACGCCAACCGTAGTAGCAACCGCAGCACCAACCGAAACCGCAAAGGTTCGCGTTATTGGATGCGGGGCAAGTTTTTCTTCGGAAAATACTAGGCGTATGGTAAACGGCAAAATAGTATCACAATACAGCGGCAAAACGATAATCACATGCAAATGTGATACGGATGCTTCTGTTATGGAAAAAACGGTTACATACCAATATTCCGCAGAACCAGAAGATGTTGTTTTGGACTGTGATTCAAAGTGCGGGGAAATCTGCGCGAATAACTAAACATGATAACGCCACAGCGATTTTTTGAAATTGTGCCGAAGAATCTGAATATGGATATTCGGTCTGAATTGGTCAGTACGAATGATTTCACTTTTGCTGTGGCGGTTATTTTATCGGCCCAGGCCACCGACAAAAAGGTGAACGAGGTTACACCTGCCCTATTCCGCATTGCACCAACACCGACCAAGATGTTGGCATTGGGGTTAGATGGGTTAAAAAAACATATTAAGGTAATTTCATTTTTTAATAACAAGGCAAAAAATATAATCGCCCTTTCCGAACAATTGCGCGACATAAAAACGGACGGAGATAATTTTGTGTTCCCACCAAAATATCATAATCGTGATACACTTATGAAATTACCGGGAATTGGGCAGAAAACCGCAAATGTTATAATGAATGTGCTGTGGGATGCACCAAATATCGGTGTTGATACACATGTATTTCGTCTGGCACATCGGTATGGTTGGGTTGATGATGGTGCGAATACGCCGGAAAAAGTTGAAACAGAATTATTAAAAAAGATTCCAAAAAAATACCATGCGATTGTAAATCATGTAATGGTGCTGTTTGGGCGATATACTTGCACCGCGTTGCGACCAAAATGTGAACAATGCCCCATCGCCAAATGGTGCAATTATAAAAAATAAAAACCGGTATTCACCGGTTTATTTACTGCCTTTTTCAATTCCACGTAATGCCCATAACCGTTGTCTATCCGCATCGGACCATGATTTCTGAAGTTCTACCAAATGATTCACCAATCTGTTTATTAACACTTTTTGGTGATACAACAAAGGAATAAAATCAACCTTCTCTTTTTCTTTTTTATCGGTAACCCGATTAGTAGAAGAATCAAAGAACTTGCTGTTGCACGCCAATAGATTTATATAATAATTATGGGTTGTCGGACTTGAAATAATTCTGAACACAGGTCTGTAATATTCGCTTACGACTTTGCTTTGATATGTTTGCTGATGTGCGAACGCATTATCTGGTTCACTAATTTTTATACTAAACGCATCAGACAATAATAATTTTTTCAATTCCCTATATTGTTCGTTTCTGATATCAAAATCCTGACAGAATTCATACGTTGTGTCCAGACCGCGATAACCGTTTATAATATCGTCGCGAAAACTGCTAGCACTAGAATCAAAAAATGCTAGCACTTCTAATGACCCGAATTTTTTCAAGAAATTTGGATCTCGGTACAAATAATGTACGATTGTTGGGTTCTTCGTATCTGCTTCTATTACAACACACGGGGTTCTTGTTGCGTCTTTGTGATAGATTTCTATAAATTCAGATGTTCTACAGAGTTTTTTATTAACATCTCTATCTTCAAATCTTATAACACCATAATCACGAGTGTTATGTAAACAGTTTGTTTTAAAGTTTTCATAATCATTATTTCTAAAACGGTTCCATGCGTTATATTCGGTTTCTGGCATTAAAAACTCCTTTGTTTCCGTAAAAATTAGCAAATATTGTTGGAAAATCAAGCAAAAACACCGGCATTTGCCGGTGTTTTACTAACCACTTCCACTAACCACTAACACTAGTACATTGTCTGCAAGATGTGTTTGTTCTTGTCTAAACTGGATAGCATTTTACCACTGCCCCTTGCTACGCAGGCCAATGGATTATCAACCAAGAATGCCGGCAATCCAGTTGCTGCACGAATAGCCGCGTCCAAACCGCGTAACAATGAACCACCACCGGTCATCGCGATACCCAAATCGGCGATATCGGCAGACAAATCTGGCGGTGTCAATTCCAACGCATGACGAACCGTATCAACAATTTTGGTTACGGTCTGGGACAGCGCCAATGCAATTTGTGATTCTGTGATAATAACTTCGCGTGGGGTTCCCGACAATAAATCACGACCTTTGACCTTCATGGTCATTTCATTTAATTTATCTTTTGGTGAAATTGCGGTTCCAATTGCCTTTTTAATTTCTTCTGCGGTGTTTTCACCAATCAGCAAGTTTTTATTCTTTTTAACAAATTCAATAATATCCAAATCCATTTGATCGCCGGCGGTACGAATAGCATTTGAATATACGATTCCGCCCAATGACATAATCGCAACCTCGGTTGTTCCACCACCAATATCCAAAACCATAGAACCGCGTGGTTTTTCAACCGGCAGGCCTGCACCAATTGCGGCGGCGGTTGATTCTTCAACAATATAAACTTTGCGTGCACCGGCGGCATCGGCGGCTTCTTGAATAGCACGGCGTTCCACCTGTGTTGCACAGGATGGCACACATATAATAATAAGTGGTGCGGTCAGTGGACTGCGATGGTGAACCTTGCGAATAAAATATTTAATCATTTCTTCGGCGACTTCAAAGTCCGCAATAACACCATCACGCAACGGACGCACCGCGGTAATCGTCCCAGGTGTACGCCCCAACATCTGTTTCGCCTCGGTCCCGACGGCAAGAATTTCTTTGCGCCCCAATAATCTATTTTCTGCAACCGCCACAACAGATGGTTCATTAAGGACGATTCCGCGCCCCTTAACATAAATCAGCGTGTTTGCCGTGCCCAAGTCAATCGCCATATCTGCCGAGAAAAATTTCATTAACCAATTATACATGTGTCGCCCCTTCGTATCCAATTTTCACCACCACTATAAACGCCGATTTTTGAAAAATCAAGCCACATGCGCGAAAATAGTTTTTCCTTTGAATTTATTTATAATTTGCTATTATTACCTCTATGCGAGACACAATAAAAAGACATCAAGATTTTATAACCGCTGATACCGATCCATCGGCGCGTTCGGCATACTTTGTTGTTCGGGCCAAGAATGCCAAATTCCCCGATGATGCGCGTGTTGGGTTTGTCGCGACCAAGCGATCTTTTCGTCTTGCGGTTGACCGCAACCGTGCAAAGCGTCTGATGCGTGATTGGGCGCGATTTAACGAAGAACTGATGTTGCCAGAATATGATTATATTTTTATCGCAAATGCGCACATTTTGACGGCAACGCGCGAAATGGGGCGCAGCGCAATGGCCAAGGCATTGAACCATATTGCGCGTGATAGGGTTAAAAATGATAGCCAAAATTCTTAAATTTCCACGTCAAATTGGAATCGCAATGATATGGTTTTACCAGCGATTTATATCCCCCGCTTTTGGCGGTCGGGCGGCGTGTCGGTTCACCCCAACATGCAGCGAATACGCAAAAATCGCGATTTTACGGTATGGCTTAATAAAGGGAACTTTTTTGGGAATCCGCAGAATTCTGCGGTGTCGGCCTGGCGGGGGCTTCGGTTTTGACCCTGTTCCTTGACAATTCGCGGTTTTATGTTAGAATCTTGGTGATATAAAAGTAATTTTACAAAAGGATTTATAAAATGTCATTTCGTGCAACCGTAGAATCCATGTCCAAGATTATGGATGATATGGGGATAACAGAACTTGATTTGGAACGACAATTCTTGTTCGGGGTTTATCGCAAACATATACATTTATCAAAGCAAACGGCCACAGCGGTGGCAATGCCAGCATTACCAATTTCTGAAAATGCAAAGCACACAACCAGTGAACCATCTGATGCAAATGCATCAGGTTATGCGTTGAAGTCGCCAATGGTTGGGGTCGCGTATCTTGCCCCAGAACCAGGCGCAAAACCATTTACCAAGGTTGGCGCACCGATTAAGGCGGGTGATACAGTTATTTTGGTAGAGGCCATGAAGACCTTTAATCCAATTAAATCTGACAAAGATGGTGTCGTTAAAGAAATATTGGTATCTGACGGTCAGGCCGTTGAATTTGATCAACCATTGATAATCATTGAATAGTAAATATTATGCCAAAAATAAAGAAAGTTTTAATTGCCAATCGCGGTGAAATTGCGCTGCGTGTCATTCGTGCGTGTCGCGATATGGGCATTCGTACAGTTGCCGTGTATTCAACGGCGGATCGTGGTGCAATGCATGTACAATTGGCGGATGAATCTGTGTGTATTGGTCCCGGACCATCAAAAGATTCATATCTTAACGAATCCGCGATTTTGACGGCGGCATTATTGACCAATGCCGATGCGATTCACCCAGGGTATGGTTTTTTATCTGAACGCGCGGACTTTGTTCAAAAGGTTGAACAGCATGGCCTTATATGGATTGGGCCTGATGCGGCGATGATAAACAAAATGGGTGACAAGGTTAATGCAAAACAAACCGCAATGGAATGTGGATTGCCGGTTGTACCGGGGTCTGATGGTGCGGTTGATACAATAGAAGACGCATTAAAATGGGGTGAAAAAATTGGTTATCCTGTAATGTTAAAGGCGGCCGCCGGTGGTGGTGGTCGTGGTATGCGTCCAGTAATGAACGCCGACCAAATGGCCGAAGCATTTGAAGTTACCAAGAACGAGGCCCGCAGTGGTTTCGGTAATGATACATTATATATGGAAAAATTGTTACTACATCCGCGTCATATCGAATTTCAGGTTCTTGGCGATAAACATGGCAATGTTGTGATATTTGGTGAACGTGATTGTTCGTTGCAACGCAAAAATCAAAAGGTCATGGAAGAATGTCCGGCGGCGGCACTGACCCAGAAACAACGCGATGATATGATAGAAATCTGTAAAACCGCGGCCAAGAAAATGGGCTATACAAATGCCGGAACATTTGAATTCATGTATGAAAATGGCAAATTTTATTTCTTGGAAATGAATACGCGTCTGCAGGTTGAACATCCGGTAACAGAAATGGTGTATGGTGTTGATTTGGTTCGCGAACAAATTCGTATTGCGGCGGGTGAAAAGTTAGGATACACCCAATCAAATGTTATTCCGCATGGTCATGCAATTGAATTTAGAATAAATGCCGAAGACCCCGAAACATTTGTGCCCTGCCCCGGCAAGATTTCACTGTATGCGCCATCAGGTGGTTTGGGGGTTCGTGTGGATAGTGCGGTTTATACCGGATATACAATTCCACCAACATATGATTCTATGATTGCAAAATTGATTGTTCATGCGCAATCGCGTTCGGCATGTATTATGCGTGCAGAACGTGCGTTGGACGAATTTGTTATAGAAGGTGTGAAAACAACAATTCCTTTGCAAAAGAAATTATTAAATAACCGCGATGTCAGAACATTGAATTTTGACAATCATTGGCTAGAAGGGTATTTGAATAAAGAAACAAAATAAAAATGCCGGCATTTGCCGGTGTTTTACTAATTATTAACCAGTAACACTATTCGCTTTTTCTTCTTTTTCTGAATTCATCCAATGATACAACGCGACCGGTGTCTGGTATTGTGTCGCCTGTGCCTTCCAGTGGTAATTCTATATCATTATCTGGTGCCGATTGTTCCGGTCTTTTGCGGAACGATAACATAAAGTCAACCGATGGATCTTTAAAATCAACCAATGCCGAAAATGGAACGCGAATAAAGAACGGGCGACCATCAAATGTTAACTGCACACCGAATTCTTTGTCGGATACATGTAAATTATTATATGAATATTGCAATACGATTGTCATAACATCAGGATAACGTATACGCAGGAAATCGGGCAATACAACCCCTGCATCATGTGTGCGAAATGTTATATAAAAATGCATTCCATCGCCAAGTCCGTTTATCTGGGCATAAATCAGCGCTTCGCGAACGACGGATTTAAGTGCGTTATCCAACAACGATTGATAATCTATTTTTGCCATCTTTTCTTCCTTTGCGTCAGATTATATTACTTATTCCCCCATCAGTGCAAGAAACAAATATTGCATCGGGAATTCCACTAAACACATCTGTGTCTATGCCAGTGGCCCAAACCTGTGCTTGCGCCGCACCAAGGGATGAAAATAATTCATCACGCGCGTTTTTATCTAAATGCGCAACCGCTTCATCCAATAAGATTATTGGATTTGCACCTGTTTTCGTATGAACCAATTTTGCATGCGCTAGAATCAGATTTAATAATGTTGTTTTTTGTTGACCGGTACTGGTTAAATTTGCCGGTAAATTTAATTTAATATTAAACACACCAAAATCAGATTTATTTACACCGTCTAACACCATTTTATCATTAACCAACGTGCGATTTGATTTAAGGTATGATAAATAAGCGCGTTCTGCGTTTGCAGCATTTGTTCCCATAATCATTGTTTCAACCATGCCATCAACAGATACCGCCACATTATCAAGGAAATAGTTTAGTTCGCCCGCATATTGAATTCGCGCCGCCGCAATTGCCACCGCGGTAGATGCAATTTGGCTGTCCAACGCGTCCAGCCAATTACTATCGGCACCATTTTTTAACGCCCCTGCCCTTTCGGTCAATAATTTTGCGTGTCTTGCAACGCGACCTGCATGCGCAGAATCAAAACTTGCGGCAAGCCTATCAAAAAACGCACGACGTTCAGATGCGCTGTCTATGAAAATTCTGTCTTCGCGCGGTGTTATCCACACTATGCGCAGATGATTTGCCAATTCTGAAAGGTTTGCATTATCGCCGTCTATTTTTGCATGACGATTTGTATCGCCTGAATTAAAATAAACGCACAGTTCGGTATCATCACTTGTTCCGGCAAAGACCGAAAAATTTCCATTACCGTTAAAGCATGCGATTTCTGTCATTGGTGCGCCACGCATTCCGCGGTCCCCCGCCAGCATGGATACGGCCTCTAGGATTGCGGTTTTTCCGGCACCATTTGCCCCAGTTATGATAATATTCTTATGCCCGCCTGTTTCAATACGACAGGTTCTATGATTCCGGAAATCTGTAAGAGTAAGAGTTTCTATCATAATCTTTACCGCACATAATCAGATTAAGAATTTTAACCCTTTTTTGCAAGGATAAAAGATAGAAATAAATAAGAAAAAAAGCGGATAAAACCGCTTTTATTCTGGAGGCTTGGGTCGGAATCGAACCGGCATCCAAGGATTTGCAGTCCTCTGCATAACCACTCTGCCACCAAGCCATCTAACTTGTCCAACAATCCTATCAAAAAAAAATATTTTTTCAACTATAATTTTTAGTGTTTGGTGGTAACGATGAAAATTACAAAATGTACAGGAATTTTTGTAACTATACTGGCGGTCAAGGCCACAAAATTAAACCCGATTGATAGTTTAAGGTATGAATAAATTAACGGACTTTGCGTAATTTTTTACGTAATTGTGGTTCAACACTAAGGCCGTCATTTGATAATTCTATGGCGCGCAAATACGCCTCTGCGGCAAGTTCTTTATCACCATTTTTGGCATATGCATCGCCAAGGTGCTCAAATAAAGAAGAACAACTGTTTGCGGTACGCCCTACCCTGCGCAATATATCTAATGCTTCGTCATTGCCTTCGCGTACCGATACAACAACCGCCAATGTATCCCATGCAACAATATCTGTTGGGTCGTGTTTTATCATAGACATTGCATAGTTATATGCGTTTTCTATTTCGCGCCCCTGGGCCGCCCAAATGCGTGCCTGAATAGTTAGTATTTCGGTATCCAGTTTATTGTGTTTGGATGCGGTATGAATATCTGCCTGGGCGCGATTTAAATCGCCGAACAGGAAATACACTAATGCACGCCGTTTTGTTAAATACACGCGACCAGATGCCGATAATGCATCATTTTCAAGTGCGTTATTTATCACGCGTAATGCGGCTTTCTTGTCCCCTGCCCCCGTGTAAATGGCCACCAATTTATTAATAGCGGGAACAAACAGTGGTGCATGGGAAACAATATCATGCAGAACCGTAATGTCTTCGCTTTCTTCGGCAATGCGCATTTGTGCAAATAGATAAAATGGATTTGATGGATCAAGATTTTCAAAATGTGATTGGTAATCGCCGCCCATATTTGAAAAGAATTGCCCCATATAATAATCTATACTATGCCCCATCCAAGTGTTTTCTGGGGTGATTATTTGGGCAAATCGCAACAGTAATACCGATAAATCAGAAAAAAGAATTATCTTGGTGTGCGAAACACTTTGCACAAAATTAAATGCTAATGCATTTTTGTAACCACTGAATACCGTCCATTCTGGAAAATCATTATAATCTGCCATAAACAGCCCAGCGGGTGATGTGGTAAAATCTTTGCGTAATTTTTCCGCCGCATCTGGCATATCATGTGCATTATAAAAAGACATGATGTACACATAATCATTTATGTTCATAAAATCGGTCGTAACCTTGGCAAATTCGGCCGCTGCGCGTTTTGTGTCACCGGTTTCTGCATAAATTTGACCGCGAACAAACGCGCGCCACGAAGAGTTTGATTCTATGGTATCAACATACTTTAATGTTTCTGTAATACGATTTTTTGCAATTCCCGCCCATATACGCAATGGCGCGTATAGTGCAGATTTATCGGGTTTATGCCGATTATATAAATCGTCCCATTTATCATTTCTAACAAGATACGCATCGTAAATGAGTCGTATTGTGACATCTGTACTATCTGCAAGTTTTTCTGGCGCATCCGGTAAATTCCCAGCAAGAAATTCTGCTATACAATATGCACGCCGTGGTGTGTCATACGATACATCGGAAAACACCTTGGCAAAATCAGATGCAGATTTAAAATCATTAACATAAATTGCATGTTGGGCGGCAAGAAATGCCCCATATTTTGTGATTTCCCCGGTGGTTTGTGCTGTTTTTGCCGGATAAAACGGCCGCCAAGTGAAACATATTGCCGCAAAAATAGTTGCAATAATAAAAAAATAGAATACAGTTTTCTTCATAGTGAACTTATGCTACAATAATAATATGAATAGTAAAGAAAAATTTGAACGTTACAGCGAATTATTGCGCGAATGGTCAACCAAGATGAACCTTGTTGCACCCAGCACCCTTGCCGATATTGAATTGCGTCACTTTGCCGATTCGGCGCAATTGGCGGATGTGTTGCCAAAAAATGTTGATATAATAGATTTTGGCAGTGGTGCGGGTTTCCCAGGCGTTGTTCTTGCAATAATGGGTTGGAATGTGACATGTATAGAATCAATTGGCAAAAAAGCATTATTTCTTAATACGTTAAAGAATGAACTTGAACTGAATAATTTAACAATTTATAACGGTCGGGTGGAGGTGTTTTTACCGGCTTTTTTGAAAAAAAATAACGAAAAGGCCGGAAAATTAAAATCGGATTTCGTAATAACTGCACGTGCATTTGCGCCATTAGTTAAAATTTTAGATTATGTTCGTGGTATAAATTGCCGGCTTTTTTTGCTAAAAGGTCGGGAAATTGAAAGCGAAATTGCGGTGGCAAAGGTTAAATATAAATTCAAATATGAACTTATACCATCTAAAACTGGCGATGGTTATATTACAATAATTGATTTTAAACGGTAATTTCATGTGAAACAAGAAATAACTGATTGGAAATACTTGGTTTTCGTAATTTTATAACTATTTCATATGAAATAAGATATAATCGTTTGATTTTAGTGGTTTTTTATGTGATATAAAATTTATGTCTTGACCATTTGTGTTTTTTTATTTATCTTTTTGGTGTTAATAAGGAAAGGTAAAGATGACGGAAATAATAGCGTTTGCGAATCAAAAGGGCGGTGTTGGCAAGACAACAACTGCAATAAATCTTGGATCGTCATTGGCGGCGATTAAAAAGCGGGTTCTGTTAATAGATTTGGATCCCCAAGGAAACGCGGGAACGGGACTTGGGTTTGTGCGTTCTTCACATCCACAAAGTGTTTATGGCGTTTTAATGGGAACGTCCACGGCCGCAGAAAATATATTGTCAACGGCGGTTCCAGGGTTACATATTTTGCCATCAACCCAGGCGTTATCTGGTGCGGCGGTGGAATTATTAGATATGGAAAATAAAGAATATCGGTTGCGTGATGCGCTGAAACCGATAATGGAACATTATGATTATATTTTGCTAGATTGCCCCCCTGCCCTTGATTATGTGACATTAAACGCGCTAACAACTGCGAATCATGTGATAATACCGTTGCAATGCGAATTCTTTGCCATAGAAGGCATTTTGCACTTGGTTAACAATATCAAAGGCGTACAGGAAAAATGGAATCCTGATTTAGATATTTTGGGTGTGTTACTGACTATGTATGATCGTCGGTATGGTATGACGCATCAGGTAGAAGATGATATAAGAAAAACTTTTGGGGACAAGGTTTTCAAAACCGTTGTTCCACGCAATGTCCGTGTGGCCGAGGCCCCAAGCCATGGCAAACCGGCATTATTTTATGATTTTAATTCAACCGGTGCCCAGGCATATTTGCGTGTCGCGACCGAGGTTGTCCAGAAATTAGAAAACAGGGGGTAAAGATGTCAAAATTTGGAATGGGACGGAATTTAAGTGATTTGCAAAATGAAATTGGTGTCGCACCAGATATTTCTATTTTGTCCGGCACCGAACGTGTTGTTGTGCGTCAAATACCGCTTGTTCAGATTGGAATTAATCCGGATCAGCCACGTAAAACATTTAATACCGCAGAATTGGAAGATTTGGCCGCATCTATTCGTGAAAAGGGTGTGTTAACCCCAATTTTGCTGCGACCAGTCAAGGGCAGGGCATATAGTTATGAAATCGTTGCGGGTGAACGCAGATATCGCGCAAGTAAAATGGCGGGATTAACCGAAATACCGGCGTTTATTAAGAATTTGGCTGATGAAAATGCAATGGAAATCGCGCTAATAGAAAATGTTCAACGCGAAAATTTAAATCCAATAGAAGAGGCGGCCGGTTATGCCAATTTGATGAACAAATGCAAATATACGTTGGAAGATGTATCGCGGTTAATTGGAAAATCAGAAAGTTATATCCGAAATGCGATTCGTTTGAATGGGTTACCGACATCTGTTAAGAAAATGGTGGAGCAGGGCGAAATTTCTGCATCGCATGCGCGTACTATTGCGGTTGCCGAAAATCCTGAGGAATTGGCCAAAGAGATTGTTGCCAAGAAAATGACGGTTGCCGATACGGAACAGCGTATGAAAAGGGTTTCGCGTTCCACCAGTACCCGTAAATTTAATGATAAAACAATGGATGCCAAGGTTGTTCGTGAATTAACGAATCGCGTGGCGCGTGCATTGGGGACACGCGTTAAAATCACCGAACGTCGTGGCGGTGCGGGTGCCATAACAATCACATTTGACACGCGCAATCAGTTAAACGAAATTATTAACAAAATTGCCGGCAAAAACGAATAAAATTATTAAAAAGACCGGGAAATTTGACATGAAGGTTAAGATACTTTGTTAAATAAAAATTCCCGGCCTTTTTGCAAAAACACCGGAAATATTATGGATCAAAAGAAAATAATTTTGACATACGATTCCATCGCAAATGAATATGATAAATTATATGCCAAACCATCGTGTCATATTAAAGAGTTATTGAATTACATTAGTAAAGATTCGGTTGTCCTTGATTTAGGGTGTGGTGCCGGCAATAATGCAACCTATTTATCTAAAATGGGGTATAATGTGACCGGAATGGACCTGTCTGATAATATGATTACCATCGCCAAAAACAAAAAATCTGATGCAAAATTTATTAAAGGCGATGTACGCAAGTTGAATTTTAAAAATGATTCGTGTGGTTCTATAATATCGTCTTATATATTTTGCCATTTATCAAAAACAGATGTTGAGAAGTGTTTGGCGCGATTCCATGATATTTTAAGACCTGGTGGGATGTTATTTATAGAGTCATTTACCGGAAATCTTGGTGAAATAACAATACCAGAGCCAATGAACAATGCATTAACAATAGATTTTAACATAATGGCACAAAATGATATAGAATTATTACTGGCCGCGAATAATTTTAAGATAATAAAGTTCTGGATTCATGATGATACAGAATTTGGGCTGACGGGTATTCAAGACACATGTATTATTGCAAAAAAAATATAAAAACACCGGCAATCGCCGGTGTTTTTGTGCAAAAAAAACGCCCAAACGGGCGTTTTTATTATTTAACAGTCGTTGTTGCGTTACGGTTGAATTTCCAAACGTCTTCACCTGTACCTTTGACCAATGGACGTTCTTTACCATAAGAGATAGTAGAGATACGTTTGGCTTCGATACCTTCGTCAACAAGGACTTTCTTGGCTGCGTTTGCACGACGTGCACCCAATGCCAAGTTGTATTCTGTTGAACCACGTTCGTCGCAGTTACCAGCGATCTGAACTTTCACATCTTCATGTGATTTCATATACAATGCCTGACCCAACAAGTTGTCATGCGCTGCATCTGAAATTTCAGAAGAATTAAACGCGAAGAAAACGCGTTGACCGTTCAAATCTTCTGGTTCAACTACATTTGAACCACCACATGCTGCCAGTAACCCAGCAACACCAGCTAATAAAGCAAAGTTTTTTATTTTCATGAAAATACTCCCTTGAGTTTCTGTTGCTCATGGGTTAGTGTATAATAAAAATTTTCAAAAATCAAGATAAAAGAGAATATATATGCAAGATTTAATAAAAGATTTATTATTGGCTGGTGTGCGGTGGGAATTGTCCGATGATACAATAGGTTTTTCTGAAATATTATCGCAGAAAACACCCGAAATAAATCGCACCCGAACCGTCTCAACCGTTGTGCCACCAATATCGCCGATTGTCCCGATGTCCATTGATACTGCAATTGCAATGGCGACACGTCCAACGACAATTGATTCGCTTTCGCGTATGATACTAGAGTTTAATCATCCTTTGCGGGCGGGGGCATCAAATGTGGTTTTGCCCAGCGCGGCGAAAATTCCAAATGGCGTTATGATTATTACCGATATCCCATCCAGTGATGATGATGCCAGTGGCAAAATATTATCAGGCAGGGCAGGGGAATTGATGGATAAAATGCTGAACGCGATTGGAATGTCGCGTGATTCGGTATCGGTTTGCCCATTGTTATTTTGGCGCACACCTGGCGGTCGCACCCCATCACGCATAGAATTAGATTTGTCGCGTCCATTTGTGAATCGTTTTATAGAATTGACAGAACCGCGCGTTATTATAACACTGGGGACGGTTGCGGCATCGGAAATTGCGGGTATTGATTTGATTCATAATCATGGTGCAGAAACAGTATTGCCAAATAATATCCATGTATTTTCAATTTATCACCCAAATTATATAATACTAAAGCCCGACACAAAGCGTGATGTTTGGAATTGTCTGCAAAATGTTCAAAATTTGTTGAAAAATTTGTAGAAATAGTTAATACTATGGCGCATAGACATAAAAAGGAGCGTACAATTAAACCAGTAAATAATCGTGATAATCGTCGTGACATGGGTCCGCGTATAAATAATCGCATAACTGCAAAGACCGTTCAGGTGATAAGCAGTGATGGTCAAAATCTTGGTGAAATGCAAACATCCGCCGCAATTCAAATGGCGTTGGATTCAGGGATGGATTTGGTAGAATTAAATGGAAATGCCACACCACCTGTTACAAAAATAATGGATTTCGGAAAATATAAATACGAACAAAAGAAACGCGCATCCGAAGCCAAGAAAAAGCAAAAGACCGTTGAAATGAAAGAGGTTTGGATAAAACCGTTTATTGAAGAAAACGATTTGCAAATTAAATTAAAGAAAGTATTTGAATTTTTGGACAATGGCGACAAGGTTAAAATTGCGGTTATGACGCATGGTTCAAAACGCGTATTGGCCATGGGTAAAGATGCAATTCCGGGTTTGTTTGCACATGTTGTTGAACTGATAGGGGACAAAGGGACATTAGAAAGCCGTTCAAAACCCGACGAACGAACCAAGTCAATAGTTATTGCGCCGGCAAAACCAACAAAATAAAAAACACCCGCATGGGTGTTTTTTTGTGGAATATTAAATTTTAATTTTGTATCTTTCTGTTGGTCTAAGAGGTTTTATAATGGATAAAGATAAATTGTCTTTTGAAGAAGCGTATAAGCAATTAAGTGAATTAGTCAAAAAAATGGAATCAGGGGAATTACCATTGGCAGATTCTGTTGCGGCGTATGAACAAGGTATCAAATTAAAAGCATACTGTGAACAATTGTTAAAAGAAGCCGAATTGAAAATTGAAACATTGAAAATTACAAACCCGACTGAATGATGGAACTGGCTATGGCCGACAAAAGTAAACTTAGCCCCGTAATGCAACAGTATGTTGATTTCAAGGAAGAAAATCCTGATGCATTATTGATGTTTCGTCTTGGGGATTTTTATGAATCTTTCTTTGAAGATGCCAAAACAATTAGTTCTAAATTGGGTTTGGTTTTAACGGCGCGTGGTACTGATGGCGATGGGGTTGATATTCCGATGTGTGGTATTCCGTGGCACGCATCTGATAATTATTTTGGTCGTCTGGTTAGGGCAGGGTATAAACTTGCGCTGGTTGAACAAATGGAAACACCGGCACAGGCCAAAGAACGCGGACATAAATTTATTGAACGAAAAATTATACGTGTTCTTACCCCTGGAACATTGACCGATGAAAATCTGCTTACGCCAAAAAGTTCAAACTTTTTAATCGCGATTATGCCGTCGGGTGGAATGTTTGATATTGCAGGGTGTGATATTTCAACGGGTGAATTCTTTGTTGGTCAAACGGGCGATATTATTGATGATTTGGTTCGTATTGCGCCGGCCGAAGTTATTTATCCATCGGTTGACGCAGAAAATAATACGATTTTGCATATTCGCGATATGTTCAAAACAACACCTGTGTTTGACAAGATATACCGTCGTGCAGATATAGATACGGTTATAAGTTCTGTATTTTCAGACGCAGTTGGTGCAAATAACACAAATTTGGCGGTTGGATTGCTGGCCGGATATTTATTCAATACGCAACGCGGGGCGGCATTAACATTTCGCGCACCGTACCAGTTTAAATCTGGGGCCCAAATGTTGATAGATTCGGCCACATGGAAAAGTTTGGAAATAGACGCCCCAATAAACGACGGCGGAAAATGTTTATTGGATGTGCTGGATAATACCAAAACGGCGGCGGGTGGGCGCAAATTACGTTCATACCTGCGCACTCTGTCGGCCGATATCAATGTATTGCGCGATCGTCAGGAACACATAGGGCATCTTGTGCGGAATACAGATGTTCGTGGTATGGTGTCGCGTATGTTGGGAAAAATTCCTGATGTTGGACGTGCGCTGTCGCGATTATTATCGGGACGCGGTATGCCACGTGATATGCGGGGGGTTGCAGATTTTTTAATAGAATTACCAAATGTTAAAATGATAGCAACGCGCCTTGATACTACACTTGCCGCGCAATTTGAAAAAATAACAACACATGATAATTTGGCATCGCAATTAAATTCTGCGCTGGGGGATGATTTACCGACATTTTTCCGTGACGGTGGCGTGGTGCGTGATGGGTTTGATTTAACATTGGATAATATGCGGGCGTTGTCACATGGTGCCAAAGAAACAATCGCATCTATGCAGGAACAATATGCAAATGAAACCGGTATTCATACATTAAAAATAAAATTCAATAATGTCCTTGGGTATTTTATAGAGGTTCCATCTGCGCGTGCTGATGGCATGATGCGTGCGGATTCTGGGTTTATTCATCGTCAAACAATGACGGGTAATGTTCGTTTTACGACATCGCGCCTAATAGAATTGGATAATGATATTCGCGCCGCTGCGGATAAAGCCGCCGCGATAGAGGCAGAAATAATAGATAAATTTATTGAACAAATTCGCGCGGTATCAGATGATTTATTGGCGGCGGCGGAAGTGATTGCGGATTTGGATGTATGGCATTCACTGGCGCGGTGTGCAATAGATTGGGATTGGGTTCGTCCCGATATAACAACGGAATCTGATTTTGAAATTATTGGTGGTCGGCATCCAGTTATAGAATCTGTATTACGTGCGCATGGTGATAGTTTTGTTAAAAATGATTGCACATTGGATAAACAATCGGTGGCATTGCTAACTGGACCGAATATGGCGGGTAAATCAACATATTTGCGGCAAAATGCATTGTTGGTGGTGTTGGCGCATTTGGGGTCATTTGTGCCGGCAAAAAGTGCCAAGATTGGTATTTGCGACCAGTTGTTTAGTCGCGTTGGCGCATCTGATAATCTTGCCGCAGGTCAATCCACATTTATGGTTGAAATGGGTGAAACGGCGAATATATTGCGTCGGGCAACACCACATTCGTTTATAATCTTTGATGAAATTGGTCGTGGAACCGCAACATACGATGGCATGGCCATTGCCCAGGCGGTATTAGAATACCTTGATACATTGCGGGCGCGGACATTATTTGCGACGCATTATCATGAATTGACGCATCTTGTTGCACAAAATGGTGGTGCGTTAAAAAATGTGTTGTGCCTGACCATTGATGTTCGTGAACATAATAACGAGATTGTATTTATGCACCGTATAATACCAGGTGTTGCAAATCGTTCGTATGGAATACATGTTGCAAAAATGGCGGGTATGCCAGAATCTGTTGTTGCACGCGCCGAAAATGTGTTGGCGGGACTTGAAGGTGCGCCACGCGTTTCGGTTAAAGAAAATGCACCCAAGAATACAAATGCACCGCGCGAATCAAATGATTCTGTGCGTCAACAATTGTCATTATTTGACGGGGGATGTTAAATATGGATGGTTGGATAATTCTTGATAAACCATCGGGCGTTTTTTCAAAAAGCGCCGCATCCCGTGTTGCGCGAATTTTTGGAACAAAAAAGAACGGACATATTGGAACACTGGACCCGATGGCGTCTGGCGTTTTACCTGTTGCAATTGGAAATGCAACCAAAATGGTTCCTTTCTTGGAAGAACATTGCGACAGAACAAAAGAATACCTGTTCACAGTTAAATTTGGGTTTGAAACAGATACATTGGATATCACCGGAACCGAAACAAAACGCACAGATGTAATACCACACATTGAATTGATAACGAAAAATATACCAAAATTTATCGGGAAAATATCGCAGGTTCCACCAGTATACAGTGCGGTTCACATCGGCGGACACCGTGCATATGAATTGGCGCGCAACGGTGAAACCCCAGAAATACCACCCCGCATGATAGAGGTTTATGAATTAGAAGTTTTTGATGCAATTGACGATATGTGCAGTTTTCGTATGGTTTGCAGCCCTGGTACCTATGTTCGCAGCATTGCGCGTGATTTGGCGTATGCCTGTGGCAGTTTGGGAACCGTAACCGCAATACGTCGCAGCAAAACAAGTGGTTTTATATTAAAAAATGCGACTTCACTTGATTTTCTGGAAAATTTGTTTAATAATGGCGCAGATGTCAGTAAATATTTGGCACCAATAGATTCAGGACTGGGGGACATTCCGGTTTTGGATTTGGGTGGCAAATCCGTCAAATTATATAAAAATGGCGGGTTTGTCGGGGTCGCGTCTGATGACGGTATGTACCGCGTTTATTCGGATAAGGTCTTTATCGGTATAGGTGTGGTTCAAAGCGGCATACTGCGACCAAAACGAACAATTTAAAATAAAGGAAATATACAATGTCCATAACAAAAGCAAAGAAAACAGAAATTATCAATGCCTTTAAGGTAAATGATAAGGACAATGGTGGTTCGGTTGAATCTCAGGTTGCGGTCTTAACAGAACGTATCCGCAATTTGACAGAACACATGAAGAACAACCACAAAGATTTGCATTCACGCCGTGGGTTGCTTCGCATGGTTAACCAACGTAAAAAATTGTTGGCTTATATCAAGAAACGCAACGAAGGCGAATACGAAGAACTGATTAAGAAATTGGGTCTGCGTAAATAAAAATTGGCCGGCGTTTTTGCCGGCCTTTTGTTTTATAAAAATATTTGCAAATGCGCAAATATGAAAGTATAATCGGCATCAGCGAAGAAGAAATTGTTCATTTTTGCATTTGTATAGAATTTTTTCAGAATGCAATAACGAATAATTTTTCTTCGCATGTAAAAAGAATAAACCAATAGAAACGGAGGAAAATTATGTTATTTGGTTTGATTAAGAAAGATGAAAAAAATCATCTGAACAACCCAGTTGCGGTTGAAATAAAATATGGTGATGAAACATTGCGCCTTGAGACAGGTCGTTTTGCAAAGCAGGCAAACGGTTCGGTTATGGCGACAATGGGTGGAACAATGGTATTGGCGACCGTATGCGCCGAAAAGACCGCGGTAGAAGGGCAAGATTTTTTCCCACTGACCGTTGATTATCAGGAAAAATTTGCGTCTGCGGGTCGTATTCCGGGTTCGCGTGATCGTCGCGAAGGCAAGGCGTCAATTGGCGAAACATTGATTGCGCGTTTGATTGACCGTCCAATTCGCCCACTTTTCCCAGAAACATTTAAGAACAAGGTTCAGGTTATTGCCCAGGTATTTTCATACGACCGCAAAAATCAACCTGATATTTTGGCAATGATTGCATCATCTGCGGCATTGGCATTGTCGGGTGTTCCGTTCCAGGGACCAATTGGTGCGGCGCGTGTTGGTTATATTGATGGCAAATATGTTCTGAATCCGTCCAAGAAAGATTTGGAAAATTCTGAAATGGATTTGGTCGTTGCGGCAACCAAAGACGGTGTGTTGATGGTTGAATCTGAAATCGGCGAATTAGACGAAGCGACAACATTGGGCGCGGTTAAATTCGGGTTTGATGAACAACAGGCGGTTATTCAGGCAATTAACGAACTGACAGAAAGTGCCGGCAAAGAACGTTGGGAAACCCCAGAAAAAACCGCAGAATATGTCGCAATGGAAGAAAAGTTTGAACAATTCGCCGGCGAAATAGAATCTGCACTTGCGATTAAGGAAAAATTAAATCGTTTGGAAACATTGGCAAACATTCATGCCGAAGCCAAGGCATTGATTCCAGAAATGTTCCCAGATACAACGGTTGCAACATCTACATTGGAATCATTTGCCGATGAAATCGTTGAAAATATAACGGCGCGCATTATGCGTTCAAATATCTTGGCGGGCAAACCACGTATTGATGGTCGTGATACCAAGACGGTTCGTCCAATTGAAATTGAATTGGGTGTATTGCCACGCGCACATGGTTCCGCATTGTTCACACGTGGTGAAACGCAGGCGTTGGTGTCATTGACATTGGGTGGTGGCAAAGATGCATTACCACTTGAAACATTGGATGGTGCCGAAGATCGCGACTTTATTTTGAACTATAACTTCCCGGGATTTTCGGTTGGCGAAGCCAAAGGGTTAAAGGCCCCAGGTCGTCGTGAAATTGGCCATGGTAATTTGGCATGGCGCGCGGTTCACCCAATGGTCCCAAGTCGCAGTGAATTTGATTATGTAATTCGTCTGTGTTCGGACATTTTGGAATCAAACGGTTCATCATCCATGGCGACAACATGTGGCGCAACATTGGCCATGATGGACGGTGGTGTTCCTATGAAACGTCCGGTTGCTGGTATTGCGATGGGGTTAATCAAAGAAGGTGATGATTACGCAATATTAACAGATATCTTGGGTGACGAAGACCACCTTGGCGATATGGATTTCAAGGTGACCGGAACCGACCATGGTATTACCGCACTTCAGATGGATATTAAAATCACATCTATTACATTTGAAATCATGGAAAAGGCATTGGCCCAGGCAAAAGATGGCCGTATGCATATCTTGGGCAAGATTACCAGTGCGATTAAAAAACCACGTGATCATGTGTCTGAATTTGCACCACAAATGTACACGATGAAAATCAACCCAGACAAAGTTCGTGAAGTCATCGGCAAGGGTGGTGTTGTTATTCAGGCATTAACCCGCGATACAAACACAACCATTGATTTGGAAGATGACGGAACGGTCAAAATTATGGCGGTAACGCGTGAAGATGCCGATGCGGCGATTGCGCGTATCAAAGAAATCGTTGCCGAACCAGAGGTTGGCGAAATCTATGCTGGTGTCGTTTCTGGAATGAAAGATTTCGGGTTGTTCGTTAAGATTCTGAACGGGTTTGAAGCCATGGTTCACATTTCTGAAATCACTGGCAAACGTCTTGAAAAAATTGAAGACGCCGGATACAAAGAAGGTGACGCGGTATATGTAAAATACCTTGGTACAGACAAACGCGGTAAAACACGTATGTCTATGGTTGGTATTGACCAGAAAACCGGAAAAGAAACAAAATAACAAATATCCGGTCATCTGACCGGATACTTAATTCAAACCAAAAGGAAAGAACATGGATATGGAAAGTTTGATGGCCCAGGCCACTGAATTACAGTCCAAGGTTGCCGCCGCTCAAGAAAAATTAGGCGATATGCATGTCAAGGGTATTGCCGCAGGTGGTGCATGCATCATTGATATGACCGGTAAATACGATATTATGTCGGTGACCATCAACCCATCGGTCATGGATAAGGGGGTTGCGGCGGTTGAAGAAGCGGTTTTGTCTGCGATGCGTGACGCCAAGAAAAAGGCAGATACCATAATAGACGATGTTATGGCCGATGCCACTGCGGGTATGCCATTACCTAAATAAAAAAACTGGACAATGGTAAAAATATAATTTATCATTGTCCCTGCGTTTTGGATGTTTAGCTCAGTTGGCTAGAGCATCTGCTTTACACGCAGAGGGTCAGGGGTTCGAGTCCCTTAACATCCACCACAAATAAAAAACACCCATCGGGTGTTTTTTTGTTTGGGGTATGTGGTGTTTGGACGAGAACCCTCGGGTTCGACACGATAGTTGGCACACACAAATACAATGCAGTGTGTGCTTTACGTGTGGTGAGCGAAGCGAACAATCCCTTAACATCCACCACAAATAAAAAACACACCGCAAGGTGCGTTTTTTATTTTGTAAATCAGACACAAAATTCAAAAATTTATCAGATTTTTATCAAGATATATATTTGCGCGGGGGTCTTTTTTATGATATAATATACGCGTAAGAAACAAAAAAGGATGGGAGTATCATGAACAAAATAGTAAAAATTTTAACCGTGTTTACAGCATCGGTTTTAGGGCTGGCTTATATGAATAAGACGCTTGTGGCCGCACCTTCAACGACAATGTGTAGTTTACAGTACATAGACCCAAAACAGAGAAAAATAGACTGGAACGACTATGTTTGGAAAAGTGTTCAGGAACATGATAATGTGAAGGCGGATAGACAACCCGGGCTTGCTGCAGTATGCGGAAAGGGACACGGAACAAATGATTATTGCACGGATGGACAGAAAATAGAAATGCCATCAGGACATGTTTATCACGGTAACCCAGTAAATAGAAAAGTTACGTATGTTTGTATTACCAGCGGTGATGACAGATGGGAAGAATATGTTCCAGAAGTTCCAAAGTGCAGCACAATAGTTCAATCTGCAGGACCAGTTGTATTAAGTGCGAACGAAGAATTCAATATGGATTTGACCAACGAAATGTGTGCAGACGCATTAAGAAGGGCGAATGGTGATGCAACCGCGGTTGATAGAATTAGACAGATGGATAACCAAGGTTCTACATTTAGATTGTTCTGTGATGCCAATGCACATTTACAATGCAGATTAAAGGCCTGCGCAGGTAATTATACGGTTTCGGGTAACAGATGTGTCCAAGGCGGTGGTTCAAGTAAGTGCGATATATTACTTGATGGTCGCTCAATCGTATTAAATAGCGGACAAGAACATAACGAGAATATTGATGCGCATCAATGTCGAAGAGCACGTTCTAGTTTGTCCGCAAATACAAATGTAGCAGGTGGCGGCGCGTACGATGATAACGCGGTATATCATTTATACTGTACGCCGCCACAAGTATGCAAAAAAGTCGGTTGCAAGAGTGGTTATCGTGATCAAAACGGCACCTGTGTCAAGGGTGGCGGCGGTGGTAAAACATGCCGCGAACAACGTGCCGGCATGAGTGTAGAGGCCATTGCATGCTGTGATACGGGTAGCGCAGCAACTTGGGATAGCCCTATCAGAGGAAAATGCAATTGCAAAGATTCAAATACCCATTTTGAAATCGTGAATGGCCGTGGTCAATGTGTGGCAAATGGTTCAAATCAGTGCCCGCCGGATGCGCGCCCAAGTGCAGATAACACAACATGCATTTGCAATGATCCGACAAAGACATTTGATATTAATACCAGACAATGTGTTAGTGTGGCTGTAAATTGTCCACAACATATGGCCGTGAACCCATCAACAAATCAATGTGAATGTGTTGAACAATATCAACGCAAAGAAGGTAATACATGCGTATGCACGGTTCCAAATGCAACAAACGATGCAAACGGTGTTTGCAAATGTAACGAAAAAGATTATGTTGTTAAAGATGGCCAATGCGTATATGATGAATCAATTTTGATTAGAATTCGTGGGGAAATTATCGCTACATTTAACCAATTGAATTCTCATATTGGTGGTTTGGAACAATCTGTATGGAAAGACGCCGAAGGTAACTTTAATACGGCACGTCTTGCATCGGATAGTATCGCGGGTGTCGTTCTTGGAACGGCGGGCGGTCTTATCACGGCCAAGGTTGTTAAAAAGAACCAATTGAAGCAGGGTTTTGAAGATATCAAATGTTCAATTGGTGGCCAAACTGTTGCAAGTTATGGTGACGATTTCACCGTTGGCATGTAATAATTGGTTGGTTTGTAAAAACGGTCGCAAATCTGCGACCGTTTTTTATATATTATAATTTATTTTGAGCAATTACGATTATCAAATTCTCAAAATATGCGTTTTGAATATATTTCACCGCACGTGCAATATCAAATTGTTTTGTGTCTGGGTCTTTTAATTTGCCTTCGGCATCTATCCAGGTTTTATAATTATATGGTAATACTGCACTAATGTTTTTCAGATTATCGCGCACATTTTCCGGCGACATGCCACCACTGTACCCCATTTTATGATTTTCCATGACTGGTGCGTGCCATGCATCTGGACTAATTCCACAACCACCCGACGCATCATACAACAGCGAGAACGGAACATCTGTTTTGTTTAACGCATGTATGCGATTATTTTGTTTTGTGGTATATTGGAATATGAACTCTATATCTGGATATGCACGGATTATATCGGCAACCTTGTTCGCATAAAAACAGAATCTTTTGTTGCCACCATTTATATTTATCTGGACACGACCAATCATTGATTTGCCATTATTACGCTTGATTCTAAGAATATCATTAATTTCTGCTGGAATCTTGCCGTGGCACATTGCGGTCCGCCATTCTGAATTCACGTGCATAGCAAGGTTTACATCATTATTCATACACCGTTGCATCAATTCCCAAAACCATTCATATCGTGGCATATGCGCCGAAAATTTTGATGGATGTGCCTGAATTGCAAATTCGGCCATTGGCCAACGTTTCCCAACCGCAACAATATCATCAATAGAATTATATTCGCGCATATCACTGCAGGTTATTTTTTCCAGTATCATGGTATATGCCTCGTATCTATTAATCACTATAACTGTGCTTTGATTTCTTGAACTTCGTAACATTCAACGCGGTCGCCTTCTTTCAGGTCGTTGTATTTATCAAAACTCATACCAAATTCAACGCCCCCAGAAACTTCTTTGACCTCGTTCTTTTCACGACGCAATTCACCGATTTTACCGTCATAAATAACAACATTGTTGCGCAACAGACGCACAAACGCATCTTTTTTGATTACACCCTCACTCATACGGCAACCGGCAACACGCGTTCCCTTGCCAACGGTGAACAATGCGATAACATCGGCATATCCAATAAAGTTTTCTTTCTTTTCTGGTGCCAATTTTCCAGACAGAATTTCTTTGATTTCATCGGTAATGCGATACACAACACTGTGATAGCGAATATCAACATGTGCGTTGCGCGCCATATCACGAACCGCAGAATCTGCACGAACATTAAATGCAATGATGACCGCACCCGATGCAATTGCCAAACGCACATCGCCTTCGGTAATTTGGCCAACGCCTGCCGACAATATATCAACGGTTGCCTTGTCGGTGTTAATACCACGCAGCATATCGGTTATGGCTTCTACACTGCCCTGAACATCGGCGCGCAGGATAATTGGTAATGCCAATTTCTTGTCATCGGTTGTCTGTTTTGCAAACAGTTCTTCCAGTGACGAACGTTTAACCGCATTTGCTTTGTCACGGGCGCGTTGAATGCGATATGCCGCAACTTCGCGAGTTTGTGCCTCGGTTTCCATAACGTTTAATTGGTCACCCGCCGCCGGTACGGAATCAAGTCCCAATACCATAACTGGTTGTGCCGGTTTTACAGATTTAACGCGTTCACCATTAGATGTGATAAGACCGCGTACACGACCAAATGTTTCACCAACGACGAATACATCGCCGATTTTCAATGTCCCTTGGCGAATTATGACGGTTGCAACCGCGCCAAGACCACGTTCCATTTTTGCTTCTACCACGGTGGCAACGGCCGGCATATCTGGGTCGGCCTTTAAATCCATCATTTCCGCCTGAAGCAAGATAGCGTCTTCTAATTTATCAAGACCAATTTTTTGTTTTGCCGATATTTCAACACATTGAACATCGCCGCCCATTTCTTCAACCTGAACTTCCTGTTGCAACAGGTCGGTTTTGACCTTTTGCGGATTTGCTTCGGGTAAATCAATTTTGTTAATTGCGACAATAAATGGAACCTTGGCCGCGCGGATGTGGTTTATTGCCTCTATCGTTTGTGGCATGATAGAATCGTTTGCTGCGACCACCAATACAACAATATCCGCCATTTGCGCACCACGTGCACGCATCGCGGTAAATGTTTCGTGGCCTGGGGTATCCAAAAATGTTATAATCGCACCAGATTTTGTTTTAACTTCGTATGAAGAAATATGCTGGGTAATACCGCCCGCTTCGCCAGCAACAACATTTGCATTACGAAACGCGTCCAACAGCGATGTTTTACCGTGGTCAACGTGACCCACAACGGTAACAACTGGTGCGCGCGGTTTAAGGTTTTCTGGATTTGGTGCACGTTCAATCTGATCGGCGTATGGTTTAACCTCTATACGCTTTACCGTTGCCCCAAATTCACCTGCGATAATTTCTGCGGTATCGGCGTCAATAGATTGGTTTTGGGAAACCATCATCCCCATCTCCATCAATTTTTTAACGACATTTCCAACCTTTTCCGCCATTGCTGCCGCCAAATCTTTGACAACAATTGTGTCGCCAAGTGTAACCTCGTGTGCAACCTTTTGTGGTGCATTAAACATGGCGCGTGCTTTTTCACGGAAACGTTTTAACGATGCTTCGGACCGACGGCGATTTGCACCACGAATCCCGATTTCATCATCGTCGTCATCATCGCCACCCATAACGATATCTTGCAGGGATATTTTGCCGGTTTTGGTAAATTCTTTTTTGCCATTGCCGAATTTATTGTTGCGACGCTGTTGCACAGGCACATCGTCATTTTCGTTATCGTCCATATGGCGATTTTGATTCTTTTTACCCCCATTTTGTACAGAACGCGGAACGGATGTTGGTTCAACATATTCGTCTTGAACTTGCTGGGTCGCATTTTCACGTGCCGCCAGTTGTTCTTTGACCTGTTCATATTCGCGCGTTTCGCGTGCAATTTCGGCTTCACGCGCGGCGCGTGCGGCGGCCTCTTCGGCTTCGCGTTTTTTGCGTTCTTCTTCACGGGCGCGTGCGGCCTCTAATACAGCGCGCAATTTATCGTCGGCTGGATTATGTGGCTGCGCCGGTTTTGCCGGTTCTTCGCGCAGTTCGTTTCGGCCTGGGGCAATAACACGGCGACGACGTTCTACGAAAACAGAATCGCCTTTTTTGCTTTGCACAGCATCTAGTGTAACAGATTTTCCAAGTGTTAGTGTCGCCATGTTCTACCTCTGTTTTTTATTATATCTTTTATTCTTCGGTTTCTTCTTCTTGGGTAATACCAAACGCAATTTCACGTGCCTTCATAATAACACGGCCCGCCAAATGCGCACTCATTGTTTCTTCGCCAAGGATTTCAACCAATTCATCAGACGCCAAATCCGCCAAATCAGACAATGTCTTGATGCCTGCTTGACCCAATTTCATAATGATTGGACGTTTGATAAAGTCAAATGACAGCAAATCATCAGACATACCCAATTTGCGACCTTCTTCAAAATAATCGCGTTCCAATTTTTCAAGATATGCCTTGGCACGATTTTGCAATTCCACCGCAAGTTCTGTATTGAAACCTTCAATAGATTCCAATTCTTTCAATTCAACAAACGCGATTTCTTCAATCGTACGGAACCCTTCGGATACCAACAGATGCGCAATCATTTCATCAACATCCAGACCCTTGATAAACAATTCGGTCTTTTCTTTAACTTCTTTGGTGCGACGTTCTTGTTCTTCGGCTTCGTTCATAACATCTATGTTCCAATTGGTCAATTGTGATGCCAGACGGACATTTTGACCGCGACGACCAATTGCCAAAGATTGTTGGTCTTCGTTCACAACGACAACCGCGCTGCGTGTGTCTTCGTCAACGATAATTTTGGCAACCTTGGCCGGTTGCATTGCGTTAACAATGAACACCGCTGGGTCTTCGGAATACAAAATAACGTCAATTTTTTCGCCATGGCATTCGTTGATAACTGGTTGAATACGGGTTCCCTTGATACCAACGGTCATACCAACTGCGTCAATAGATGGGTCCGCGGTTTCAACGGCGATTTTCGCATGTGAACCTGGTGCGCGTGCCACAGATTTAATTTTGATAATCCCTTCGTATATTTCTGGAACTTCTTGGACAAACAACTTTTCCATAAACAACGGATGTGTACGGGTTAAAAAGATTTGTGGACCCGTATTAGAACGCGCAACATCCATAATCAGTGCGCGCACGCGGTCACCAACTGCCAAACGTTCGCCTGGGATAAGTTCACTATTTTTAATATAACCTTCGGCCTTGCCATTGATATCAACAAACACATTGCCAAATTCTATACGTTTTACAACGCCGTTGATAATGTCGCCAATGTTATCTTTGAATTCTTCGTATTGACGGCCACGTTCGGCATCGCGTACGCGTGCGGTCATAATTTGACGTGCAGTTTGGAATGCCATACGACCAAATTCTGGTTCCGGCAGAGCATCTTCAACAACATCACCAACAGATGGATTTTGTGAATATTTTTTTGCTTCTTCCACAGTCAGCATCGTGAACGGGCTGTATTCTTCACCCGCAGATTCTGGTGATTCAATAACATCAAACAGACGTTTAACATAAATTGCGCCATTTTTTCTATCTATGTTGGCAACGATGTTAAATTCTTCGCCATATTTGTGTTTGGCAATTTTTGCGATTGCCGCTTCTAGTGAACTAAAAACCGTTTCACGATCAATTTGTTTTTCACTGGCCAAAGAGTCAATAGCCAACAATAAATCCTGACGCGGCATAGAAACAAAAGACATTCGTTATCTCCCTTGGTATTTTGTTTTTGCTTTATCTATAAGGGCGGGGTTTTTAGCCCCGCCCTTAAAATTTAACTTCTAAGAACAAGTTGATTATAACACCGAATCGGACAATTGCAAATCTTTTTTGCATATTTTGTTAAATATATTTGACGCACTTGTTTTTGGACTCTATACTTTACATTATGAGAACACTGGATAAGTATTTTTTACGGCAACTGATAGGTATTTTTGTAATGTTGCTGTTGATATTAACTGGACTGGCATGGATGGTCCAGATTATGTCTATGATGAAATTCTTAATAAGTTATGGTGTACGGCTTAGCAGTTTTTTGGGACTGACCGTGCTGATGGTTCCATTTATACTGTCCATTATTGTTCCATTTGTGACATTTATCGCAATATTGTTTGTTTATAACAAGATGATTGGTGATAACGAGGTTGTCGTTATGGCCGCATCTGGAACATCGCCTGGGAAAATCGCACGACCAGCATTATTGTTGGCGGGTTTGCTTACAGTTATAAATTTGGCGTTGAACCTGTGGGTTGTGCCGGCAACACAGGCAAAGTTTTATGATACACAATGGAATCTGCGGTATGGGTTGGCGCATCTTAAATTACAAGAAGGTGCATTTACCGAAATGACGCATGATTTGGTTGTATATGTGGATAAAGTGTCGGGATATGATTTAAAGCATGTTATGCTGTCTGATACGCGCAAAGATAAATCACAAATGATAATCTTCGCCGAAAATGGCAAATTAGTTACGACAATGCGCGGATTGTCTATTGTTATGACAAATGGTTCGCTTCAGGCGACTGGTAACGGCAGTATAATTGGAACATTTGATGGGTTTGATATGGACCTTAGTATAAACGAGCAACATAATCCGGCATCTGTTAAAACGCGCAGTATGTCCACGGCAGATTTAATAGGTATCGTAAATCAAGAAGATATTACCCAAAAACAACGTAAAACGATATTCACAGAATTATGCACCAGGTTTTTGCAGCCAATAATGAATTTTATTTTGGCGGCGCTGTGTTTGACGATTTTGTTGCGTTCATCGTTATTGCGACGCAGGGCAAGTTTTGCACCGGCACTGGCGGTTGTGTCAATGTCTGTTGTGATGGCGGCATTTATGTCCGCGTCTAATTTATTGGAAAGTACGGGCGATTTATTTATGTTGGCGGGGGGGCAAATAATATTACTTGTGATTATAATGGTGATTTTGTTAAGAAGAAAATGAGAAAGATTTACTGCGCTATTATTTTTGGTTTAATATCGCACACCGCCGGTGCGATATCGGTTAATATGGATGAACCAACGGTAATAAAAGCGGATAAAATTGAATATGACCTTAAAACAGAAACAATCAAAACGACTGGCAAGACCGAAATATCTAATAAATCAGGTCAGAAAATGACACTGGTTGATTCATATATAACCAAAAACGGAACAGATTTATCGGCGGGCGATATTCAAATATGGCTTGGGCCGCATGTTTATCTTGAATCTGACAGTATCACAAAATCAGATGATTTAACGGTTGCAAAGCATGCAACTTTTACCGCGTGTAAAGATTGTGATAGTTTTGGCGAAGCATGGGAAATATCTGCGCGCCGGATAAAGCACAATCTGGCGGATCATATGTTATATTTTTATAGTATGTTGTTTTATGTTTATGATGTACCAGTTATGTGGTTGCCGTATTTTGATATGCCCGACCCCAGTGTGAAACATAAAACAGGTTTCTTAACCCCAAGTTTAGAATCTACAAATAAAATGGGAACCCAAATAAACATACCGTTTTATTTGTATATATCTGACACGCATGATGTTACCGCGACATTTTCGTATTTGACCGCTGAAAATCCATTGTTCCAATTGGAACATCGTCTTAATGGGGATCATTCACAATTCCGGACGCGTGGTTCGTTTACGCATAATCGCGAAGGTAAAAATCGTTGGCATGTATTCAATGATGATATTGTTGAACTTGGTGAAAATGCACGTGCAACTATGTTTTTAAACCGAACATCTGATAAAACATATTTGCAGAAATATGGATTCTATGATGGACAACCGTATCTTGATTCGGGGGCTAAATTGGAATTGTTCGGGCAATCAGGATATATGATTGCGGATGCGCATATCTTCCAAGAATTGCGTTCCCAATCAAATCATATTCCAGTGCCGGCGGGAAATATTTTGCCGAATATTCGTGGAACATATCAAACCAGCCCATTATTTGCATCAACATACGCGACATTTATGGGTGATGTCCTTGGAATATCGGGTGATGATTTTGCATCACAACGTCTTATTGGCGAAGCACGCATAACATCCCCATGGACGATTTGGGGTGGAAATCGTATTACGGCAAGTGTGGCAACACGATATGATATTTACAATTTCCATAATACCGAAATGATAGATGGTGAAGAATATTCTGGTCTTAAAAACAGATTCCTGCCAAATGGTTATTTGGAATGGGGTTTGCCGTTGTTTCGCCCAAGTGATACATGGACCCAGGTCATAGAACCGCGTGCGCGTTTAACGGTAATGCAACACATCAAGGACAGCCAATATGCCGCCAGCAGTGATTCCGCCGGTGCGTTATTGTCGGATGCAACACTGTTTTCATCTAATAGGTTTGCTGGGCTTGATTTGTGGGAAAATGGAACATTTGCCGATTATGGTTTGCGATGGTCTGCATTTAACCAAGATGGTGAAATCGTGGAAGCATTCTTGGGTCAAACCTATGATTTTATAAAGCGCGATGACACCGATCCCAACAGCGGATTTCACGATGGCCAATCAGATTATGTTGGACGCGTTGGGTATAATAATATGGAATGGTTAAATTTCTATACGCGGTTCCGCCTGTCCCAAGAAAAACTTAGTTTGCGCCATATAGAAACGAACGCGGTTGTCGGCAACTCTCGGAATTTCGTTAATGTTGGACATATTTGGTCAAAACAATTTGATGATTTGTTGACACCAACAGAATCTATACACGAAGTCATGGGTGGAATTGGTTTCGCAATCACAGAACGTTGGTCAGTGCGCTGGAACGCGATATACAATGTGACAAATACCCACTGGCAACAGCATAGTGGGGCGTTGTATTATGAACATCCGTGTTATTACCTAAGTTTTGGTTATCGTCGTGATGGCACAATCAAAGAAGATTACGAAGGAACCACAACATTTCAATTCCGTTTCGGTATAAGTGTTGATGGCGAACATTATTAAAAGGGGGAAAGGTATGAGGAAATTTTTAATTTTGATTAGCATGTTGTTTGTGATGCCTGCGACCGCGGCAACGGTTGTTGCAACGGTTGATGGAAAACCAATTACAGATACCGATGTTACCGCACGCACAAAACTTATGGCACGTCAGGGTAATACATCAACCGACAATCGTCGTCAGGCCCTGCAAAATATCATAGATGATAATGTAAAATTAAAATATGCCGCAAACTTTAATGCGGTCCCCAGCGAGAAAGATGCCGCCAATGAATTAAAGCGTATGAATTTGGGGGATTTAAGTGGTTCTGAACGCAGTATGGCAATTACTGCGACGCGTGCAAATATCGCGTGGCAGCTGATTATTGGGCGGACAATTATTCCAACCATAGAGGTTAGTAAAGAAGATGTTGCCGCCGAAAAGAAGTCAATTGAACGTGAACATGGATTACCATTAGAAATGACATTGGTGCGTTTGACGGATGTCCCAAGTGATATCGCCGCAAAATTGACCAAACCAAAAAGTTGCGATAACGCGGTTGAGATGGCGGAAGATCTTGGTGGTATGCCCCAGAAATTTGATGCAGTTCAGTATGAATTGGCGCCAGAAATTCGTGACAGTATCGCGGGGTTACCATTGTTAACATGGTCAAAACCATCCAGTGATGGTTCTATATTCTTGGTGTGCAGTTCCAAGAAAACCAAAGAATACGGCCAATTGGACGATATGATAAAACAAAATGCGGTATATAAACAGGCGATGTTTATTGCCGATCAACAATTAAAGCAACTGCGTCGCAAGGCCGTTGTTATCATAAACGACAACAGATATAAATTATGAGCAAAACAATTCTTTTTGATTTAACCGCCGCGGAATTAGAAAAATTTGTAACCGATATGGGACAACCGCGGTTTCGTGCAAAACAGGTTTCCGAATGGATGGCGCGTGGGGCACCTGATTTTTCGGTTATGAAAAATATTCCGGAAAAATTGCGTAATGATTTGGATGCGGTTGCACAAACTTTACCGGTTCGTGTGGCTAGGAAATTATCGTCAACGGATGGGCAAACAGTAAAGTTTTTATTGGAACTAAATGACGGTGAAAAAATAGAATGTGTTTTGATGCGTACCAGTTATGGTAACAGTGTTTGCGTCAGTTCCCAGGCCGGATGCGCAATGGGTTGTAAATTCTGTGCCAGCACATTATTGGGGTTAAAACGTAATTTAACAATAAACGAAATTTTTTCACAAATACTGGTCGCACAGTGGGAATTGCGCAATGATAAATTATCAGATAAACCAATTCGTCCAAATGGCGATGCAAATAATAATGATGTTTCACACATTGTTGTTATGGGAACGGGTGAACCATTACAGAATACAGAAAATGTAATCGGATTTATTGAACGCGCAAATCATGATATGGGAATTGGATGGCGCCGAATAACAGTTTCAACATGTGGCATTGTCCCAGGTATAGATAGATTGATTGAATGGGGGCGTCCGATAAATTTGGCGATATCTTTGCATGCGCCAAACGATGAATTGCGCAAAAAAATAATGCCAATTGCAAATAAATATTCTATCGCCGAAATAATGGACGCGGCATGGCGATTTACCGACACGCATAATCGCCAGTTAATGATAGAATACATATTGTTAGGTGATGCAGATGGGAATTTATTAAATGCGACCCCCGAATGTGCAAATGAATTGGTGGAAATTGTCCGCGGTAAAAATTGCATGGTGAACCTTATACCATGGAACGCGGTGGCAGAACGTGATTTTTCATCGCCATCGGGAAATGCGGTGCATCGTTTCCAAGATATACTGATTAAAAATGGTGTTCATACGCGCATACGCCGTGAACGCGGAACAGATATTGGTTCGGCCTGTGGTCAGTTAAGAATTAGTGGGTAAAAAAGCCGGTAAAAAATACAGGCGCTTTTTATAATTCCCGCTTGAAATTTGATATATGTTTGCTATTCTTGGTGCAAAAGGAAGACGTATGGATACGAATTACACTGTTTTAGCACGAAAATATCGCAGTCAGGATTTTCAATCACTTATCGGTCAGGATGTTTTGGTAAAAACTCTTACTACCGCAATTAAAACCGGTCGTATTGCGCATGCATATATTTTTACCGGTATTCGTGGAACTGGGAAAACCAGTACCGCGCGTATTTTGGCCAAGGCATTAAATTGTTTGTCGTCTGATGGGCCAACGGCAACGCCATGCGGAACATGTGAAAATTGTCGTGCAATCGCCGCAGGCCAGCATATTGATGTTTTGGAAATTGACGCGGCATCACATACTGGTGTTGATAATATGCGCGAAATATTAGATGCGGCGCAATATCGTCCAACAAACGGCCGTTACAAAGTTTATATAATTGACGAAGTTCACATGCTTTCCACCAGCGCGTTTAACGCGTTGCTGAAAACACTGGAAGAACCACCGGCACATGTTATATTCATACTTGCCACCACCGAAATACGCAAAGTTCCGGTTACGATTTTGTCGCGCTGTCAAAGATTTGATTTGGTGCGCGTTCCGGTTGAAACATTAAAGAAACATTTTGCGTGGATTGCGGAACAAGAAAAAGTGGAATTGACCGATGCGGCAAATGAATTGTTGGCGCGTGCCGCCGATGGTTCGGTGCGTGATGGGTTATCGTTATTGGATCAGGCAATTGCCCAAACCGGTGGCCATGTTGATGAAGCGGCTGTTATGGATATGTTAAAACGTGCAGACCGCGGTGTTGTTGTTGACTTTATGCAAACGATATTGTCGGGTAATGTTGCAACCGCCATGGCCAAGGCAGATGAAATTTATACCAATGGCGCTGATTTAACAATGTTGCTGACCGATATGATGGAATGGACACATTGGGCAACGCGTATGCATCCTGTTTTGCACATTGGCGAAAGCGATAATATTCCATATACCGCCGACCAACGTGCGCGTATAAATGAAATAAATAAACATGTGTCATTAAATACTCTTTCACGTATCTGGCAGGTCATGGTTGCGTCTGTTCCAGAAATGGCGGCGGCAACGAACCAAAAACAATGTTTTGATATGTTGATAATTCGTTTGATGCATATTGCCGATATGCCACCAATTGCTGAAATGGTAAAAAATGAAAAGGTATCTGCCACACAGGGCGCAACCCCTGTTGCACCGAAACCTGCAAGCGTAGAAATTAAAACCGCAAATGATTTGGCAGAACTGTTGAAAGGCGCACGTGAAATAATGATGTATTCATATTTTACAAAAAATATAGAGGTTTCCGATATCACTGGCAAATGCATATCATATTTTGATCGTGGTAATGACCCAGAATTCCAAAAGAAATTGGTTGTTTGGTTAAAAGATAAAACAAACGAAAATTGGGAATTAAACAAGATAGAAGAATCGCATCAAAATCAAACTGTGCGTGAACAGATTGAAACCGATGTTGAATCCGATCCAATGGTTGCGGACGCAATGTCTTTGTTTGAAGGTGCCGAAATTGTTGGCGTATCAAAGCAATAAAATTGTTGGGGGGATGAAATGAGAACAGAATATGGCAGAAGTTTAATTGAAATGGTGGGCGTGTTGGCCATAACAGGTGTTATGACGGCAAGTGCAATTGCGATATATAATTCCATTCGGCATAATCAACAAAACACTATTGCCGCCGCCACCCTGCGCGAAGTTGCCCAGAAATCAAATTTGCTGATGGGGATGCGTGGCGATTATACCGGAATATCTGTTGATTATTTGATTAAAAGCGGTGTTTTAAAAACTGATGCTGCGCCAATTGGGAAAACATGGTCGGTGGACGCAGGGTCTGTTGATTTGGCAACATTTGAAATTAAATTGCACGGACTAACGCATGGGGAGTGCGATTTCTTTGCGGCGGCACTGCCGGCATGGGCCGAAGCAATGATAGTTAACGGTGTCCCATCCACAGAATATGTGCAATGTATTTCTGCATCAGAAAATGATATAACTTTCATCGCAAGGTAATAATGAAAAACAAGATTTTATCTTTGCTGTGTGTGTTGTTGGTTGCATGCGCACAATATCAAAGTCCAGAACGTTCTGCGTGGCCAACATACCTGCATGGCGTCAGTTTTACAGATATGACCGAAAGTGCAAGAATCGCCAAAAAACCGATATTCTTGGGTGCGGGCGGTCGGACGGTTTCCGATGCGGTTGGTAAAAGACCAGAATTGGATTACGGGGATAAATCACAAAACGAAGCAGCGGCCAGTGTTGGATATATGTCGGAATTGGAATATAAATTATATGATACTTTGCGGCGTCCAGGTGTGTCGGTACAACGCGCCGGAACCGATGTCGTTATTATATTGGTGCGCGATGCAATTATGGAACTGAATGCACCGGAAATATCGGCCGATGGTGATGAAAATCTTGGTGATATTGCGGGTATTTTAAAGAAATATGATGCAACATTTATTGAAATTGCGGGATATACAGATTCTATGCGTGATTCAACCGCGGCGCATGCGTTATCATTGGACATGGCACAGCGTGTGGCGGTATATTTGGCCCAGCATAAGATAAACCAATCGCGTATGTTTGTTGTTGGACGTGGTTCTGCACGCCCAATTGCCGCCCAAGATGAATGGGGACGCCTGACCAATCGTCGTGTGGAAATCCGAATAACACCGGTGCGGTAAATTCTGATAACTTTCTCTTTTATTTTATAATTTTTGTTGCTATAGTAATCACGTCAACAAAACAAAAAGGATGAAACTATGGCAGAAACAAATAAAACAAATGTAAAAAATTATGCAAAAATCGGAATTGTTGCCGCGATTGTGGTTGTAATTGCGATTATTGGTGTGTTTGCGTTGCGCCGCGGTGGCAACGAAGTTAGCGCAGCCGAAGCAATCAAACATGTGTCCGCAGATGCGGTCAGTGGTGCAGATTTGCGTATGGCGGTTATCCGTATGGATGCGATACAAACAGATGCCAAGGCGTTAAAAGATCTGCGTAAGCAAAAAGAAAATTACGAAGAAAAATTGCGTAATGATTTAGAAAAACAACAAAAAGCATTGGAAAAAGAAAAAGCCGAAATTGAAAAATCACAAGATGTTCTGTCACGTGAAGCATTGCAACGTCGCGTTGTTGCATATCAAGGCAAGGTTACAAAATTGCAACGTGATTTAACAGAACGTGCCCAGGCAATAGATGAATCTTTCCAAAAAGCATTGGCAACAATTCAAGAAAAACACTTGGATCCAGTTATTGGTGCAATAATTGAAAAAAAGAATTTGTCTTTGATTATTGATGGTCGGTTTGCGCGTACAGGTGGAAATGTTGAAAATCTTGATATTACCGCAGATGTTATCAGCGCATTGGATAAAAAACTTTCTACATTTAAAATGGAAAAACCAAAAGGTTTTTAATCAGAAAACCACAATAAATAAAAAACGGTTGCTGTGCAGCCGTTTTTTTATAAACTAATTTCCACTTTAATTTTATTTTTTTTAGATTATAATGCGACTATGTTAAATATAATTAAAACTTTATTTGGACCGCGGGCCACGAAAATGACCGCTGGTGAAATCGCCAAGAAATTTGGCTTGGAATTACGTGGAAATGCCGACACAACGGTTTCGGGGGTTGCCCCAATCGCAGATGCGCGCCCTGGACAGATTGCGTTTTATTCCACAGAACAAAACAGCAATGCGTTCAAAATATTGCCTGTGTCGGTATTAGAAAATACGCGTGCATCGGTAATTCTGTTGCAACCGGAAATGGCATCGCATGCGCCATCGGGTGCGACACTGTTGGTCTGTGCCAGTCCGCGTGGTGAAATCGTTAAAATATTGGGTGAAATTTATCGCGAAGCACCACGGCGTGGTGTGTCATTGGATGCTTTTGTGGAACGTGGGGTATTCTTTCGCAATCGGCGCAGTGTTTATGTCGGACAATTTGCGACAATTGAACGCGGTGCGGTAATTGAACCAGATGTGAAAATATACCCAAATGCATATATCGGAAAAAATGTTACAATAGGTCGTGGAACGGTTGTTTATTCTGGGGCGCATATTGAAAATGCCACAATTGGTGCAGAATGTGTGATTCACAATGGCGCATCTATTGGTAAAGATGGTTTTGGTTACACGCGTCAGGATGGGCATAATGTTTTCATACCACACGTTGGACGTGTTGTGTTGGGCGATCGTGTTTCGGTTGGTGCAAACACATGTATTGATAGGGGCGCACTGACAGATACAACCGTCGGTGATGGCACCAAGATAGATAATTTATGTCAAATCGCACATGGTGTTGTGATTGGCAAAGAATGCTTCTTGGCATCTGGGGTTGGAATCGCCGGTGGCGTTACAGTTGGTGATAGGGCATTATTGGCCGGACATGTTGGTATTGCGAACGGTGTTAAAATTGGAAACGATGCCGAAATCGGTGCAAACAGTGGTGTTTTCCGTGATGTTCCCGATGGCGCGCGTCATATGGGATATCCGGCGGCACCTGGAACCGAATTTTTGCGTCATTATGCGTGGGTAAAAAAACACATGAATCAAGATTAAAAGGAAAAAGAGATGATAGATGCCCAAAGAATAGAGCAGGTTATTCCGCATCGTGGTGCAATGCGCCTTATAGACGAAATTCGCGAGGTTACAGATAAAACCGCGGTTGGAATAAAACATGTTCGCCAAGACGAATTTTGGTGTGCCGGACATTTTCCGTCTAAACCTGTTATGCCAGGTGTCTTGATTATAGAGGCGTTGGCACAGACCGCTTGTTTTATGGTTATGAATGCGCATGGTAATAATGAAGGAAAAATGCTTGGGTATTTTACGTCTATTGAAAGTGCGCGATTTTCGCGTATGGTTTTACCGGGCGATACATTGGAATTACATGTTGAAGAAATAGCATCCAAAATGAAATTGCACAAGTTTACTGGTACTGCGTTTGTAAATGGTGTGCGTGTCGCAGTCGCGACATTTTCGGCGATAATGGATGATAACCCACAAATATAAAAAAATGCCCTTTCGGGCATTTTTTTATTCTATATCACAATAAACTTACCATGTTGGTGCATGGTCACCTTCTTTGACGATTGGTTGTTCGTCTTCCCATACTGACAGACCGGTCTTAACATCAGTTAATGTCAATTGCAGGTAATATTCAACACGCGTATCCACAGACGAGAACCATCCAGATTGCAGTTTCAAATTGCGTTGTATCATTTTACCAGTTAACGACATATTTGGTGCAATCAATGTTCCGGTGCCCGCGATTGTGGATGCATCGTATTCGGCGTTACCGCGTGTATTACGCACCGCGTGTGTTGTTTCGTCTTCGGCAGATTTATTGTTTCTGAACCCAGTTGTAACTTGGGCACGACCAGAATTTACCAATGTCTTGCGAATCTTTTTAATCAGGATATCTGTGTCAAAACGTTGCATTGTATCATTTTGAATTTCGCCAATCGCGATAACTGGATTTTTAATGCGTGCAAACGCGCCACTGGCCAACATAGAATTGGTCATCTTTTCGGCGGTTGCGGTCCAATCACGATATTCCAGTTCCATAACATTTTGCATTTCTGCGACTTCTTTGGAATTGTTCAGATCAACGACCGTTGTTTCCCCACAACCGCAAAGAACAGCGCATAATGCAATTGGTAATAGTTTCTTCATATTTTCCCCCTTTTATTTAAGTTTCATTTGTTTAATGTCATCTTTATTTGGTGTGGTGCGAACATATACCAAATAATTTCCATCCGTTCCAACAGATATCTTTTTAACAACATTACCATTTGAACGCAATTCAATCAAGCCACTTTTCGTAATTGGTGCGCGCAGTACAGATATTGTCTTGGGCAGTGTTGCCCATGTGCGGACTTCGGCGCTGTTGGTAAATTCAGAATAAATTGTAGACACCAGCCCAAGCAATGGCGCCGCGCCAGAACGTGAATTATAAAGTGATGATTGCAACACCACACGCGATACCGCGGATGTAAATGCACGCAGTGCATCATTTGTTCTATATTCGCCATATTCTGTTATAAACATTGCGTCAACATCGGCCAATAATTCTGTGCTATCAAATTTAGCGTATGATTCAAGAAATTGTGGTTCAGAAATCGCAACGGTAACCACTGCTGTCCCATTACCAGATGAGACAGGCACACTTATTCTTTTCTCGGTCAGTTTTGGTGCAAACCCATCCTCAATAAATACCCAAGCGGTGTTTTGTGGTTTTTGTTTTGATTCGGCCAATTTTAAATCACGCACAATAAAACTGTTGTGTGGCATCATGCCGTTTGCACGATTCAGATATGTTTTTGCATCCGAAAAATCGCCATTATTCAAAAAATAGATGCCGGATAAATACATCAGTGCTGGATTCATAATATCACGATATGCCGTCCACTGTTCGTTTTTAAGATTTTTCGCAAATTCGCTATCAGAAATTTTGGACTGGTTTGATTCTATCAGTTTTTGATATGCACGCGACATATCTTGTTGGCGTGCATATGATTGGTTTATTATCACGCGGGCATCATTCCAGCGCGCATCAGAAATCGCTGCCCATAATTGATAATATGAAACAAATAAAGAATCCATCATATATGGGCGATAATCGTTCACATTTGCACCAAGGGTCAGTGTTGTTGCTTCGCGCAGTAAATCGCCGCCAGTGGTGCTTAAATTGCGTTTATTAAATGTTTCATACGCATTATCTGCCGCAGATATATCACCACTGTGGAACAGTGCGTCCGCGGTCAGCAATAAATCCAGATTGTTTTTATCTTGGAATTCTGTATCAGGGCTTGTCGTCATATAATTATTGCGAACATTATCCAGACGCGATTCAACGGTCGCGCTGCATCCGCATAACACAAACGCAATAGTCAAAAAAAACGATATTTTACGCATAACTTATAATGTTACTGGTGTCAGATCTTTTAATTCATTTTTCTGTGGGTTATAGTACCGCGGTATGCCGGCATATTCCAATGTCGCGTGGTGCAACGGTATAAGGAACTCTGGCAACGGTGAAGACCGTCCCATTTTAATATATTCCGCCATCTTGGGATCACTAAATGCCATACGCATTTCCGCCTTAATTGGACGATGGTAATAACCTTCGTACAGGACGATGGCTTCGGCCGGTTTACCATTTACAGTCGTTTTTAATTTCATTAAATCAAATTCGCTAAATACTGGTTCTTCGGATTTTTCTTTTGTTTCGGTTTCTTTGCCATCTGGGCCTTTGGTCTTTTTCTTTTCAAACTTGATTTTTGGTGGAATCATTTTGGCAAAACGCGTTGCGGTATCGGTTTCATTTTGACGGAACACAATCTTGGCGGCGGTGGTTGATAAAATTGTTGCTGCAGCATCTGCACCGTATTTTTCTTGAATTTGGTGCAAATCCTGACCAATGAACAGGTATGATATCTTTTGGCTACGACCGACATCGGGCCCTTGGATAACGGCCTGCATTTTTTGCATTTTTGGCATTTCATCAAGCAAGAATAACACCGGATATGGTCCCATTTTTTCACCACTGCGCCCAACCGCCCCCGGTGGATTAGCCAGCAAGAAGTTAGACATTGTTTCAATGAACATAGATGAAATTGGGCTTAATGCCTTGGCATCAACAACATTAACCGACAAATATACTGTTACCGGTTTCATTTTGCCGTCACGCGGGTCAATCATTCCACGCATATCCGAAAAATGAAAGTCCGAATGGCTTGTTCTGTTGCGAACCGCGGCATTACGGAATATGCCAAGACCGGTCAAAATTGTTGAAATAATAGATCCACGTTCGGTTGATGGTGTGTTGGCAAGTTTTGTAATTTCGGCAACTGCACGGTTTGAATATGCAAATGAACGGCTTTCATTTACCGCGCCTTCTAACCAATCTTTCATTGGGTCGGCCATCATAACTGTTTGGTCGCCCTGTTTTTGCCGTTCTGCTAAATCTTGGGCAACGGCAATTTGTGCCTCGGTAATCCAATCAAGCATCATAGAGAACGATGCTTCTTTGCCAAGCCATGCCTGGGGAATATTCGCCCATGTCCCGATATGAACATAATTCATCGCATTTAATTCACCATTACGGATAAGACCAATGGCCGCAAATGCATTTGGATCATTTATCATTGAGAAATAATAATCTGATAAAACCGCACCATCTTCCGCATCAAATGTACCCGATTGCAGACGGCCATAGAAATAATCATCGGCCTTGGCGCGTTCTATTTTTGAAACAATAAATTGCACAAATCCGGCAAGACCGGCACGACCGGCCTGTGTCCAGTGCGGGTCGGCACTGCTGCCCACGGCATCGGGGACCAAAACATCGCAGATATAGTCCACATATAATTCGCGTTGTTCGGTGCTAAATGGAATATGCCCCGGTGACAATGGATTCCACGATGGATAATAAATACCCTTTTCTGGTTCGTCTTGCCCCGCCCAGTTCATAATGAACACCGGCCCAACCTTTTCAGAACGATATCCACTGGATGCTTGGTCAATTTCGGGTTTTGGGTCGTTTATAATCATTGAAACATCAGGGCATTCAAAAATTGTTGGTAACACAATACCCTGTGTTTTACCGGTTCCCGGAGGCGCCAAACACAAAACAGAAGTTGTTTTTGGTAATTTTAACGGTTTTTTCTTAAAATATCCCAGTAATAATATTTTCCCATCAAACAATCCCATTTCTTTGACATCTTTTTCGGTTGCTTCGCGCCCCGAACGTTTATCAAATTCGTCTTTGCCGTTGGGATTGAATTCCTTGGTTAATGTGCTGTCTGTTAATATGAAAAACGCAATGGCCGGTAAAAATGGCACAATGCATGGAACGTCTGGGTGCATAACACAACGCCAAATCCAATACGGAATTTCCGCGACAACCGACAGCCCCGCCGATGAAACCGCAGTATGCAGATAGATGTTCCTCCACACCGCCGTTGCGGGTGACAACCCATAACGCCAAATGTGTTCACG
>JAEEGK010002682.1_pt1 | contig 44613 bp, 42 predicted proteins | sample 8958771 | NCBI WGS metagenome assembly JAEEGK01 (sample SAMN16246547, study PRJNA631951) | gut metagenome | biome: gut microbiome; feature: rumen; material: SC-attached | host: Bos | place: Iran: Karaj | collected 2018-10
ATATTAGCAAGCACCTCGCCCGGCCGGCGCGCGTTGCTTGCTGGTTTAGGAGTCCCCTACCAGGTAAGAGTCATCTCCGGAATAGATGAATCCTACCCTGCCAACCTGCCGGCCGCCGAAGTACCCCAGTACATCAGCCAGCAGAAAGCCCGTGCCTACACCCTCACAGACACAGAACTGCTCATCACCGCAGACACCATCGTCTGTCTGGACGGCCAGATTCTGGGCAAACCCCGTACCGAGGAAGAAGCCTGCCAGATGCTCACCCGCCTCTCCGGCCGCACCCATCAGGTCATAACAGGCGTCACCCTCACCACCACACGCTTCACCCACAGCTTCTCCTGCACCAGTGACGTCACCTTCGCCACCCTCACCCAGCAGGAGATAGAACACTACGTACACCACTACCACCCCCTGGACAAAGCCGGAGCTTACGGCATTCAGGAGTGGATAGGCTACATAGGCGTTACCCGCTTAGAGGGCTCCTACTTCAATGTAATGGGCCTGCCCGTACAACGCCTCTATACCGAACTTAAAAAATTAAACATCCAAATATGAAACGTTATTCCATCATCATCACCCTATTAGGCATCCTATTTGCAACCGTCTCCTGTCAGAAGAACGACTACTCATCCTATCCCCCCACCTGGAAAGGCTTCCAGTTCACCCATAACGGACAGCCCGTCAACGTCCGCACCGGCATATACGCAGGTGACAAAATCACCGTCACCGCCCTGCAGGACCAGAAGGGGCACCTCATCAACGCCACCACCTATAACTGGAAGGTAAGCGCCCCCATCCTCCTCCAGGACGGCATCACCTATAAGGACTCCGTATTCTTCAGCCGTGCCGTTCCCACCAACTATGACTACGAAGGCGGCAAAGACCCCTCCGTAGAATTCACCATCCCCCAGAACGCCTTAGGCCGCGCCAAGGTCAGCTTCAGCGCCACCTTCAGCTATAGCGGCAACGGCATCCAGGTAGCAGACGGCGGCAACTATGAACAGCCCGGCAGCGTATCAGGCAGCATACACTCCACCTCCAGCGCCATCTTCGGCCAATCCAACGGCTCCGTCACCTTTACCATTAACGAGAGGTGAGAAAACTCTGCGCGCTCCTTGCTATCCTACTGCTACGACTGCCATCAGTAGCACAAGTCAGAGACCTTCTGTCTGATACATGGATAGCATCCGATGCTTTGGGGCGCATAATGCCTACAGATGCAGAGGCACCGCTAAAAACAGACAAGCCTCGCACCGTAGGCATATTTTATATCACTTGGCACGACGAGGGTAAGTTCAACCTCCATTCTCCCTATGGGGGCGATGTAACTCGCACCCTTCAGGAAGCTCCCGAAGCCCGACTGGATGCCTATCATCCGGCCTGGAAGGAATGGAGCCTGCATTGGGGAGAACCCGAAGCAGGATATTTCCTCAGTCAGGACCGCTGGCTTATCAGGCGCGACCTCTCCATGCTCTCCGATGCTGGCGTTGACGTGCTGATTCTTGACGTCACCAATGCAGTCCTTTATTGGGACGAATGGACTGTTCTCTTCGACGAGATGCAGAAGATGCGCTCCCTTGGCAACCCCGTTCCCCAGTTCTGTTTTTGGGCCTTTAACGGAAATGTTGTCAACGTAGTCACCCAACTCTACGAGCGTATATATAAGAAAGCTATAGCACACGATTTTTGGTTTCAATGGCAAGGTCGTCCCTTGCTGCTCTATAATGCAGAGCCCGACCACGATGCTAATGGCGGAGGATACAACGCAGGCTCTTACCCCAAGGAAATCTATGATTATTTTACCCTACGTAATATGTGGTGGGGCTATTATGAATGGGGCGGACACCGCTATGTGGGTACAGAAGACAATTGGAGTTTTGGCTATGAGATGAACGACGAACGCGTAGCCACAATGCAGCCACGCGACCTTGCTTCACGACATCAGGGAAAATTGGAGGAAATGGCCGTAACCCCTGCCCAACATCCTATCAGCATAACAGGCAAAAGTTGGCGCCGGGAAACAAAAGAGCCTACACTCAACCAATATGACCTACCTGACTCTGCATACGTCCCTTGGCTGGGTAAAAGAGTTGTACATCCTGAAGGATATGGCATCTACTTCCAAGACCGCTGGAACGAGGCGCTCAGTGTAGATCCCGACTTCATTTACATCAACGACTGGAATGAATGGACTGCAGGTAAATACCGTTCAGGCTTGGCTCCCGGTAGTGAAACAGTACCTGGTCCCACCACCTTCCTGGGCAGAGAGAATCCTTTCTATTTTGTTGACCAATACAATGCAGAATTCAACCGCAGTATTCAGCCCATGAGAGGAGGCTATACCGACAACTACTACATGCAGATGGTGCAAAATATCCGTCGATATAAGGGTGTAAGACCTCAACCTGTTACACATGGTTACAACATGACTGCTACCTATTATGACACCCGTGGAGATGTAATTCACAGAGACCATAATGGATATGGCGGTCTGCATTATACAGATACCACAGGTCGTAACGACATCATTGAAACCAGCATCTACGTAACGCGTAAAGACATCGTCTTTGAGGTTCTTACCGACTCTGTACTAACCCCATCCTCAGGTTCCAACTGGATGCTGCTGTACCTTGATGTCAATTCTACCTCCACAGGTTGGGAAGGCTTCGACTATCTGGTAAGCAACGGACAGCTACACCACTATAATGCAACTACCCGGCAATGGCAAGTTGTAGCACCAGTGTTTCAGCGTATTATAAATGGCAAAAGCCTCATTATCACGATTCCCCGAAAAGCTCTGTTTTTGACTGGCAAAACTTTCAACCTGAATTTCAAATGGGCTGACAATCCAACAGATCCCACAGACATCATCTCAGTTTCCACCACCGGAGATACCGCCCCCAACCGTCGCTTTCGCTACAACTTCCAATGGATGCTAAAATAGGGCTACCAGACGAAAGCATGCTCGCTTTCCATCCATTTACCTTGAGCAGAAAGGACTTGTTCTATAACGTCACGAACACAACCATAACCGCCGCAAAGAGGACTGATATAAGTACAGACATCACGTATTTCCTTGGCAGCATCAGCAGGACAACAGGGCAGGCCACAACGCTGCAGAACCTCATAATCAGGGATGTCATCCCCCATGTAAAGAACCTCTTCATTCTTAAGTCCGTGTTTGGCGAGGAACTGCTGATAAGTATCTATCTTACGCGAACAACCTATATAAACGTCCTGGATGCCCAATCCTTCATATCGCTTTTTGACTGAAGAAACAGTGGCACCTGTAATAATAGCTACCTTCAGGCCATTTTTTACTGCTAACTGTAAGGCATAACCGTCACGAATGTTGACAGTACGCTGAGGCATTCCGTCTGGTTGCATACTAACGGTTAACATACTAAGTACGCCGTCAACATCAAAAGCCAGCGCCTTAATCTGATTGAGATTGTAGTTTATCATGGTGAATGCTTTGGCTGATGATGCGGTAAAGTTGTTTCAGGTCCTCACGGTCCAGGAGATTTAGCTGGGCCTGCATGACTTCTTCATTCCAGCGGACGGCGGGGCCGGTCTGCGCCTGGGCAGGGGTGAGGGTGTGTACCTTACGGGCCGTCTCATCTATAAGAGGCAGCATAACATCGAAGGGAATATCATGCTGTGCCAACATATCCTCGGTGATGCGGTACATGTGGTTGGTGAAGTTGCAGCAGAAGACGGCGGCCAGATGCAGGTAGCGGCGGCGGGATGAGTCCATCTCCGTTACCACAGAGCTGATCTGAGAGGCCACCTCATGAAGGAGGGGCAGGTTGCCGTCGCTCTCGATAAACAGGGGGACTTGGCTCATGTCAAGGGGGCGTCCCTTGGTGAAGGTCTGCAGGGGATAGAGCACTCCCCTATTCCGCTGCGGCAGGATGCTCATGGGCACGCTGCCGGCGGTATGTACTACCAGGCCGTCAACGGGTCCTATGGCGGCTGCCACCTGTGCGATGGCGCTGTCTGTTACGGCTATAATGTAGAGGTCAGCATCCTGCGGTATGGGCTGGGTGCGGTTACGTCCGCCCAAAGCCAGTACCTGATGGCCGGCCCGGGTGAGTGCTTCCTGCAGGTGCGAAGCTACGTTGCCCCGCCCTATCAGTACTGTCCGATATGTACGCGTTCCCACTTGAGTTTGTCTTCGTTCTGAGGTTTACGTTCCATTCCCTTATGTCCTACGGCTATGATGCAGACTACGCCCATCTGCTCGGGTATCTGGAGCAGGGAGCAGACGATGGAGGCGGCATTGCGCTCGTCGGCGGTATAGCGCTCACGCACCTGAATCCAGCAGGCGCCCAGGCCTAAGTCCTCGGCCTGAAGCAGGATATGGGTGGCGGCTACGGAGGCGTCCTCGATCCAGACGTCGCTGACGGCGGGGTCGGCCATTACGACGATGGCGAGAGGTGCCTCGGCCAGGAAGTCGGCTCCCTGTGCCTTGCACTGGCTGAGGGCCTGCAGCATCTGCGGGTCTTCTACGACTACGAATTCATAACTGTGGGTTCCCTTGCTGCTGGGGGAGATGAGTCCGGCACGCAGGAGGAGGCGGACCTCCTCGGGGTCTAATTTCTCGGGTGTAAACTTGCGTATAGAACGGCGCTTACCTATTAATTCACTGAAATTCTCCATTGTTATTATTTTTGAACGGTTAGCGGTTAGGGGTTAGCGGATAGGGGGACGTCAACGTCAACGTTAACGTCAACTACTCTTAAACACCTTAAACTTCTTAAACTGACTTTAAACTATCAACTTTAAACTTTATTTTGCAAAGTTAGTGATTTTTTTGGCTTCGGATATACCAAAATGGGGTTTTCTTACGTTATTAATTTAATGAAGCATCTATACATTATTATATTTATATGCTTTTTGCTGCCGATGGCAGCATTTAGCCAGGAGGAACAGACGGATACTGCTCAGGTTCACCTGAAGGGCCGTGTTACAGACGAGAAGCAGGAACCCGTCTCGATGTGTATGATCAGGGTGGAGGGCCAGGCGGCCGGTACGATGGCTGACCTGGAGGGCCGTTACAAGCTGTCCTTCCACACGGGTGACAGTGTGGTGATTACCTACAGTATGGTGGGATTCACAACCCGCCGCAGGGTGCTGAAGAAGCCGAAGGGAAACCTGACGCTGAACATTACGATGCATGAGGACGGCAAGCTGCTGGGCGAGGTGACGGTTGAGGATATGCGAAGGGAGATGACTACCACGCAGACGCTGAACAAGGAAGAGCTGAAGCGGTTGCCGAGCACGACGGGCAATGCGGTGGAGGAGCTGGTGGCTACGCAGGCGGGTGTAAGTACGCACAATGAGCTGAGCAGCCAGTATAACGTGAGGGGCGGCTCGTTTGACGAGAATTGTGTATATATCAACGGTGTGGAGGTGTACCGCCCGTTGCTGATCAGCAGCGGTCAGCAGGAGGGCCTTTCCGTCATTAACAGTGACATGGTGGAGAAGATTAACTTCAGCGCCGGCGGATTTGAGGCCAAATACGGTGACAAGATGAGCAGTGTGCTGGACATTACCTATGCGCGCCCCACGAAGGCGGAGGGCAGTGTGCAGGCCAGTCTGCTGGGTGTGAACGGCTATGCGGGATACGGCAACAGGAAGTTTGCCTTCAGCAACGGCCTGCGCTATAAGACGAACCAGTATATGCTGGGCGGCCTGGAGACGAAGGGTGAGTACAAGCCTAACTTTATTGACTACCAGGCTTACCTGAGCTGGATGCCGTCAAACATGTGGACGGTGGATGCCATTGCCTACATCAGCCGTAACAACTATAACTTCAAGCCAACGGACCGTGAGACGAACTTCGGTACGCTGGAGAATGTCAGACACTTTAAGGTATATTTTGACGGTAAGGAGGAGGACCGCTTTAATACGCTGTTCGGAACGGTGAAGGTGACCAGGCGGCTGAAGGAGAAGCAGTTCCTGGGTCTGTCCTTCAGCGGATTCAGTACGCGGGAGCGTGTGACCTATGATATTCAGGGCCAGTACTGGCTGAATGAGACGAACACGGATGACCAGATGGGTGTGGGTACCTATATGGAGCATGCGCGTAATACGCTGAAGAGCAGCTCGGTGACGCTGAAGGCGGCCTATGATGCGCAGTTCGGGCGGCATAAGCTGCAGACGGGCCTGAGCTGGCGCCATGAGAACATTGAGGAGAATACGCGTGAATGGGAGTACCGTGACAGTAGCGGATACAGTATCCCGCATACGGGTAAGGGGCTGGAGATTATCTATAACCTGAAGAGTATTAACAGTGTGAGCTCTAACCACATGGAGTTCTATGCGCAGGATACTTACCGCACGGAGAGCAAGGTGGGCATCCTGAGTGTGAACTACGGTGCCCGCCTGAGTTACTGGAACTGGAACCGGGAGTGGCTATTCAGTCCGCGTGTGTGCCTGGGATATGTGCCGGCGGCCAATGATAACCTGACCTTCCGCCTGGCCTTGGGTATGTACTATCAGCGCCCCTTCTACAAGGAGTTGCGTGATACGATTACCACGAACGGGAATACGGTGGTGGAGCTGAACAGGAACATCAAGTCACAGCGTTCATTCCAGGTGGTGGCCGGTATGGAGTATAAGTTCAAGATGATGGAGCGCCTGTTCAAGTTCACGACGGAGGTGTACTACAAGGCGCAGAGCAACCTGAACCCCTATAACGTGGACAATGTGAAGATTGTATATTACGGTAATAACTGTGCCAGCGGTTATGTGGCCGGTGTGGACTTTAAGCTGTACGGCGAGTTTATTCCGGGCAATGACTCGTGGATCAGCTTCGGCCTGATGAAGGCGCAGATGACGCTGAACGGGAAGAGTATCCCCCAGCCTACGGACCAGCGCTATAACATTAACTTCTTCTTCAGTGATTACTTCCCCGGCAGTACGAGGTGGAAGATGAACCTGAAGGGTACCTTCGCACAGGGTCTGCCCTTCGGTCCCCCGCATACGGGCCTGGAGAAGAATGTGTTCCGCTCATCGGCCTACAGGCGTGTGGATGTGGGTATGACGTACCGTCTGGTGGATAATGAGGACCGCCACATGCGCCGCAATATTGTTAGGAATGTATGGTTAGGACTGGACTGTCTGAACCTGTTTGGCTTTAACAATGTGAGCGGTTACTACTGGGTAACGGATGTGACCAACCACCAGTATGCTGTGCCCAATTATCTGACTGGCAGAATGGTGAATGCCCGCCTTCAGGTGGAATTCTGAAAAAGTATGGATGTTTTCTTTGTAAAACAAGGAAAAAACATTAACTTTGCGGTGGTTTACTGTTTACCGTTTACTGTTTACCGATTACTGTTTACTAACTAACAACTAATATTCTTAAGGAAATGAAAATTTCACGCATTGAGCATTTAGGCATTGCAGTACAGAGCATTGAGGATGTACTGCCCTATTTCCAGGACGTACTGGGCCTGGAGGTTTACAAGACTGAAGTAGTAGAGGACCAGAAGGTGAAGACGGCCTTCCTGAAGGTGGGCGAGGTGAAGTTGGAGCTGTTGGAGCCCACATGCCCTGAGAGTACCGTTCAGAAGTTCCTGGACAATGGAGGCAGGGGTATCCACCATGTTGCCTTTAAGGTTGAGGATGGTGTTTCTGAGGCACTGGCCATGTGTGACGGCAAAGGTATCCGCCTGATTGACAAGGCTCCCCGTAAGGGTGCTGACGGTCTGCACATCGCATTCCTGCACCCGAAGAGCACTTGCGGTATCCTGACGGAACTCTGCGAGGAATAAGAAAAAAGAACCTCCTGCCTTTTTAAGACAGGAGGTTTTCTTTTATCATTCAGAATGGAACGGTTACTGTGCGACGGGATGAAGCATCTGTGCCTTCTTGGCAGCCTTCTCCATTTTAATCTTTGCCTTCTCAGCCTTCTTGGCGGCCTTCAGTGAGGCTTTCTCTGCCTTGATGGCGTCATCAACAATCTTCTTCTTTCCCTTCAGCTCCTTGATGGCTACCTTCTTCTTCTCCAGCTCTACGTTGGTGTTGACGTCAGAGGGGTTAGCCTTTACCTTGGCCTTCAGGGCCTTGAGCTCGTGGGTTGCAATGCTGATTTCACTCTTATACTGAGCACTGAGTGCCTTATTCTTGACCATGTCCTCACTCTGGGCACTGCATACTGCTGGCATGCAGAGCATTGCCATGATTACGGCAAACTTTAAAACTTTCTTCATACGACTTAGTTTATTAATGGTTAATGTCTGATTTTATTGTTCTCGGGGAAAATTACTTTCGGGGTGAAGGTCCTGGCCTCCTCAAAGTCCATCAGGGCATAGGAGATGATGATGACGGTATCGCCTACCTGTACCTTACGGGCGGCGGCTCCGTTCAGGCATACGCAGCCTGAGCCGCGCTGTCCCTTTATCACGTATGTCTCAAGACGCTCTCCGTTATTATTATCCACTACCTGCACTTTCTCACCGGCTATGAGGCCGGCGGCGTCCATGAGGTCCTCATCTATGGTGATACTGCCCATGTAGTTGAGGTTGGCCTCGGTTACTGTTACGCAATGCAGCTTAGATTTCAATACTTCTATCATCATAATGCTTTACTTGTAGCGTATATGGTCTATGAGGCGGATGGGCTTGGATCCGCAGAATACTGTTATACATCCCACGATGCTGTCTGCCTGGTCCCATGAGGTGACGTCAGCCAGTGTGTCGCCGTCCACGATGCTGAAGTACTGTACCTCGAGCCCGTCAAAGGCGTTGATATGCTCTACTACGTAGTCATGGGTCTGCTGTACATCATAACCTAAGGTGAGGCTGTCCTTCATGATGCGGTAGATGTTGGCTGCCAGCACACGCTCCTCAGCGGTGAGGAGGGTGTTACGGCTGCTGCGGGCAAGGCCGCTCTCCTCGCGGATGACAGGACAGGGGACTATCTGTACCTTGAAGCCGAGGTCCGCTACCATGCACTTGATGACGGCTATCTGCTGATAGTCCTTCTCGCCCAGATACAGGCGGTCAGGATTGGTGTAGGTGAGCAGTTTGCTTACCACCTGGCATACGCCGTTAAAGTGGCCGGGACGCATGGCTCCCTCCATGACACTGTCAGTGGGAGGATAGCTGAACGTGCGGGTATCGGGCTGGGGATAGACTTCCTGTACGGAGGGGGCGAATGCTATGTAGGCACCGCACTGCTCTGACAGGCGGCAGTCTGCCTCCAGGGTACGGGGGTAACGCTCCAGGTCCTTCTTATCGTTAAATTGTGTGGGATTCAGGAAAATACTTACTACGGTCACGTCATTCTCACTTGCACTGCGTCTTATCAGTGAGGCGTGTCCTTCATGCAGGGCACCCATGGTGGGTACAAAGCCTATGGTGTGACCTTTCTGACGTTCGGTCTGTAAAACCGACTGCAATTCTGCTATTGTATGAATTATCAGCATTTCTGTTTCTATCGTTCAAAATTCATGCAAAATAACACAGAAAAAAGCAAACAGAGAAACATTTTGGATAAAATATTCCTAAATTAGGCAAATTAGCACGTCCATATCGCTTTGGAACCATTATTTTTTCGTATCTTTGCATGGATAAAGTTCAAGAACGATGACTAAAGCTAAGAAAATCCTTTTTATTACACAGGAAATTACACCTTACGTACCAGAGTCACCTATGACCAGGATTGGCCGGGAGTTACCTCAGGCTATTCAGGAGAAGAGCCGCGAGATCAGGACCTTCATGCCTAAATGGGGCATCATCAATGAGCGAAGGAACCAGTTGCATGAGGTTATCAGACTGAGCGGTATGAACCTGATCATAGATGAGACAGACCATCCACTGATTATCAAGGTTGCCAGCATTGCTAACTCCAGGATTCAGGTTTACTTCATTGACAATGATGATTACTTCGGTAAGAGAAGCATGTCAACGGACGAGCAGGGAAAGGAGTATGCGGATAATGCCGAACGTGCCGTATTCTACGCGCGCGGTGTGCTGGAGACTGTGAAGAAGCTGCGCTGGACACCTGAGATTATTCATTGCCAGGGCTGGATGAGCAGCATTATACCCTATTATATTAAGACTGCATACGCTGACGAGCCCTCGTTCCGTGACTGCCGTACCGTATTTACGCCTACTGAGGAGAATCTGACGGCTGCGCTGCCGGGGAACTTTGACAGTATCATCAAGTTCAGGAATACTGACGCCAAGGACTGGAAGGACCTGAACACTACGGGCAATACGCAACTGCTGAACATGATTGGCATGAAGTATGCTGACGGTGTGAGCCTCATCGGTTCAGAACCGCTGTTCCAGGACTTTATCAAGAAGCATAACATCCCCTTCCTGGAGGCTCAGAAGCCGGAGAACTTCGGTACGGCCTACTCTGCCTTCTATGACCGGATATGGAGTGAGGGGAAACCTGATAATGACGATGACGAAGACGACGATTAGAAAAGACATTGCAATTATATGAGACATTATTTGGCACTGCTGCTATTACCTTTATTATATATCAGCTGCACTGAGGATACGCAGAACATTGGTCTGTTCCCTGTTGCGGATGATATTGCCAACTCCAATGCGCTGTACAATGTTTACACGAGGTCCACGCTGCTGGATTCGGTACTGTACAGGGGCACTTACAACTATCTGGGATGTATCAGGGACCCGGAGACGGATGTGGATATCAGGGCTAACTTCGCTGCCCAGTTCCATGCCTTTGAGAACTACCGCTTCCCGCAGCGTCACCTGTTGTTCCCTGACTGCCAGAAGACGCATGACGCTGAGCCGGTGAGGTGCGACAGCATTGAGCTGCGCCTGTATTACACGGGCTATCTGGGCGATCCCAACAACCCGATGAAGCTGGAGGTGTATCCGCTCAGTTTCAACAGGATTATTGAGGAGGACAGCCTGTACTACGTGAATACGAACCTGGATGACTTTGTGGACGCAGGTACGCAACCTATTGCCACCAAGGTGTTCACAGCGGTGGATTATTCGGTTTCAGAGAATATAAGGGAGGATGACAAGTACACCAATAACATACGCATCATGCTGCCTAAGGAATATGGTGACAAGCTGCTGAATACTTATTACGAGCATCCTGAATACTACAGGAATTCCTACACCTTTATCCGTAAGGTCTGCCCGGGTTTTTACTTTAAGATTAAGAACGGTACGGGTACGATGGTGAATGTGGAGGTGAGTACGCTGAACCTGTTCTTCACTTACTATGATGAGGAGGAGCCTGACAGTGCCTATGGCAGCATCTGCCGTTTTGCGGCTACGCCTGAGGTGATTCAGACGACGCAGTTCACGAACGGAGACCTGCGGGAACTGGCTGACGATGATGACTGCACTTACCTGAAGAGTCCTGCCGGTATAGGTACGGAGGTGACATTGCCTATCAGGGAGATTTACGAGGGTCACGAGGCTGACAGTATCAGCAAGGCGCAACTGACCCTGCAGCGCTACAATAACACTTCCAAGGATGACAATACGCTGAGCATCCCTGAATATGTGGTGCTGATACGTAAGGATCAGGCGGTTTCCTTCTTCAGGGACAAGAAGCTGCCGGATAACCGGACTTCCTTCATTGCCAGCTATGACAAGACGTTTAACAGCTATAGTTTTGAGAATTTGGGCAGATTCCTGACCTACTGCCGTTATGAGGTGAAGAATTCGGGCCTTAGCTGGGAGGCATGGGAGACTGCGCATCCTAACTGGAACAAGATGGTGGCCATCCCTGTGAGTGTGGTGAAGACTACGGATGTTTACGGCAACACGGCTTATGCCAGTGTCTCGCATAACATGGCGCTGAGCAGCACCCGTCTGGTTGGCGGTCCTAACACCCCTATTAAGATACAGGTGCTTTACAGCCGGTTTAAGTAGAGAGGTTAGAGGTTAGAATATAATAAATCAGGGTCACCCGATTGGGATGACCCTGATTTGATTTTCATTCTTTCATTTTTTCCTGGCAGTTTTCTTCTTAGCTGGAGCGGCCTTTTCCTTATCCTCCTTGGGCTCGTACTTCTCCAAGCGGGCACGCAGGCGGCTGATTTCATTCTCCTTTACATTCAGTTCATTGCCCATATTGGCAATCTGGGTATAAAGGCTGTTCAGCTCGTCATTCTCTACAGCATCGGAATAGAGGTCCTTGACGCGTTTCAGGAAGTCGCCTAAGATGTTCATGTAGTTGGTAAAGGCGTCATACTCGTTCTCATAGATGCCACGATAGATGCCGATGCCGTTATTCTTGGTGGTCATGAAGCGGAAGTTGTCCGTTGCCTGCAGGCGGTCCCAGTCTTGCTGGATACGGCGGTCCCGGCAGGCGAGGATTCGGCCTACGATCTTCTCGTCATAAAGTTTATTGAAGGCTTCGCGCTGCAGGTTGTTGCCCAGCACGCTGCTGGTGTCACGCTCTTCGTCATTCCAGCTGACGGGATAGGATACCTCCAGGGGACCTACGGGGCGGTTCTTGGCGATAACCTCGCTGGGGGTAGCGAACTGCACCTCGCCAGGGGCGATGGAGGGAAGGGCGCGCAGGAAGTCGAGCACGTGGCTCTCCAACGGCTGGTAGATGCCTAAGGCGGAGAGTTCCATCATGATGTTGATGACGCTTTCCTCCTGGGGCAAGGCCTGGATCCAGCCGATGTACTTGTCGGCCATGAGGGGATATTCGGACCATGAGGCGTCATTGAAGCGGAGGCTGATGTCGTCACTGAGTTTGTAGTCACGCAGCAGCAGGGAGAGGCGTGCATCCTGGGCACAGCTATATACATAATGGGGGCTCTTCCAGCCGAGGATGTGCTTGGCGCCTTCTACCATCATGCCCTTGAATCCCATCTCGGATACGATGGAACCTATCTCGTCATTGTAAATGAGTGAGCTGTTGCGTACTACCTTGGGGGTCTGGCCGAAGAGTTGCTTGATTTTCTTGGCCTGGCGCTTGAGTTCGGCCTGGAAGTTCTCCACATTACCTAATGAGGATAATCCGTGGCTATAGGGCTCTGCCAGGAACTCTACGCATCCGGTCTCGTTCAGTTGCTGCAGGACGTCCAGTACCTCGGGGGCGTACTGTTCCAGCTGTTCCAGCGATACGCCGCTGATGCTGAAGGCTACCTTGAATCCCTTGCCGTACTGCAGGGTCATATCCAGCAGGGTTCGGAGGGCTGGCAGATAGCTGCGCTGGGCGGTCTCCTGGGTTACCCTTTCGTTCTCATAGTCGTCATAGTAATAATGATCGGTTCCTATATCGAAGAAACGATAGCGTTTCAGGTGAATGGGTTGATGAATCTCAAAATAAAGACTAATCGTTTTCATATATTGTTGTTTTTTTATTTAGGGGTTAGGGGTTAGAGGTTAGAGGTCAGATTCCCTCAACGGCTTGCAGGTACTCTTCATTGTCAAACCAGCCGCGTGTCATGAGCTGGTTGTAGCATTCTCTGATGCGGAGTCCTACTTTCTCCCAGGTTATCTGGTCCACTTCCTTCATACCTTCTTCCGAGAGATACTTGTGAAGGGCGTCATTGGTACAGATGCCGTAGATGGCGTTGGCCATGGCGTCGATGTCCCAATAATCTACTTTGATGACGTTACGCAGGATTTCTCCGCAACCGGACTGCTTGGAGATGATACAGGGGCATCCGCACTGCATGGCTTCGAGCGGGGCGATTCCGAAGGGTTCGCTGACGCTGGGCATGACGAAGACGTCTGAGTTCTTGTAGCATTCATATACCTGATTTCCACGCTGGAAGCCTGGGAAGTGGCATCTGTCGGCTATGCCATAGGCGGCGGCGAGGTCTATCATGGCGTGCATCATGTCTCCGCTTCCGGCAAAGCAGAACCGGATGTTATGGGTACGGTCCAGGACTCGCTTGGCGGCTTCGATGAAATACTCGGGGCCTTTCTGCATGGTGATGCGTCCCAGGTAGGTTACGACTTTCTCGTCAGGATTCTTATGGGGCTGGATGCTCTTGATCTCATCCGAGAGGGGATATACGGCATTGTGCATGGCTACGCACTTGCGGGGATCCTGGTGATACTGGTTGATGACGGTCTGGCGGGTGAGTTCGCTGACACACATGATGCAGTCAGCGTGGTCCATGCCGTTCTTCTCGATGCTGTAAACGGTGGGATTGACCTTTCCGCGTGAACGGTCGAAGTCTGTGGCGTGTACATGGATACAGAGGGGTTTACCGCTTACCATCTTGGCGTGTACGCCGGCGGGATAGGTGAGCCAGTCATGGGCGTGTATCATGTCAAACTGTTCACTACGGGCCAGCACGCCGGCTATGATGGAGAAGTTGTTGATTTCCTCGTGCAGGTTGCCGGGATAACCTCCGGCAAATCCTATACAGCCCAGGTCATCCAGCCCTTGCAGGTAGTTGAAGTCGGCATACAGGTGGTCACGGAAGCGGAAATAGTCCTCGGCGGTGTGTCCTACAAAGCGGCCTTTTATCCAGTCGTAGTTCACATCGCGCCATACTACAGGCACCTGACTCATGTTGATTATCTTCAGGAATTTCTCTTCCTCGCCTGTGGGACGGGGCATACAGAATGTGGTTTCCACATCGCCTTGCAGGCTGAGTCCCTTGGTGATGCCGTATGAGGCTACGGCCAGTCCTCCATATATCTTAGGAGGAAACTCCCATCCGAACATTAAAACTTTCATCTTACTGTTCCTCCTTTTTAATACATTTCGTTATTATACTTGTCCAATAGCTTTACTATACGCATGATACCGGATACGTTCATGGCGAAGCTGATGGCGCCGCGTCCGTGGAAGGGGGGATTGCCGTCAAACAGTTCGGGGATGGTACCGATGCAGTGGTAGAAGAGCTCTTCCTCATAGCCTACCAGCAGGCGGTCAACGTAGCTGAGGCGGCTGAGCTTATATACATTCAGGCAGGCTTCCATATAGAATCCGGCCAGCCAGGGCCAGGCTGTTCCCTGGTGGTAGGCGTAGTCACGCTGTACCTGGGGGCCTACATACATGGGGTTGTAGCCGCGGCTCTTGGGTGAGAGTGAACGCAGTCCCTTGGGGGTGCTGAGCTCCTTGGTGCAGTAATCGAGGACGGACTTCTGCTGTTTCTTGTCCAGCGGGGAGTAGTCCAGGGCTACGGCGAAGACCATGTTGGGTCTGACGTCATAGTTGCGGTAGCCGTCCACGCAGTAGTCGCACAGGTAGCCGTATTCGTTATAGAACATGGGGGCGAAGCTGTTGGCACACAGGTCGGCTGCTGCAGTCAGCTCGTCAGTAAACTGTTTGTTCCGGACAAAGGTGCATAGCTCGGCACCGAAGCGCAGGGCGTTGTACCAGAGGGCATTGAACTCCACGATGTAGCCTGTGCGGGGGACGATGGGTCTTCCGTTCACGGAGCTGTTCATCCAGGTGATGGCTTTGTCACGTCCCTCACTATAGACAAGTCCGTTATCCTTGACCTGCAGGTTGGGGTGATTACCGCCACGCAGCCATTCCATGATGTCCCAGAGCAGATGGCCGTATTTCTCCTCGCACTTCTCCATCGAGACGAACTTGCTGTACTGCTGGATACACCAGATGGCCCAGAGCAGGACATCGGGATGTTCCATTTCGGTTACGCTGACGGTGAGGGGGGCACCGGCCATGAATTCGCGTATGGCTTTCTCGGCGGTTACCATTACGTCCTCGAACTTCTTGACTTCGTTATTGGTGAGTGTCAGGCCGGGAAGGGAGATGAACATGTCACGGGCGCGGCACTTGAACCAGGGGTAGCCTGCCAATACGTAGTCTTCATGTTCACGGTGTACGAAGAACTGGTGTGCGCTGTTGACAAGTGTGTTATAGAAATTGTCTCGCGGAGTGCGCACATTTAACTCATAATCAGCAAGTTCTGAAAGCTTATCTGTATCTACTTCCTCGAGTCCGGCAGCAAAGACTACGCTCTCGCCCTTACTGATGGTGAACTCAAAATAGCCGGGTACATACAGATCTTCGTCACTGGCATAGCCGCGTTCCTGTTCCTTGGGATATTCCAGCCCGCGATACCAGTCGGGACGGAAGACGAAGTTGTTCTCCTTGTTGCACTGCATATACAGGCAGGGGTAGCCGGGATACATGCATGTCTTGATGCCGTTCTGTACGATTTTATAGTCTTTGTTTACCTTGTCATTCTCGTGCGTGAACTCGCGTACGCTGCGGAAGGCCAGGAAGGGCTGCAGGCGCAGGGTGGTCTGACTGTGGGCATCCAGCAGGGTGTACCTTATTATAATGCGGTTCTCGAAGTGCTGGAACATCTGCTCTCGCTTCAGGATGACACCTCCTACCCTATAGATGGTGGTGGGAACCTGCAGGGAGTCAAACTCGCGTATATACTTGTGTCCGCGCGGACTGAAGTTGTCTCCGCTGTATTTGTGCAGACCCAGATTGAACTCTGCGCCGTGCTGGATGACGGTGGCATCAAGCGAGGACAACAGTACGTGGTTCTCGTCATCCAGCTCGGGGACGGGTACTACCAGCAGGCCGTGATACTTGCGTGTGTTGCAGTCCACGATGGTGGTGCAGGAGTAGGCGCCCGAACGGTTGGAGCGGAGAACCTCCTTGGGCAGGGAATCTGCCAGGTTTGTCATTAATGTCTTATCGAATCGTAAATAACTCATAAACTGTTGTTATAGTAAAAGCCGGGTTAATGGTTAGTTAATATTCTTCGTTTTTTATCTTATTTGGTTTGTCTATGCGTCAAAATTATAATTTTTTTTCTACACGGGCAACGAACATCGGCATTTTTTTGTTCCGCAAAGGCAAATTACGGGTAAAACAAGGTATTTTTGGCACGGATTGTTTGGAGAAGCGTGTCTTTTTGGTTACCTTTGCAGCCAGTAACACAGAATTTCGGTATTAGTTAATGGTAGGAAACGAAGAGGTTTGGAACAGTCTTTCGGAACTGGCGGTCACACTGACTGCTGAGGAAAGATCTGAAATAGCACAGAACATGGTGGTGCGTAAATTCGAGAAGAATGTTACCATCTACAGCGAGGGCGATGAGCCGGAGAATCTGCTGTGCCTTCTGGACGGAAAAGTCAAGATTTACAAGGAAGGGGTCGGTGGCCGTAACCAGATTGTACGTGTGGTTCGTGCTGTGGAATATTTCGGCTATAGGGCTGCCTTCTCGGAGGAGAAATATGTGACGGGGGCTGCTGCCTTTGAGTCATCTACCATTGCCATCATTCCCATGCGGCTGATTTTCGCCATTGCCGAGAATAATGCCAACCTCTGTAATTTCTTTATCCGTAAACTGGCTAAGGCGTTAGGTAAGAGTGATGAGCGTACTGTTAATCTTACGCAGAAGCATATCCGCGGACGTCTGGCTGAGAGTATCCTCTTCCTGAAGGAGAACTATGGCGTTGAGGAGGACGGCTGTACGCTCAGCATCTATTTGAGCCGCGAGGATATGGCTAACCTGAGCAATATGACTACCAGCAATGCCATCCGTACCCTGAGTCTGTTTGCCCAGGAGAAGATGATTGCCATTGACGGCCGTAAGATTAAGATTATCAATGAGGATGCCCTGCGTAAGACTTCGCAGATAGGCTAAGGTGTATCCCCTATCCCATCAGTTCTATTATCTGCTGTACTTTCTGCTCCATGGGTAGCATGGCGTCTATCCAGTGGATTTCTATTCCCCTGCGCTCCATACCCCGGAACCATGTCATCTGCCGTTTGGCAAACTGATGGATGGCTATCTCCAGCTGGCGCACCATCTCATCATAGCTCAACCGGCCTATGCAGTAGAGTGTCAGATATTTGTATTCCAGCCCGTAATAGATAAGGTCCTCGGGGGCTACCTTTTGCAGGAGCTGTTGCACTTCGGCTACCATGTTTTCCTGTTCCAGACGTTTGTGCAGGCGGTCCGTTATCTTACGGCGGCGCAGCTCACGGTCTATGTTCACGCCTATGGTCAGGCTTCTGACCTGCGGGAACTCGCGCTCCGCAATATGGTTCTGCCTGTAATATTCCTGAATCTCGATGGCACGGATGGCGCGTTTGGGTGTATCTACGTCGGTGGTGTTGTGCAGGGTTTTATATTCGCTCAGTATTCCGGTCAGGCGCTCCAGGCTTTGTCCTTCCAGCCTGGCCCTTAATGCCGGGTTCTCGGGGACGGGTACCATCTTGTAGCTCTTCAGTACTGATTCTATGTACAGGCCTGTTCCGCCGCATAGGATGGGCTGTTTGCCTCTGCCTGTTATATGATGGTAGGCTTGCCAGAAGTCCTGCTGGTATTGGAACAGGTTGTACTTCTCACCTGCATCGGCTATATCAATCAGGTGATACGGTATCTCCTGACCGTCAACGGTGTAGTCGGCCAGGTCTTTGCCCGTACCTATGTCCATTCCCCTGTACACCTGGCGGCTGTCAGCGCTGATTATCTCGGCGTTCCCTAACCTGGCGGCCAGATGGGCGGCGAGGGCGGTTTTCCCGGATGCCGTGGGGCCCAGTATGGTGATGATGTCAGTCTGCATTCCCTCTTACTATCACGCTGCCGCTTCCTTGATGGGTGGCCAGAATCAGCACTTCGGCTATCTGTACATGTTCCGGGGCATTGGCCGCATATACGGCTACATCGGCAATATCATCGCCTGTCAGGGGTTTGATGCCTTTATAGACGTTGGCGGCACGGTCCGTATCGCCATGGAAACGGACGTTGCTGAAGTTCGTCTCTACGAGTCCGGGCTTCAGGTTCGTCACCCTAATGGCGGTATCGGCCACGTCTATACGCAGGCCGTCCGTAATGGTTTTGACGGCTGCCTTGGTGGCACAATATACATTTCCGCCGGCATAGGCGGCATCACCGGCTACGGAACCGATGTTGATAATATGGCCGTGGTTGCGCTCCACCATTCCGGGAACCACCAGGCGGGTCATTGTCAGCAGGCCTTTTATATTGGTGTCTATCATTGTCTCCCAGTCCTCGAAGTTGCCTTTGTACTCGGCTTCCAGCCCGAGGGCCAGGCCGGCATTGTTCACAAGTACGTCTATGTCCTTCCAGTCAGCCGGGAGGGTTTCAATATACTTCTTGGCAATCTCGCGGTCCCTGACGTCATAGGCCAGTGTCATCACTTCTGTTCCTTTCTCCGTCAGTTCCTGTCGGATCTCAGAGAGGGCATGAACATTTCTTCCGGTAAGAATCAGTCTGTCACCGTTCTCTGCGAATTTTCTGGCACAGGCCAGACCGATGCCGCTTGTAGCGCCTGTTATCAATACAGTTTTCTTCATATCGTATATGCGGTTGTTTTAATTTGGCCGTTGCAAAGATAGCGTAAATAATCCAAACTGATTTTAAACTAGCGCAGAAATTTCGGAATTACCGCTGCTACAGTCTCTATCTGTTTCATTACTACGTATATCGGGGCGGAAATTATACATTTTTATGGCTTTTTTCAGGCGCATCAGTCCTGACTGAGAAGAATATTGGCCGCTGAAGCATATAAAAAAGCTTTTTTATTTGCTCAATTCAGGATAACACGTTATCTTAGCCATGCGAAAGGTATGCTTATCGCTAACCGGAATGCAAGAAGTGCATATATTATGAATAAGGTATATAAGGCTCATATTATCTACACCAGGCAGGCTGACAGCTTTGAGGTGCTGGAGAATGGCTACATCGGTGTTAACGATGACGGATGCGTTACGGGTGTGGCAGCGGACCCGGGAACGCTGGGCTGTAAGGATACCGTGGTGACTGACCTGGGAGACTGCCTGCTGATTCCCGCGATGAATGACTTGCATGTACATGCTCCGCAATACAGGAATCAGGGGTTGGCAATGGATCTGGAACTGCTGCCTTGGCTGCAGAACTATACGTTCCCTGAGGAGATGAAGTTTGCGGACCCTGCCTATGCGGTGCGTATGTACAGAAGGTTTGTGAATGACTTGTGGCGCTTCGGTACCATGAGGTCCTGTGTATTTGCTACTGTACATACTGAGAGTACCCGGTTGCTGATGGACCTGTTCAGGGATGCCGGCATGGGTGCTTTGGTGGGTAAGGTGGGCATGAACCGTAATTGCCCTGCCGGACTGCAGGAGAGCGTGGAGGATATGGTAAAAGGGTATGAGGAGTTGCTGGCCTGTTCACAGTCCTCCCGGAGGAAAGTGTCTAAGGCTGATAAGGTACGACCGATTATCACACCACGGTTCATTCCCTCCTGTACACCGGAGATGCTGCGTGCCTGCGGCGAGTTGGCCGGGAAGTACGGGCTGCCCGTGCAGTCACATCTTTCCGAGAACAGGGATGAGATAGCCTGGGTACGGGAGTTGGAGAAGGAGAGTAAATGCTATGGCGATGCCTATGACCGTTACGGTCTGTTCGGTCAGACGCCTACGGTGATGGCTCACTGTGTATGGACGGCTGGCGAGGAGCTGGAGCTGATAAAACGGCGTGATGTGATGGTGGCCCATTGCCCCACATCCAACTTTAACGTTGCCTCAGGTATGGCACCCGTGCGTCAGTTCCTGGACGAGGGAATACATGTGGGACTGGGCAGCGACATCAGCGGCGGACACTGTCTGAGCATCTTCAAGGTGATGGTATATGCCATCCAGGTGAGCAAGATGCACTATCAGCAGAATCACAAGCGGCCTTTCCTGACACTTTCCGAGGTCTTCTGGATGGCAACAAAGGAGGCGGGAATCTTCTTCGGACGGGTGGGCAGCTTTGAACCGGGGTATGAGTTTGATGCCCTGGTTATTGATGACAAGGACCTGAACCATGACAACTACACGGTGCTGGAACGGCTGGAACGGTACATCTATCTGGGCGATGACAGGCAAATCACCCACCGCTTCTGCGGAGGACGTGAGATTACGGGAATCGGGAACCTGGGAACGTCAACTGAATAGGGATAGAGAATCAGATAATACAATAACACTAATAAATAAAAGAACGGATTATGATTCTGACAACAACACCTCAGATTGAGGGGAAGACCATTCTGGAGTACAAGGGAGTGGTAACAGGCGAGACTATTATCGGTGCGAACATCGTAAAGGACTTCTTTGCCGGCATCCGTGATATAGTAGGCGGACGTGCCGACAGCTATGAGAAAGTTCTGATTGAGGCCAAGGATACCTCGATGAGAGAGATGATGCAGCGTGCCCAGGCTTTAGGGGCAAATGCCATTGTGGGTATTGACATTGACTATGAGACTATTGGAAGCAACGGCTCTATGCTGATGGTGGCTACCAGCGGCACAGCCGTAGTGATTTAACTGAAATCCTGAGACTTGAAATCTATCAGATACATATCAGATTATCTAGGAGTGCTGGTACTGATGGTGGCAGCATTGTCAGTGTGGGTTCCGGAGTCGTTCCTGTGGATAGAGACGAAGACCATTAACCCTTTGTTAGGGGTGATTATGTTCGGCATGGGCCTGACGCTTTCACCCAAGGACTTCCGTATAGTGCTGAGCCGGCCTAAGGATATCCTTATCGGCTGTATGGCTCAGTTTACTGTGATGCCGCTGCTGGCGCTGGGACTGACATGGGCTTTCTCACTGCCTAAGGAACTGGCACTGGGAGTGATTCTGGTGGGCTGTTGCCCGGGCGGAACGGCCTCGAACGTGATAACCTATCTGGCTAAGGGAGACCTGGCGCTGTCAGTAGGCATGACGGCAACCTCTACCCTGCTGGCGCCGCTGCTTACGCCATTGCTGGTGTGGCTGCTGGCCGGTACTATGGTGGAGGTGGATACCCTGGGGATGCTGCTGAGCATTGTGTATGTGGTGATAGCTCCCATTGTGGCAGGCTTGCTTTGCCAGCGTTTTATGCCGGCTATGAAGCAGAGGGTAATGCCTTATCTGCCGGCTTTCTCATCCCTGACAATTGCCTTTGTGGTGGGAATAGTTGTGTCACACAATGCCGATCGTCTGCTGGCAGGCGGTATGCTGGTAATACTGGTGGTAATACTGCATAACCTGTTCGGATTGGGAATGGGCTATCTGGCTGGCCGGCTATTGGGTTTGCCCGAGCCGAAGAAGAGGGCCATCTCCATCGAGGTGGGAATGCAGAACTCCGGACTGGCCAGCAGTCTGGCTACACTGCACTTTGCGGCCTATCCTTTTGCCACTATCCCCGGGGCAGTCTTCAGTGTATGGCACAATATCAGCGGTGCCATAGTGGCACGCCTGTACACCAGAAGGGGAAAAAACCGGCTGGTACTGTTTGACCTGGACGGTACGCTGCTGGACACATTGGATGACTTGAGTGCAGCTGTAAACTATGCAATGGCACAGCGGGGTCTCCCCCAGCACACGCATGACGAGTACATGATGATGGTGGGGAACGGTGTACGCAACCTGGTAAAAAGGGCGCTGCCCGAGGAACTCCGGGAGGATGACAGACTGGTGGACGGGGCACTGAAGGATTTCAAGGCATATTACACCGACCACATATACGAACATACCCATCCCTTTGCCGGGATAGAGGAATTGCTGGAAGAGTTGCATAAAGACGGTATGCTGATGGCTGTGGTATCTAACAAGTTCCAGGAGGGAACGGAACGCCTGATTAAGAAGTTCTTCCCCAACATACCCTTTGTGGCTATCCTGGGCAACAGACCGGGCTTCCCTCTGAAACCCGACCCTGCTATTATAGAAGAGGTGTTACGGCTGACCGGCACCAGCAAGGAGGCTGCCCTGATGGTAGGCGATTCGCAGACTGATATGCAGACAGCCCTGAACTGCGGCATCCGCGCTATAGCCGTCAGCTGGGGCTACAGACCTATGAAGGCCACTGGCGGACTGACAGTTGCGGATACGGCCGAGGAATTAAAAAAATGTATCATGAACTGAGAATTATCTATTGTAAATTTAAACAACCAACGCTAACCATGAAACAGAAAGGACTGAGAATTCAAGAAGAGGCCATGCGCTGCCTTCTGTGTAAAGATGCTCCATGCAGCAAAGTATGCAGAAACGGTGACCCGGCCCGTGCTATCAGAGCCATACGTTTCGGGAACGGGAAAATAGCTGGCCGGTGGATAGCAGGCTGCAAGAACGGGGAACTGGAGGCTGCCGAGCAGGCTTGCATTCATTACGACCGCCCCATACGAATACGGGAGATAGCTGATGCCGTATGCAGGAATACGGCCGAAACAGGAAAAGAGATGCCTTCTTTGTCAATAGACTTCTGTGGCATTCACTGTGAGAATCCCTTCTTCCTGGCTTCATCTGCCATCTGCACCAATTACGAGATGGTGGCAAGAGCTTTCGAGATGGGTTGGGCCGGTGTATTCTACAAGACAATCTGCCTGCAGGATATCAGGGAGGTATCACCCCGGTTTGACGCCGTACATGACAATGGTGAGCATGGCAACTTCTATGCCTTCCGTAATATGGAGCAGCTGAGCGAGAATCCTGTGGAGGTGGACTTTGACATTCTGAAGCGCCTGAAGCAGAACTACCCCGATAAGATTGTGATAGCCTCTGTCATGGGACAGACTGAGGAGGACTGGATTCGACTGGCCAGGATGGCCGAGGATGCCGGCTGCGATGCTGTAGAACTGAACTATTCCTGCCCGCAAATGCGACAGACGGGTATGGGTTCCGATGTGGGCCAGGATCCTGAGCTGGTGACTTTCTTTACCACTTATGTGAAGCGCAACGTTAAGATTCCGGTAATACCCAAGATGACGCCCAACATTGCGCATATCTCGGAGCCTGCCATGGGTGCCTACTTTGCAGGGGCGGATGCCATATCGGCTATCAATACCATTAAGAGTGTGACAATGGGTGATGGGTCCGAGGTAAACGGATGCCAGACGGGTTCCGGCCTGTCGGGAAAGGCCGTCAAGCCCATCGCCCTGCGGCATATCCTGGCAATGGTGAAGAATCCCATCATGAAGAATATACAGTACAGTGGTATAGGCGGCATAGAGACATGGCGCGATGCATTGGAGTTCATCCAACTGGGCTGCAACAATGTTCAGGTATGTACAGCTGTGATGCAGTACGGGTACCGTATTATTGATGATCTGATACTGGGTATGCAGAACTATATGGCTGAACGCGGTATCAGTAAGATGGAGAACCTGGTGGGAGAGCTGCTGCCTAAGTTCTACCTGCCGTCTGACCTGGACCGCGAAACGATTGTGTATCCGAAGATTGACCGCGAAACGTGTATAGGCTGCGGAAGATGCTATACCTCATGTATGGATGGCGGACACCAGGCGATAGCCTTCGATGACGAGACACGCCAGCCTCGCATCGTGGGAACCAAGTGTGTCGGCTGCCACCTGTGCCGGCTGGTATGCCCCACCGGAGCGATAGGACTGACAAAGCGTATCCCGAAGAAGAATTAAGCCAGCTCCATAGAGTTGTCCTCGCGGATACGGGTTACAGTGGCCAGGGCGTGATAGGGAATGTTGTGATCACGCAGAAACTGTCCGCCCTGGGCAAAACCTTTCTCAACAAGGAAACCCATGCCCACAATCCGGGCTCCGGACTGGCGACAGAGGTGGATGATACTGCCCGACGCGTGACCGTCGGCCAGGAAATCGTCCAGAAAGAGTATGCGGTCATCGGCCGTCAGGAACTTACGGTCAATACATACTGTTGTCTCGCCGTCACGGGTGAAGGACCATACCCATGACTTCCAGGACTCGTCAATGGTCTTGGGGAGTTTCTTCTTGACAAAAACTACGGGCAGGTTCATCAGATAACCGGTCATGATAGCCGGCGCGATACCGGAAGCCTCGATGGTAACTATCTTATTGATACCCTGTCCCTTAAAGAGGCGGGCAAATTCCTGGGCGCAATGCATCATCAGCTGGGGATCCATCTGATGATTCAAGAAACTTCCTACCTGCACTACTCCACCCTCGGCCATGGCACGTCCTTCGGCCAGAATCCGCTGTTTCAGTTCATCCATTTTCTCTGAATTATTAATTGTGAATTATCTTTTCTGCCACAAATATAGAGATAATTCGCTGATTCTGTCTATCTTTGCAGAAAGAAATTCAAATAACCACAAGAAAAGACATTTTATCATATTATGAGTACAAAAGATATTTACCTGGCAGGAGGCTGCTTTTGGGGAACAGAGCATTATTTTAAGCAGATAGACGGAGTAGTGGAAACGGAGGTGGGCTTTGCCAACGGACAGACCGAGAATCCCACTTACAAGGAGGTTTACACAGACAAGACGGGGCATGCCGAGACAGTTCATGTACGGTTCAACCCCGAGGTGGTCAGCCTGGAATTCCTGCTGCGCATGTTCTTCAAGGCCATTGACCCTATCAGCCTGAACAAGCAGGGGCATGATGAGGGAACCCGTTACCGCACAGGTATCTACTACACGGATGATGAGGACCTGCCTGTAATTAATAAGGTATATGCTGAGGAGCAGAAGCAATATGACCAGCCCCTGGTAGTGGAGAAGGAACCGCTGCAGCACTTTTACGGAGCTGAGGAATACCATCAGGACTATCTGGACAAGAATCCCGACGGATACTGCCACCTGCCCCTGGAGCTCTTCAGGTTTGCCAAGGAAGCTAAAGACAAATCCATAAAGAAATAGCTGTATATTATGAAGACCATGAGACATTATTCATTGCTGGCCGCAGCATTTATCTGCTGCCTGATCATTGTGTCCTGTTCAAAGAAGGACGCAAAGGTTGCCCCTGAAATGGATGACAGCCAGTTTGTAACTCTTACGGATGTCGTACCCGATGCTATTCTGGAAATCAGATACTACGGGACATATAACTTTGTAGGAACCCGTATAGACGGCTATGAGGCGCCTACGGCTCTGATGACACGGATTGCCGCTGACAGCCTGCGTGCTGTAAGCGATGATGTGAAGGCACTGGGCTACCGCCTGAAGATATACGATGCCTATCGTCCGCAGAAGGGTGTGGATCATTTTGTACGCTGGGCGGAGAATATCCCCGACACTATGATGAAGACTTACTTCTATCCTGACCTGGACAAGAGTATTCTCTTTGAGCAGGAATATATCTATGAGAAGAGCGGTCATACACGCGGAAGTACGGTGGACCTGACACTCTTCGACATGAATACGGAGAAGGAACTGGATATGGGCGGTACTTTTGACTGGTTCGGCCCGGAAAGCCATCCGGACTTCTGCGGCAACCCTGAGACCGGTGAATATACAGGTGACAACAGCAAGAGTCCCCGGGGACGTAGCATTACAGCCGAGCAGTTCCGGAACCGCATGATTCTGCGTCAGGCTATGCTCCGCCACGGATTCAATCCGTTAGACAGCGAATGGTGGCACTTTACCCTGAAGGATGAACCGTTCCCTGACACTTACTTTAACTTTCCGGTTAGGCAGTAGGGGTTTACAACTAAATTAGGAATGAAGGATTATGAATTATGAAATAAGAAGGGCTTGCCCCAAAGATATTAAACGTATCATTAAACTGCTGCATCAGGTAAATATGGTGCACTATGAGATACGCCCCGACCTGTTCAAGCCCCACACCACCAAATACAATGAGCAGGAGCTGGAATCTATCCTGAAGGATGACAGTAAGCCGGTCTTTGTATATGATGACGGCGAGGTGCAGGGATATGCCTTCTGCCAACTGACGGAGGTGAGGGACAATCTGCTGCTTCAGGACAATAAATCTATATACATTGATGATATATGCGTAGATGAACAGGCCAGAGGACGGCATGTTGGAAAGGCATTGTATGAATATGTGCGTGAATTCGCCCGGCATGCGGGCTGCCACAATATCACCCTGAATGTATGGGAAGGGAACGGTCCGGCCCTCAGTTTCTATAAGAACATGGGAATGCAGATACAGAAGACTACCATGGAGATAATCCTGTAGCCCTACACTGGGGATGGAGCGGGAAACCTATAAAAATGCTGAAATGATGTACAGGACCAGAATACCGGCATTTAGCGTCTGCATGCTGGCATGCCTTATAGCGGCATCTGCCCAGACTATTGACTGTAAGCACCTGAACATCAGTGCAGGGGGCAGATACAGTCATCTGCTGGACGGACATAACATCTACTCCAACCTGACAGACACCCATAACTATGGTATCTTTGATGCCAAGGTAGGACTCTCTACCCTACCCGAGGATGGCGGATGGTTTGAACGGGCTTTCAATTATCCTACCTTCGGCATCGGTCTTTCCTATGCACGTATGGGAGCACTCAATTTCAGGAACGATTCCCGACTGGGCGATATCGTAAACCTATATACATGGGCTGAGGTGAATCTGGTTCGTACCAGAAAATTCAGGGCCGGCCCACTGCTGGAACTGGGACTGGCTTACTCGGGGCAGATATACGACTATCATACAAATCCGAAGAACAAATACATAGGGTCAAAGGTATTTGCCCTGTTCGGTGCCGGATTGCAGGCTGAATGGATGTTTACGCCGCAGTGGGCGCTGCAGGCAGGCGTATATCTGACACACCATTCTAACGGAATGCTACGCTCTCCCAACGAGGGTATCAATGAACTGTCAGTGGGTTTGGGGGTCCGCCATTATCTGGAACAGAAACAATACCCGAAAAGAATGGCAGAAGCTCCCGCCAGACCTGATTATGCCAAGGGTATACATTATAACGTATTTGCCGCAGGCGGTGTGCACAGCTGCCCTGTGGAGATGGATGGAATTCTGGTATCGGACAAGCCCGACCGGAAATCGCCGGCACGCTTCAGGGGAGTGATTGCAGGTGAGGCGGTATGGCGTTATACACCCATCTTTGCCACCGGCATTGGCCTGGAGGTGGATTATGATGCCAATCATTATAAGGAAACGGACATTTTGCTGACCGGACAGGAGGATCCTGACGGCTATTCGCCCATCCGGTTGGGTGCGTATATTAAACAGGAGTTCTGGTATCGACGTCTGTCAATACACGTTGCTGCAGGCATATATATGTATAAACGCTGTGGACTTACGGAGGACATCAGCCGCACATTCGAGAAGATAGGAATGCGTTATCACTTTGGCAAGCAGGGCGGCGTGTTTGCCGGGCTGGACCTGAGAGCCCATCAGTTTGACCGCTCCTACTCTCTGGAGTGGTCGTTGGGATACAGTTTCTGAATCGTATTCATGTCCACGGGGCGGCATCATAGCCTGGACATGAATTTCTCCCTATCAACAATAAAACGCAGGTGCGTACCTTCACCCAGGAGGGTGGCGCCTGAATAGGCTGCAATCCTGAAACTTATCTTCTTACCCTCAACCTTTGTTACCTCGGCAACAGCAGTTATCACATCACCTACCCGGGAAGGTTTCAGATGGGAGGATTCTATATATCCGCCTACAGTGGTGCTGCCCTCAGGCAGTTCATCCCTGACGGTCAGCATGGCGGCATTCTCCATCAAAGCCATCATTATAGGAGTTGCCAGTACGGGTAAATCTCCGGAACCTATCAGGACGGCAGTTACGGCGTCAGTGACAGTTAATTCGCTTGTATGTTTTAAACCTATTTCCAACATTCGTCTGTAAATTATCAACATTTGTTAAATATGAATGCAAATTTAGTCATTTTCCTGCGATTATGACTATATTTGCAATAGAAAAGATAATTTATAATTCATAAAACAATAACAATAAAACTATGATGGACAATAGGTTTAAGTACATGGGCGAGGCACTGATCCTGGCCATCGGTCTCTTTCTGACAGGAGGAGCTATCAGAAGCGGAATTATCAAGTTCAAGGAGATGGACCGTACCGTTACGGCCAAAGGTCTGTGTGAGAAGGAGGTGAAGGCAAACAAGGCAACATGGCCACTGAAGTTCAAGGAACTGGGGAATGACCCTGCCGAACTGTACGACCGTATAGAGAAGAATACTCAGACGATTGTGGCCTTCCTGAAGGAAAACGGCCTGAGCGACGAGGAGATTTCACTGGCACCGCCTGCAATGGTTGACCAGCAGGCCAACATGAGCTACAGTAACGAGGAAGTGCGTTTCCGCTATAAAGCCAACTGCGTAGTAACGGTGGTGAGCAAGAACGTTGACCTGATACGTAAGATAGTAAGTAAGCAGGCTGCCCTGATGCGCAGGGGCATAACCATTGTAAGCAATGAGTACGACGAAGGATCGCTGGTAAGCTATGAGTTCACCGGCCTGAACGAGATTAAGCCTGAGATGATAGCCGAAGCTACCAAAAACGCCCGTAAGACTGCCGAACAGTTTGCCACCGACTCGAACAGCGAGTTGGGTAAGATCAGAACGGCCGATCAGGGACAGTTCAGTATTGAAGACCGCGACAGTAACACACCCTGGCTCAAGAACATACGCGTAGTAACCACCGTCGTGTATTACCTGGAGGATTAACAGGATATCCGAATGAAGATACCTGCACTGTTCAAAGAATATATCTGGCTGGTTGATACCATCTATCAGACAGGCAGGATTACCTTTGCCGAGCTTAATGAGAAGTGGCGCAGCAGGGAAGGAAACGGGGGGTCCTGTTTCTCCAGAACCACATTCAACCGGCATAGGGATGCAATCCTGGATATATTCGGCATTGTCATTGAATGTGATATCAAGGACGGCTACCGCTATTATATCTACAATAGGAGGGAACTGAGCGGAAACAGCATTTCGAACTGGCTCTACTCTACCCTAAGCGTAAGCAATATGCTGGATGAGAATATCAGCCTGAAGGACCGTATTCTGCTGGAGAGCATCCCCTCGGGAAATATCCTTCTGAGACGTATCACCAGGGCTATGCGCGAAGAACGCAGGATACTGATGAGATATCAGAAGTACAACGCAACAACACCTAAATCATACATAGCAGAGCCTTACTGTGTAAAACTGTTCAAACGGCGCTGGTATGTGCTGACGAAGATTGAACGCGAAAGCAAGGAGGGAACAGCCGGAAAGACGGAAAAATCCCTGTCAGTATTCTCTCTGGACCGTATCGTGGATATCGAACTGCTGCAAGAGAAGTTTATCCTTGATAAGGAATTTGATGCCGAAGAATACTTTTCCAAGAGCTTCGGCATCATGGTGGATAACAGCATCAGGCCGGAAAGGATTAAACTTAGGGCATACGGGATGGAGCGTTTCTACCTGCGGGACCTGCCCCTACACCCTTCTCAACGTGAGTTAAGCGAAACGGAGGAATATGCTGACTTTGAGGTTACCCTGCGACCGACTTCGGACTTTAAGTCACACTTGCTTTCAAGAGGCGAATGGATACAGGTTCTGACACCAGAATGGTTGGCTGCGGATATCCGCTCCTGGCATCAGGCTGCGATAGACAGAGGTAAGGAATAACCTTGTACAACCGGAACATCTGAAACGAAATTAGCTGCATAACTGAAAATAACATACCCGAAAGTATGGAATTATCAGATTTTATTTGTAGCTTTGCCGCGTGTTTCGGATGTTTTTGTTTATGTACTCCATGCAAAAACAAAGCGCACTGGGCATATAAAGTTATTAAATGATAATAATCTATATTCCAGATGATTATATAATGCCTAATGAAGAAAAGAAAGATTATCTGACCATAGTATGAAAGAATTACAGAAGATGAGAAAGATTCTAGTTATAGCAACGCTGTTCCTTGGCATTTTTCCAGCCCGTTCCCAAGAGCCGGTAATGAAGGTATTGAAGTCTGACGGAACGACCACTCATACCCGTGTGGCCGATTTGAAGCAAATCAGTTTCACTACCAAGGACGACTCCACCATGATTACCAGATACAATAACGGTGCCGTCTTCCGTACGGGTTTAAATGATATTGAGGATATCACATTTGCAGATACAACCTACATTCTGAACAAGAACGGGCACCGCATTCTGGAAGCAGATGAGGTCTGCTGGCCCGAAGACCGTCTTTTGCCTGTATTCCAAAAACCTGCAACCACAGTTAGGTCACTGGATATGAGTGCAGCAGGACTTAGCGATGAGGAACGCATCATGTTCTGTACCCTTCAGGGCATCATTAACCGTACATGTCCGCGTATTCTCCTGTACAACCACAATGAGGAACCTCAGACTACATGGCCTACGGCACATAGCCTAAGAATCTCACCCGTATCTACACCCTATACTATGGTGAAGTTATTCAAGGATGAAATCAAGGGCCTTGTGCTCTACAGCACTGAACGGACAAACCATTACGCAAACCTGGCCGTAACCATTGCCGGACTGGAGCGTCTGCTGCCTGTAACAGCTGCAGTCAGGGACAAACTGATGGCTAATGGGTTGGATTTTCCCGTTATGGAAGACCTGACATCTCTCACACAGTCCACAGCAGTAGGCGTTTACAATTATTTGTACAACAACTATTGGAACCGGTGCAACCACCGCTTGCTTATCAGCGAACGTCCCAATATACCTTATGTACATGACATTGCCGCCGCCTGCGGATCAGCATGCGTATGGCTTGACCCCCGTGTAGCCAGCGAGCGTACTCTGCTTGACAAGATGCTCAAGGATATGAAGCCGGGCAGGGACTTTGTTCTAGGCTGGTATGCCGAAGAACGCTCTGGTGTAGGCGAAGCTACAAAATACGGTCTTTCAAGTGTTCCCGCAGACTTCTTCGAGAACACTACCGTCTATACGGCAGTTAACAAGCCGGTGAAGATTGCTCCTGTACCCAAGCGTCCCAAACTGGAGAATAAGGTTTATGCCGCCGTGTACATTAGTGACGGTGACAATATCCAATACTGCCAACACGCCATGGCCAAGATTTTCGAACAGAGCGGACGAGGCCAAATGGCTATGAACTGGACCATCAGTCCTGCCCTGGCTGACATAGCCCCGATGATGCTGAATTACTATTACCGCAAGGCTACCACCAACGACTGCTTTGTCAGCGGCCCCTCCGGTATGGGGTATTCCATGCCATTCAACGGCCTTGATACTGGAAGCGGCTCATACTACACATCGTCAGGCCCGACACTTACTCCTTACATTAAGCTAACCCAACGTTACATTGAGAAGGCGGGACTGCGGGTCATCACTATCTGGGACAATATCAGTGCGGCTCAACGCAAAGCCTTTGCCGAGCACTGTCCTTACCTGTACGGACTTACCATCAATGACTATGAGAGGCAAAGTGGCAGGCTGCCCTATGCAGTACAGTCCGGCTGGTTACCCATAGCACCCCAATACCCTTGCTATCGTGGCAGTGCAGATGAAATGGCAGAATTCTTCAACCGCGATATCAAGAATTTCAAAGGTACGGCACCTATGTTCGTTACCGGGCAGGCTGATGTTTGGAACTTAGGTCCCGACAAGCTTATTACCCTGAAGGATAAGCTGGATGCACTTTCACCCGGCAACGTAAAAATTGTACGTGCCGACCATTGGTTCAGCTATTACAACGAAGCCAAACATCTGCCATTCAACCTTACCCTGCTTCAGGATATGGTCATTACCACATCTCCGGCCAAAACCAGTGTCAAGTATGCTGCTAACGGATCACCCTCAGACGGTTACATGTGGGTATCAAAGAGTACGGACGGAACAGGATGGGTACAGCTTGATTTCAAGGAGCCTTACCTGATTAGCCGATACGTGGTGCGTCATGCCGAGGCAGGCGGACTGGAACCGGAACTCAACAGCCGCGACTTTACCGTTGAAGTCAGCACTGACGGTGAGACATGGACTACAGTCGGCACGCACACCGACAACACCGATGCTGTTACCGATACCGCAATTTCTCCGATAGAAGCACAATACGTCCGGGTGAATGTCACTAACGGCGGCACAGACGGTACCGTCCGCATTGGCGACATCGAAGTTTACGGTTCGCACTAAAAGAACGAACAAGAACAAACAAGAACAAGGATTATGAGACATTACCTGATTCATGCAGTTGCATTGCTATTATCCATAGCATGCACGACAGCTACGGCACAGTCCGTAAAACTGCCCGCTCCGAACATGAAGCGTAGCACGTTAAGCGTAATGAAAACATTTAAAGAACGTAAGAGCGAACGCGCCTTCAGTAAGAAGGGGATTGACAGCCAGACACTGAGCGACCTGCTATGGTGTGCACAGGGCAAGAACCGGGAGGACGGGAAGCTGACAACGCCCACATGCCGCAACTGGCAGGAAATCCGCATGTATGTATTTGATAACAAAGGCGTTTCGCTGTACAACCCACAGACGCATACACTTGCGTTCATAGTTAAAGGTGACAAACGAGAATTGGTTGCCGGAGGGCAGAACTGGGCTGCCGATGCACCTGTATGCCTGGTGCTGGTTGCTGACTTGGACAAGCCTAAGAGCTACGACGAAAGATCACAGAGAATGGCCGCAGTAGATGTAGGCATCTGTTCACAGAACATTTGCCTGGCCTGTGCCGCATTCGGACTGGCTACCGTACCACGTGCGACCATGGATATCAAGTCTATCCAACAGTTGCTGAACCTTACGGAAAACCAGCTGCCCATCATCAACAATCCCGTTGGTTATCCTGCAGGAAAATAGAGGCATCCGGAAAACGAAAAAGATTAAGCCTGAATTCGTTGGGTTTGCACGCTCCAAACTCCTCGGATTCAGGCTTAAATCTATTTGAGCCGATAAGGGGACTCGAACCCCTGACCCACGCATTACGAATGCGTTGCTCTACCAACTGAGCCATATCGGCAAAACCGAATGCAAAGGTAAGCCTTTTTTCCAAATTAGGGAAATTATACAAGCCTTTTTTCGGTAAAGTGTACAGAAATAAGTAATTTTGCAGCCACATTTCTGAAATAAACATATGAACAAAGGTAAGAAGAGCATCATATTAGGCATATTTCTGGCAATACTGGCTGCCGGGGCGGTGACAGCTTCGGCTTTTATGGGCACAACGGAACGGAATGCTGACAATACCATCATTTATATAGATAATGATGATACACGTGACAGTGTATGGCAAAAGGCCGGATTGGGTTGGAAAGGAGACATTCTGAACCTGCTACTCCCGTATAGGAAAGTAAGAACCGGCCGCTATGATGTAGGACAGAATATCCCCACACTGGTACTCTACCGCAAACTGAGGAACGGTCAGCAGGATCCCATACACCTGACCATTCCCACCAGCCGCACAATAGAGAAGCTGGCCGGGGCACTCTCCAAGAAACTCATGCTGGATAGCCTGACACTGGCAGATGCTATGCGTGACGAGGAAATTTGCCGCCAAGCCGGATACAACACTGCCACACTGCCCGCCCTGTTTATACCCAACACCTATGAGGTGTACTGGGATATTAGTTTAGAAGGACTGATACACCGTATGCAGAAGGAGAACAAGGCTTTCTGGAATACAGAACGGGAAAAGAAGGCTCAGGAGCTGAACCTGAGTCACGAGGAAATCTGCACACTGGCCAGCATTGTGGACGAGGAGACGGCTAACGATGCAGAGAAACCGGCTATCGCAGGCCTGTACTTGAACCGCCTGAAGAAGGGTATGCCCTTACAAGCTGATCCGACAGTAAAATTTGCCGTGGGGGATTTCAGCCTGAGACGTATAACCGGCGAACACCTTAAAAAGGAAAGTCCTTATAATACATATCTGAACACAGGCCTGCCCCCCGGACCTATACGCATTGCCAGTATTGCCGGACTGGATGCAGTACTGAACTACCAGCATCACAATTATTTGTACATGTGTGCTAAAGCTGATTTCTCCGGCACTCATGAATTTGCAGCTACCTTCAACGAGCACAAGAAGAATGCCCGTAATTACGTAAGGGCACTGAACGCAAGAAACATTCACTAAACGCGGCCGCTTTCTGCTATCATACTGCGGATACACGAGGACAGGGCCTTGTCAGCAATAAGGTCCTCAATATTCACATGCATACGATATCCCCAGTAGTGCTGAGGATTGGCCGGTATATTGATACGTTCAGCATCAGGATCGGGCAGACGGACCTCCTCATCAATAGAAAGCCAATCCTGTAAACTGATAAGGCAAAGCATAGAGGGACTGTCCAAATGACGGGTTACTATCTCCCGACACAATTCACCCGTTATCTGCTGAGGAGCAAAGCCATGATGCTGCAACACCTGATTATAATAACGCTGGGCACGCTGGTAATCCTCCTGCCACCAGCCACGCAGGGTAGGCATGTCATGGGTAAAGATGGTAGCCACACTGCGGTAGGGATTATCCTCAAGCCGGGCAAATGTCTGACCATAGACCTTGGGCATCGTCTGAATCTCAAGGGAGAGAATCTTCAGGTTATCCAGAACAGGTTTCACACATGATGGCACCATTCCCAAATCCTCGGCACATACAAGCATACGTGTACTCTGCACAAGAGTGGGCAGTTTCTTCATAGCCTGAGCGTACCAAAAGTCATTATGTCGATGATAGAAATAATCCTCATAGAGTTCATTAAAAGCCTGTTGCTCCTGAGGTGTAAGCGCCTGGAATACGCTGTCTTTCTGAACGGCAATACGGGGATGCAGCAGTTCAGGATGTTCAGCATCGGGAACAAACAGCACATTGTCAATGAGACGGAAAAGTCCGTCACGCACATCAGCAGACATTCTGACAGAAGGATTGGAGAAATACTCCGCCACCATACACTGAGTAGCAAACTGAGGCTTAAGATCATATGTTCCGTCACCACGTTCATCAAGGAATCTGGATGCCACCTTTTCTGCCTTGGAACCGAAGACCTGCGTCAATATCTCATCTGTAATATAAGGACGCGTAAAGAAATCATAGCGGTAGCATAGTCCGAACTCCTCAATCTCCGTTGCACTCAGGGGAAGAGATGGAGCGAAATAACCTATAAGACCGTGTATACTATGGCTGGGAATCTGCCAGATACGGAAGAAGCCCAGTACATGGTCTATACGGTAAGCGTCAAAGTAATCAGCCATCTTCTGGAAACGGCGCACCCACCATTGATAACCGTCCTGTGCCATACGGGTCCAGTTATATGTGGGGAAGCCCCAGTTCTGACCATTAGCACTGAAATCATCGGGAGGGGCTCCGGCCTGACTGTTCATATTGAAGTAATAAGGTTCAACCCATGCCTCAACGCTATATCGGCTGATACCTATGGGGATATCGCCCTTCAGAACCACCTTGTGCCGATGCGCATAATCTGCTGCAGAAGAAAGTTGGATATGAAGCAGGTACTGGACATACATATAATAGCCAACCTCTTCCGTATGTTTACATACCAGGGATAACATCTCCGTCTGGTCATACGTGCTATACTGAGGCCATTGATGGAAGTCTGCCGTATGATAACGGTCACGCAACAGGCAGAAAACACTATAAGGATTAAGCCATTCGGCATTCTTCTTACAGAAAGCTATATAGTCTTCATCCACTGCCAGGGACTCGGCCTGCTGCCGGTACAAACGCTTCAGGTATTGATGTTTGAGCGCATTCACGCGGGCATACTGATATTGTGAAGAGGCGTTCAGTTCTACCCTATCCTGCTCATACTGCTGCATGAAAGCATCGTCGGCAATAGCAGGAAGCTGGCGCAAATCCACATACATCGGGTGAAGGGCATAGATACTGATACTGTTATAAGGATAGCTGTCAGCATCAGTCCCGGTCTGTGTGGTGTCATATATGGGCAGAAGTTGAATAATATGCATTCCTGTCAGACAGGCCCAGTCCACCATAGTACGTAAATCGCCGAAGTCACCTACGCCCTGACTGCCGCAGGTACGTAAGGAGAAAGCAGGTATAACCACACCGGATGTCTTCCACCAGCCTTCGCTCAGATGCAGGTTGTCATCACTCAGAACAATAATCCTACCAGATTCAATACTGTACCCGGGGGTCTTTCGGTTCTCACCCTCTTCCCACGAAACAAGTGCACCGGTAGCCTCATCCAGAATAACATACTTATATTCGAAAGGCGCATAAATACCTTCGGCGCTGATGGAGATTCCCCATTCATTGATTCCGATACGGGTCATTCGCAGGGAATAGCATGGTTCCCATGTACCTAATTGGGGAAGGCTGCCGGTAAGGGCCAGAATCTGTCCGGGACGTAACTGCGGGGCCTGAATACGGAAGACAAGCGTCTTATCAAAATAAGCAAAGGAACTTCTTCCGGCCGGTTGACTGTCATTACAGCGTGTATAGGCTGAACTGTACAGATGGTTACAGAGGGGAACATCACGCCAGGAGTCCGAGAAGATAAATACTTTACCGGGGGATGCATTGAAGGTACGGGGAACAAGATCCCACTCCTGCCGCAGCACCACTTCTCCCTCATATATTATATATAGGTACGTAAAGGACATTGTGTCTGGATTATTGTAGAAAACCTCACCCCTCCAGACAAGACCGTCCTGGGTATCCAAATGAATCATCTCCACGAAATCCCTGCCGTTCTTACAATGACGGGTTATCCGGACACAGACTTGCTGTCCCCATTCTGTATGATATTCTACTGAAAAATGCAATTTCATAGGCTATCTTCGTCTGATTTGAGACAAAAATATGAGAAAAATAGGGAAAAAACAAGGTAAATCTGAAAAAAAAGCACCTAAAACTTGGCTAAATGATAAAATGAGAGTACCTTTGCCATACAGAGATGAGACTTGAATACCGCACTGGACTGATCGGGAATCTCATCAATAAATTTTTGAAACCGAGAACGCTTCGCATGCTGATGGCGGGCCACGCCCTTATAAAAGGGTAACCTCTGAGTCGGTGGATTACAAAGGCGGCGAGCACTCAAAACTTGTTCTTTAGGAGTTTCATCACATCACCAGTGCGGTTTATATAAAGAATCGTGCCTCCCTTTACAGAGAGGCACGATTTTTTCTTGTAAATCAGAGAGGACTGAATTTACTTAACCTTGGCAACGATAGCCTTGAAGGCCTCGGGGTGGTTAACAGCAAGGTCAGCGAGCACCTTACGGTTAATCTCGATACCAGCCTTGTGCAAAAGACCCATCAACTGAGAGTAGCTCAGGCCCTCCATACGAGCAGCAGCGTTGATACGCTGAATCCACAAAGCACGGAAGTTACGCTTCTTAGTACGACGATCGCGGAAAGCGTAAGTAAGACCTTTCTCCCAAGTGTTCTTTGCAACAGTCCAAACATTCTTACGGGCACCAAAGTAACCTCTGGTAAGACCCAGGATTTTCTTTCTCTTAGCTCTTGAAGCTACATGATTTACTGATCTTGGCATAATTTTTTTCTTTTTGAATGTTAGCGACGTACAAGACGTTCTTTATGTGCTAAGCATTCGGTTAATAACTAAAGTTAAAAACTGCGTCTTGACATTTGGGTTTAACGCATACACAGGAGGTCACGTACCTGCTTCATGTTCTCAGTCACTACGATAGCGCTGTGATCCAGGTTTCTCTTCTGCTTCTTGGTCTTCTTTGTCAAGATGTGGCTGTGGTATGCGTGATGACGCTTTACCTTGCCTGTACCGGTGAGTGCGAATCTCTTCTTAGCACCGGAATTAGTCTTTACTTTTGGCATAATTGTTTTAATTTGTTTAATTAATATTAATAATAGATGTGGCAACGCATATACCAGGGCGTTACGCACTATCCTTTTTCCTTAATCGTCAAAGTCCTCGCCCTCAACCTTGGGTCCCGTATATTCCTTTGGAGCCTTCTGCTGTGGGGCTTTCTTCTCGCGAGGCTTTTCTGCATTCAACTCTTGAGCAGTACTCTCAAGCACCTTCTTAGTCTGAGTGGGTTGTTTCTTGGGAGCAATGAACATAATCATACGCTTACCCTCCAACTGAGGCATCTGCTCTACCTTACCATACTCTTCCAAGTCGGCAGCGAAACGGAGTAACAAAACCTCGCCCTGCTCCTTGAAAAGAATACTACGTCCCTTGAAGAAAACATAGGCCTTTACCTTGTCTCCATCAGAGAGGAAGCCCTGAGCATGCTTGAGTTTGAAATTGTAATCATGGTCATCGGTCTGTGGTCCGAAACGAATCTCCTTGACCTCTACCTTAACCTGCTTAGCCTTAATCTCTTTCTGGTGCTTCTTCTGCTGATAGAGGAACTTACTGAAGTCAATCAGGCGACAAACAGGAGGTTCGGCATTAGGTGAAATCTCAACAAGATCCACACCTTTCTGCTCGGCTAATTGGATAGCCTTGAAGGTTGGCAGGACTGCTGATTCGATACCATCTCCGACAATGCGAACTTCGCGAGCACGAATCTGTTCGTTTACGCGATACTGCTGTTTTGGGTTGTCTTTTTTCATTAATTATTTTAAATCGGGTGCAAAATTACGAATTTTCTGTCATTTGGCGTACTTCTTCGCAAATTTTCTTCGCGAAATCTTCAAATTTCACCGTTCCTTGCTCTCCTCCACCCTGTTGACGATAGCTAACAGTGCCTTCTGCCTGCTCTTTTTCACCAACAATGATCATGTAAGGAATGTGCTTCATTTCGTTATCACGAATCTTTCGGCCAATCTTCTCGTTGCGGTCATCTATGTATGAACGAACTTCCTGAGAATCGAAGTATTCCTTGACCTGCTGAGCATACTCAACAAACTTCTCACTTACAGGAAGGATAGCAACCTGGTCGGGAGTCAGCCACAAGGGGAAGTGACCAGCGGTATGCTCGATAAGTACAGCGCAGAAACGCTCCATACTACCGAAGGGTGCACGGTGAATCATAACGGGACGATGCTTGGCATTGTCCTCGCCAATATATTCAAGCTGGAAACGCTGAGGCAACTGATAGTCAACCTGGATAGTACCCAGCTGCCAACGACGACCAATAGCATCCTTAACCATGAAGTCGAGCTTGGGACCGTAGAAAGCAGCCTCACCCAACTCGGTCTTAGCCTTCATACCCTTCTCGGCACAAGCATCAATGATAGCCTGCTCAGCTGTTGCCCAGTCCTCATCGCTACCAATATACTTCTCTGTATCCTCAGGATCACGGAGAGAAATCTGAACCTCAACGCTCTCTTCTGAGAAGTTGAAGATCTTGAATACGTGCTGGATAATCTCCATTACCTTGATAAACTCATCCTTTACCTGGTCAGGACGACAGAAAATATGAGCATCATCCTGAGTAAAGCAACGAACACGGGTCAATCCGTGCAGCTCACCACTCTGCTCGTAACGGTAAACAGTACCGAACTCAGCACAGCGGAAGGGAAGGTCACGGTAGCTACGAGGCTTATTGGCATAAATCTCGCAGTGGTGAGGACAGTTCATTGGCTTGAGCAAGTACTCCTCTCCCTCCTCGGGTGTCTGAATGGGCTGGAAGCTATCCTTACCATAGTGATCCCAGTGACCAGATGTCTGGTAAAGGTTCTTTCCACCGATATTAGGAGTGATAACCTCCTGATAGCCGTACTTCTTCTGGATACGACGCAACATATCCTGCAAACGGAGACGCATATCAGTACCCTTTGGCAACCAAATGGGCAATCCCTTACCCACACGCTCAGAGAACATGAAGAGCTCCATCTCCTTACCAATCTTACGATGGTCACGCTTCTTAGCCTCCTCAAGAACAACAAGATACTCATCCAGCATCTTCTTCTTGGGGAAAGAAACACCATAGAGACGCTGCATCTGATCCTTGGTGGCATCACCACGCCAGAAGGCACCGGCAACGCTCATCAGCTTAACAGCCTTGATGATACCGGTAGATACAATATGGGGACCCTTACACAAATCGGTAAAATTACCCTGTGTATAAGTAGTAATGCTTCCATCTTCAAGATCCTGCTCAATATGCTCGCACTTGTAGGTCTGACCACTGGCAGCAAAGAACTTCAGACTGTCAGCCTTGCTAATCTCCTTGCGGACAACAGGCTCATCCTTGCGGGCCAGCTCAATCATCTTGTCCTCAATCTGCTTGAAGTCGCCCTCCTTGATCATCTCGCCATTAGGCAGCAAGACATCATAGAAGAAGCCGTTCTCTACAGCAGGACCGAATCCGAACTGGATACCAGGATACAACTCCTGCAAAGCCTCAGCCAGCAAATGGGCACTGGTATGCCAGAAGGCATGCTTACCTTCTTCATCATCAAACTTATACAGAACTACCTTAGCATCCTGATTGATGGGGCGGTTCAGTTCCACCGTCTCACCATTAACACCACAAGCCACAACATCTTGTGCCAAACGTGAAGAGATGCTCTCGGCAATCTGAAAACCAGTTACGCCAGCTTCGTACTCGCGCACTGAACCATCAGGGAAAGTAATCTTAATCATATGTTGTATTATTTTGATATTCGGTAAAAATGAGCTGCAAAGATAATCATAATATGTTAAAACAGAAAGAACTACATCAAAAGATTTACTTAAAAGGGCTATTTTTTCTCATTAGCATACCTCTTAATCAGGTTATAAGCTGAATACAAACCATATTCGCCTGCCTGACTAAGGTCGCTGAGACCCTCTGACAACTTGCCGCTGAGAATATAGGCAACCCCTCGGCTATAGTATGCATCGGGGAAATGAGAGTCCAATTCTATTGCCTTGCTGAAGGCATTTATTGCTCCCACGTAATCAGCAAGTTTTATCATCATGCAGCCAAGATTATAATGAAGATATGGGGATTGGGGCTGTAAATCAAGTGCACGGTTATAGTCCTGCATTACCATAAGATAACCCAGACGCAGATCCGCAGCCTGAGCCGTTGTACTGGACACCTCAAGTTGGGCATACCGGCACTGTGCACGCAGCATAAGAGACAATACATCGTCTCCGTACTTGAGCACATAGGTATCCATATCGGCTATACCATTCTCGAAGTCCCTGACGTGGTAATAATCCAACGCACGCTTGAAGAGCAGTTCCTTTACTACGCCTTTCGACTCTATGGCTGAAGAAACTTCTGTAATGGAGGCCATATGAGCGTTCAACTGGGACTCCGTCATATTTCCCTCATCACACGTAAGGTACAATGTTGAAGGTAATATTGAGCGGGCATTCAACTTATCCAACTCCTTGCTGTAGGCAACATAAAGCTTGACATCCGACTGTTTCTTGTAGTACGTAAAGATATAAAGAGGCTCGGGCTTAAGTTCTGCCTGCTTATTCTGAACCTTTCCACGGTATTCACTTACATACTGATTATCCGTCTCGTGCGTATCCTCCTCTACCAGCTTGTCATAGTCATCTATATTATGCTCACTCTTCTTACGGGTCTTCCCTGAACTTTTGTATTTTCCCGTTGCCACAGCCATCTGAGCCTTCAGAATCTTGAATTCATCACGCTCAGCACCATAGACATCACCTATCTTCCTGCGTATCTCAGCACGTTTGCGATACCCCTCCCAAAACTCAGGATAATCCTTTATCACAGCACTGATATCACGGATAGCACCTTTGTAATCGCCGATATTATCCAAAAGCAATGCCCTGTTATACAGTACGATGGTGTTATCAGGCTCTACATTCAAAACAAAATTCAAGTCCTCTATGGCCAGATTATCTTCACCCACATTAGCACGGAGAAGTCCTCTGTTATAATGAGCCAGATAACTGTTGGGAGCAATCTCTATGGCTGCATCGTAGTCAGACATCGCACCTCGCAGATTGTCCTGATTATAACGGACCAGCGCCCTGTTGACATATAAGGTCGCAGCCTTGGGAGACTGCAGAATGGCCTTATCCAGGCTCTGCTCTGCCTGTGCATATTCCTTTCTTTCTGCCTGGAACATAGACTTCATACTCCAGGCGTTTCCGGCATATTCGTTCAGTTCCAAGGCGCGGTCCACCCATTTCTCCGCTGCAACGGTATCCGTTTTCAACAACGCAACCTGAGCTTTTAACGTCATCTGCTCTGGCACCTTAGGCCAGTGATGAATCATCACGTCCAAGGCGGAGTCAGCCTGCTCATATTGTTTGAGTTCTATGTAGGAAAGAACCAGATTATGCCAACAGGATTTCTCTAACGGATTTATCTTCAATGCTTGAACATAATCTTGAGATGCAAGTTCATAACGTGCTTGGTTTATGCGACATAAGGCACGCAACTGATAATAATTGCACATATAAGGATTACGCTCCAATGCAACACTGCAATCTATCTCAGCTCCCTGATAATCCTCAAGATAATACTTGGCAAGGCTTCTGTAAAAATAGGGTTCACCCAACCAAGGTTTGGCACTGATTACCATATTGAAACGTTGAATGGCCAGGACATAATCCTCGAAATACAAAGCATTACGCCCCATCAAGAGAACCCTGTCTGTATTGATTTGAGCATAGCACTTGCTTGCCTTCCCTATAAACAAAAGGCAAGAGAAAGCAAGCAACAAGATAAGTCGCAGCTTATTCAACGTCTTTACCTCTATCTTTTGACCTTAACCTTATAGGCACAATTGAACTTGCCCTTTATAATCTGCTGCAATTTAGCTCTGGTTAGTTGCTTGCGCAAACCTGTAAGATGGTCCGTAAACACCACTCCGTCCAAATGATCAAGCTCATGTTGCATAACACGAGCCAGATAGCCTGTTACCCATTCATCATGCTCCTGGAAGTTTTCATCCAGATATGTAACACGTATCCTCTTGGGACGCTTTACACTCTCATGTACACCGGGCAGACTCAGGCATCCTTCTTCCATAATATCCGTTTCTGTTTCATCATACTCCTCAATATAGGGATTAATGAATGTGTGAATATAGCCCTTGTATTCAGGATAGTCTTCGCTTATAATATCCAGGTTAATAACAACCAGTCTTATATTAAGACCTACCTGTGGTGCAGCCAACCCGATGCCCTCGCTCCTATCCAGCGTGTCATACATATCCTGTATCAGTTGTGTCAGATTAGGATAGTCCTTATCAATGTCTTCAGCTACTTTACGCAAAACGGGTTGTCCGTAAGTGTATATTGGCAGTATCATATTATATTTTGTTTTCTGATTATTCTAACTTACAAATTGCCACGTCCTTCCATCCATCCTTGCAGAATGATGGTAGCACTTATCTCATCAACCAGTGCCTTATTCTGACGGGCTTTCTTTCCGATGCCGCTCTGAAGCATCGTCTGATGGGCAAGCACGCTGGTATAGCGTTCGTCCCACATATCTACGGGAACATCCGGAAAGTTTTTTTTCAGTTGTTCCACAAAAGCAAGTACCCTGGGCAGGTTATCGCTGTCTCTTCCGTTAGTCTGTTTCGGAAGCCCCACGACAAAACGTTCTACGGTTTCCTTTGCCGTATACTCCTTCAGGTACTTCATCAACTGGGGCGTCTCAACCGTTGTAAGCCCGCCCGCAATGATTTTCAAAGGGTCCGTCACAGCTAACCCTGTACGACGGACCCCATAATCTACAGAAAGAACTCTTCCCACTTATCAGTCTATAACAATAAGAAGAGACTCTTTTTTATTTCTGATACAACAACCAAGCATCTTTGTACTGACTCTGGAGAGCAGCACGGCTCTGAGCAGCTTCTGCCTTTGTGTCATAGCTGGTAGCAATTACGCGGAACCAGTCAGCACCGTTAACAGCTGCCTTAACAACACGGGGAGCATAGCCCTTGCCAGCCAATGTATTGCTCAAAGCATTGGCATTGCTCTGTACGCTAAAGCTACCAACAACAACGCTGTAAGCCTTCAAGGGAGCACCACTTACAAGAGAGACGCTCTCTGTACGAACAGTAACATTGCTATAGTCTGCAGCAGGAGTTGTGGTTACAGGAACAGCGGGAGTAACAGTAACAGGAGCTGTAGGCTGAGTT
>JAEEGK010002683.1_pt1 | contig 44610 bp, 34 predicted proteins | sample 8958771 | NCBI WGS metagenome assembly JAEEGK01 (sample SAMN16246547, study PRJNA631951) | gut metagenome | biome: gut microbiome; feature: rumen; material: SC-attached | host: Bos | place: Iran: Karaj | collected 2018-10
TGAATAGCAATTTTATCTGTTACCGCAGCAATATCATTTTCATTTAATGAATTAACAATAGTACGTGCTCTTGTAAGTACCTCCTCAGGTAAACCTGCAAGACGAGCTACCTGAATACCATAACTTTGATCTGCACCACCTGGAATAATCTTTCTAAGGAAAATAATATCCTCGCCCATCTCTTGAACTGAAATACAGTAATTATGAACGCCCTTTATCTGACCTTCTAACTCAGTAAGCTCATGATAATGGGTTGCAAAAAGAGACTTGGCTCCAATATTGTAAGCAATATGCTCCACAACTGACCAGGCAATAGAAAGGCCATCATAGGTGGATGTTCCACGGCCTATTTCATCCAAAATCAAAAGTGATTTATTGGTGGCATTATTTAAAATATTAGCAACCTCATTCATCTCTACCATGAAAGTAGATTGGCCGGTAGATAAATCATCTGATGCACCAACACGAGTGAATATACGGTCAACAACGCCAATTCTAGCCTCTGTTGCTGGGACAAAGCTTCCAATCTGGGCCATGAGGACGATAAGTGCCACCTGTCTCATATAGGTGGACTTACCAGCCATATTAGGACCAGTAATAATAGCGATTGTATTAGTGTCTAAATCAAGATAACAATCGTTTGAAATAAACTGATCATCATCAATCATCTGCTCAACAACAGGATGACGACCCTCTTTAATATCAACTATTCCTCTATTATCAATGACAGGTCGAATATAGTGATTCTTGTCTGCAACAACAGCAAGAGAAATAAGGGCATCAAGGTTTGCTATAGCCTTGGCAGTAATTTGAATTCTATCAACCTGAGAAGCGATTGTATCTCTAACAGTCTTGAAAAACTCATACTCGATAGTATTGAGTCTGTCTTCCGCTCCTAAAATACTATCCTCAAGTTCCTTTAACTCGGGTGTATAATAACGCTCTGCATTTGCAAGAGTCTGCTTTCTAACGTAATAATCAGGTACTAAATCCTTGTAGGAATTAGTAACTTCAAGGTAGAATCCAAAAACCTTGTTAAACTTAATCTTAAGATTTTTGATACCTGTCTTTTCTCTCTCATTAGCCTCAAGGTCTGCTAACCACTTCTTGCCATCAATTTTAGCGCTTCGAAGTCTATCAACCTCATCATTATAGCCAGTCTTAATAATGTCACCATCACGTGAAGAAATAGGCGGCTCTTCCATAATGGACTCATCAATGAGAACATACAAATCTTTTAAATCATCAATATCATCATTGAGATTACAAAGAATTCTAGAATGAAGACCATTTAAAATAGTCTTTATAGGCGTAAGCATACCAATAGACTGTTTAAATGCAATCAAATCTCTAGGATTAGCTGATTGATAAGTTATTTTGGTAATAAGACGCTCTAAATCATAAACAGATGATAGATACTCACGAAGCTCTTCTCTATCAATCATCATATTTTTAAGCTCTTCTATTCCATCCTGACGCTTGATAATCTCATCAACAGAAATAAGTGGCTGCTCTATATATGCCTTGAGCTGACGTGCACCAAGCGCTGTCTTAGTCTTGTCTAATACCCATAATAAAGAACCACGCTTTTGCTTATCTCTCATTGTCTCAGTAAGCTCAAGATTTCTCCTGGTGGAATTATCCAGAAGCATAAACTTACCGTCTGTGTATGGTGTAATATGGGTAAGATGAGCTAAATCAGATTTCTGAGTCTCTTTTAAGTATGACAAAAGCGCTCCTGCAGAAATCTTGCCAATAGAAAAATCCATAAGCCCAAGGCCTTCAAGAGAATGAGCCTTAAAATGTCTAAGAATCTCTCTAGTGCAAAGCACATCATCAAACATCGATTCATCTAGAAGGGAGCTTGCGCAAGAAAGCTTTTCTGTGATTCCAGAAATATCCATTCCAGATTCAAAAATTGATTTAGAATAAATAATCTCAGCAGGATTGAATCTAAAAATCTCATCCACAAGCTTTCGAACTGAATCAACCTCTGTTAGATAAAAATCAGCTGTAGAAACGTCACAAGCAGCAACGCCAAATACGCCTCTTTGATAAAAAAGAGCCATAATATAGTTATTGCTAGTCTCATCAAGGGCCATCTGGTCTATATTTGTACCAGGTGTAACTACACGAATTACTTCACGCTTAACAAGGCCCTTCGCCTCCTTAGGGTCTTCTACCTGCTCACAAATAGCCACCTTAAATCCACGACTGACAAGGCGATTAATATAAGAATCTGCAGCATGGAAAGGAACTCCACACATTGGAGCTCGCTCCTCAGCACCACACGCTTTACCTGTAAGGGTAAGCTCTAGCTCTCGAGAAGCAGTTTTGGCATCCTCGAAAAACATCTCGTAAAAATCTCCCAATCTATAGAACAAGATGCAATCTTCATATTCAGATTTAGTTTTAAGATACTCCTGCATCATTGGAGTGTATTCTGCCACAATTATTCCCACCTATTCTTTATTATTTGCTATAACAGCTTCTGCTACTTTCAATCCATCCATTGCAGCAGATGTAATTCCGCCAGCATAACCGGCACCCTCGCCACATGGATAAAGTCCGCTAACATTTGATTGAAACAGCTCATTACGTTTGATTCTAACTGGTGAAGAAGTCCTACTTTCAACACCGGATAAGATAGAATCTAATCTATCGAACCCTTTTATTTTAGTACCAAAGAACCCCATTGCGTCAATAATTGAATCCCTGATTTCCTGAGAAAATATCTCATGTAATGGTCCAAAATCTGTAAGGCCTTTTGTAACACTATCAAAATCCCCGTAATTAGAGGAAATCTTGCCGGTTTTATAATCTCCAAAAAGTTGTTGAGGAATTTTACCATTACAGAGCTCAAAGGCTTTATTTTCAATAGCGCGCTGATATTCAATACCGGAAAGTGGATTCGTTTTATCAAATTCTTTTCCACCAACAGTAACAACTATGGCACTATTAGCATTTTTACTATCACGCTTTGAATAGCTCATTCCATTAACTACAAGGCGATTAGCCTCTGAAGAGGAATTGACCACATATCCTCCAGGACACATACAAAATGAGTATACGCCTCTTCCATTATGAAGATTACAAGCCAGTTTATATGCAGCAGGCTCTAATTCGTCAAATCTAGGACCATACATGGATTGAGAAATAATGGCCTGTGGGTGTTCTATTCTAAAACCAACAGCAAAATCCTTGGCCTCCATATCAAAGCCCAAATCATAAAGCTTTTTGAAGGTATCTCTTGCGCTGTGTCCAATAGCAAGCACAACATTTTCACTAAGGTACTTTTTATCGCCAGCCAATACTCCCTTTATTTTTCCATCTTCTATAAGGAAATCCGTTACCTGGCAATTAAAATGAAACTCTCCCCCAAGGCGAATAATCTCATTTCGTAAATTCTTAATAACATCCTTTAAAACATCTGTACCAATATGTGGCTTGTAGTCATAAAGAATATTGGAAGGAGCTCCAAATTTAACAAATGTCTCAAGGACAAATTTATTTCTGCCTAGCTTGTCATTTACAAGGGTGTTGAGCTTACCGTCTGAAAATGTACCTGCTCCGCCCTCTCCAAACTGTACATTGGATTTAGTATCTAAAACGCCTGTCTCCCAAAACTTAAGAATGTCTGTAGTACGCTCATCAACTTCTTTGCCTCGCTCAAAAATAATAGGCTGCATATTGTTTAGGGCAAAAGCATAGGCTGCAAAAAGACCTGCCGGACCTGCCCCAATAACAATAGGGCGAAGCTCTTTATCAAGCCTTGGAAGCGCATACTCCTTTTTAGAATATGGGTTAATATTATTGTCTTTTTTATTCTTATCTAAAACTTTTTTCTCTAAATTCCCAGCAAGTTCAACAGAAACCGAGTACACAAAATAAACATCTGGCTTTTTCCTGGCATCCACAGATTTTTTGAGAATAGCCCAAGATGCTATATCAGATGATTTAACCCTAAGCTTTTTTGAAATAAGACTTAGCAAATCATCTGAAGAATGAGAAATATCAAGTTTTAGCTGATCAACTTTTAACATTAATTTTTATACCTTTTTAATATTTCGTTAGCCGCAATATCCGCAGATGTATAAGCCCAAGTCAGGTTATAACCTCCACAAATACCATCAACATCAAGGACCTCACCTGTAAAAAATAAATCCTTGCAGGTCTTGGCTTCCATTGTATTAGTATCAATGTCCTGAAGCGATACACCTCCAGCAGTAACTTGAGAGCTATCAAATCCCTTGGTGCCGGAAACATTGATAGAAAAATACTTAAAGTTATAAACCAGATTAGCAATATCCTCATCATCTAGCTTATCAACTACTGTATCACCATAGATTCTTGAATAACTGATAACAATAGATAAAATCTTTTCATTGCATAAGCCAAGAAGTGCATTTTCTACAGTTGCCCTAGGATTTCTACTAAATCTATCTCTGATTTCAAATGTAAGCTCCTCTTCGCTCATATACGGTGTGAAATCAAGCTTTATATCTGAAAGTCGTTTGTCAAGCTCGTCAAATCCGATAAAACGGCTAATACACATAACTGGATAACCGGAAACACCGTCTTTATTAAACTGAATCTCACCTTCACACGAGTGGTCACGATATGTCACATTGCCAACGGCCCTAACACCTGCCAATTCCTTAAGACAAATATCTTTTGACAGTACTCCAACTAGGGAAGGTGCAAGCTTTGTAACATGCATTTTATATTTCTGAGCCATCTTGTATCCGATTTTAGAAGAACCAAGAGTAGCTGCAGAAAGGCCGCCTGAAGCAACACAAACGTATTTAGATTTAATTGAATCTCTATTGGTTGTAACAGTAAAAACATCACCCTTAGATATATCAGTTACCCTGTTATCAAGAAGAACTGTCACACCAAGTGAATTAATCTCCGCCTCAAGTGAATCTCTAACTGTTTTAGCCTGATTAGTAAATGGATAATAATAACCGTCTAAAGCCTTGTCGATAACACCTATCTCTCTAAGAAAAGTCCTAAGGCTCTCATGAGTATCACCAATAAAATCAAGAGAACTCTCGCTGTAATAATAATCCTTGCCCATACGACTATTAGTAAAATTGCAGCGACCATTTCCTGTAGATAAGATTCTGCGACCAACAACTCTATTTAATTCTACTAAACATACCAAAAGACCTGCCCTGGCAAGTTTAATTGCCAGAACAAGTCCTGAAAATCCTGCACCAACTATGCAAATGTCATAGATCTTTTCTTCGTCTTTCATTGGATTACCTCAATAAATGTAAGCTGTAAGCAATGTCGCATAATCTAGCTCCTCCAGGGAACTTAAGTAATGTTTCTTCGTCTATTCCCTTAAAGAAGAATAAAGCAAGGAAATATACAATAGCTCCAATTAAAATCGAAAGAAGGCAAGCTATAGCATTAGCTATACGAACCGAAAGAGCAAGTGCAAATAACGCATTAAAGGTCTTATACATCAATAAAACTATAACACCCATAATAGCCGAAGCTTCAAAAGGCGCTAAAACCACTCTTCTAATATCAATGTAGGCTCCTGAATATCTCAAAACAGCTGACTGATTTAAAAAGCACATCATAAGCGCATAAAAAGCATTTGCAACAACAACAGCGTAGATATTTAAATCAAATATAAACATCAACGCAAGAAGCACTAAAACATGTGCTACAAGAGCAATAAATGCGTTTTTAACAGGGATTATCATCCTATCAATACCTTGCAAAATAGCATTAGATAAAGTTGAAAGAGAATAAAAAACAATAGAGCATCCACCGATTACAAACATCATTGATGCAGTCCTAGAACTGTCATTAAATAATAACTGCATAATCGGACTAGATAGAACCATCATTCCAACTGCGCATGGGAAAGCAACTATCATTACAAAACGATTACCCATGTTAACCTGCTTTCTCACAAGCTTTTCATCACCTGAGTTAAAAGCTGATGTAAGACTAGGTACAATAGACGTAGCCATGGCGGAAGCAATCGCCAAAGGTACATTTATTAAAACTCGATATTTACCTGCAAAAATACCAAAAAGCGCATTGCTCTCCTTTTCGGAATATCCCTGTAACAGAGACACATTATTAAAAATACCCTGATCAATAAGGGAACTAATATTGTAAACCGTAGTACTCAAGAGTACTGGTAAAATAGTCAAAATCAAAACAGAGAAAATCTCAAAATAACTCTCTGTGGATCTATGCTTATCTCTCTTCACCATTTTCTTTAGCATCTTACTAAAGGCATAGAAAATAAAGAGAATAAAAATTAATGCAAAGAAAGCTCCGGTGGATGTACCAAGGGTACCACCTGCGGCGCCAAATGCTGCAGCATATTCGTCTACATCTCCTAAAACACCACCAACTTTTTTGCCATAAGAAAAAAGTGCATTAGCAGCTACCACAGAAACGATAGCATTTACAATCTGCTCTCCAATCTGGGAAATAGCACTAGGAATCATAGTTCCAAGTCCCTGGAAAAAGCCTCTAAACACACCTAAAACTGCTACAACTAAAAGGGTTGGAGCTAAAACCTTTAGCGCTATAGCGGCTAAAGATTTCTTTAATATAACACCTGTAAAAAATTCTGCACCAAAATAAACTACACCGGCAGCTAACCCACCACTGATAAACGCAAAAATAAGGGCGCCGTGCAACACTCTCGTTGCGTCCTTAACGTGCCCTTTAGCAATTCTAGCAGATACCAGTTTAGAAACAGCCAGCGGTATACTGTAGGATGAAATAAGTAATATTATATTATAAATTTCATAGGCGGCTGCATAGTAACCATTTCCTGAATCACCAATAGTAGCTGTAAGTGGGACTCTATATAAAAGTCCCACTATACGGCTAACAATCGAAGCAATTGCAAGGATGGAACCTTGCATTATAAAACTAGCATCGCCATTTTTACTTCTTCTTGCCATGAGTATTATTTTGCCTTGCTAAAATCTGATTTCTTTGCATAAAACTCGTTGTCTTTTCTGAAATCACCCTCACCACTAGCCTGACATGCCTGAATCCATGTCTGACCAACATTGAGCTGAATCTCTTCATTGGTGTCTGCATAGTAATAATGAGTAACTTCTGTATCAGCATCCTTAGACCAAACGATATCTACCATCTTACCATTTGTAATATACTTACCAGTACCAGTATTGAATGAAAGTAAATATCCTAAGTACTGTGAACCCTGATATGTAAACCATGCAACATCCTGAAGAATAATATTCTTAGCTGTAAGCTGATTACCAGAAATTGCATCTACCTGTGGCTGATTAAACTCATATCTGTAATATAATCCATCATCCTCGTTGTAAATCCAATATGGCTTATTAGTATAGTAATAAAGCTGAACAGCCTGGCAATCCTCACCGTTCTCTAAATTGTTGCCATCGGCAGCAAACTTAAAGTGTGGCTCATAATCAGAAGGAAGTGTCTGATCATAACTGCGCTTCTCAATACCTATATCGATACCCTCTGAATTAGTATAGAGAGTATGCTCTGACTTTCCTGTTCTATATGCAGCAGCCTTGCCCTTTGAACCCTCAAGAGTAAGAGCATTAAGGTTGTCTACAAGATTCTTGTCATCGATAAGCTCGAAAGCTGCTGGGTTACCACCTGCATGCATGTAAATTGCATCATATTCACTAGCAAAATATACGAAATATGGTCTTGAGCTTCGAATATTACCAATCTGGTCTAAACCAGAATAATCATCAAAAATAGCCATCATACGAGTGATGCCACCTTCTACAACACACTCATAGATTACACCAGCATTTTCAATACCATACTGTGGTAAGCAAGCCTTAGTGTTCTCAATCATGACTGCAACTGGACGCTGTCTACCATAAGAAGGATCAACCCACTCACCAGTAAGATAACTTCTTACACGTCCGTCCTCTGATGTCTGCTCCCAAAATGCAACAGAATCATCGACAGCTTCTACGCCCTCCTGGTCGTCAACAGTTGTCTGACCACTCTCTGCAACTTCTTCGTCCTTCTTTCCGCAAGCAATAAATGATGAAAGAGCCAAAGAAAATACAAGCATTGTTGATACTATTTTTTTCTTCATACAATTAGTCTCTCCTTTTCTTAGTCTCGAGAAATCCCAAGTACATCAAGAATCTCTCTTTGTTTTTCTTCCATGACAGTGGCTTCATCCTCTGTCATATGGTCAAACCCAAATAAATGTAACATACTATGGGCTATGAGAAAAGCATATTCTCGAAGAACAGAATGACCGTATTCTTCGGCCTGTGAATAAATTCTTTCTTTACAAAGAACTATATCCCCAAGAATAACCTCTCCAGTTTCAGGATTGAATAAATCCTCATCAGCTTCTATTTTATCAAAAATTCCAGCAGATTCATACTCTACCATTGGAAAAGATAAAACATCTGTAGCTGAATCTATGTCACGGAATTCTTTGTTGATAGCTTGAATCCCGTTGGCATCAGTAATTGTAAGGCTAATCTCTGCCTCAAATGGAAACTTAAGTAAATCCATTGAAGTGTTAATAACCTTTTTTGCTATATCCTCATAATCAAAATCAAATTTTGCGTCTACTTCATTTTCAATCAAGATTGTCATTTAAAATATCCTCATTTGCAAGAATTTCTCTAATGGTAAGGAACTGATTCATTGTAAGGCCAGAATTGTCATATATACCCTTCTGAGAAAGCTCATTGATCGTCTGGTATATAACCATATTTTGATTCCAAGAACTACTCATTGAATCAGAATCAAAAAGCTCTACCTTAGTAACTACGGAATCTACCATATGAACTATAGCGGATTCCTTAGAGCTAGGCAAAAATACAATACCACCATATTCAGCTAAAATCTGAATCAAATCTCCAGGAAAACAGTAGTCATTAGCAAGCTTAATAGCGTTATCAATAACCGGTTCCCCTTCTAATTTGCCAAGCCTATAGTAAAAACCTCCACATGCAGCAAGCTGGCTATTAGCATTAATAGCTGAAGCGCACTTGCGACAAAGGTGCGAAACCCTAAGTGCATGTGTATATTCAATATAAGAAAACTTTCTAATATCCTGACAAAGGGAATAGTCAGGGCTAAGAAACTCCTCATAAGAATCGGTCTGTGATTCTACAACAAATCTATTGAACAAAGGAACTATAAGAATAGTCACAACAGCAGAAATCAATCCATCAAAGATACCATAGATAAAATCTGTCATCCTAAGTTCAAGAAAATTAAAGTAGAAAAAGATTGTTGATATCAGCGTAGTAACAGCGAATATCAAAATAATGGAATATAGCTTATATATATTCTCCTCTCTCTTAATGAAATTAGAGAGAATAGAACCAAATAATACTAAAGTCACATAGCAAAGAACTATGTACAAGCTGTAATCACAGCAAAGTGAAATAATAATAACAAAATAAGTGCTTAAAACATTAGATAATCCATCATCAAAAACACATCCAGAGACAAGGGGAATAATAATAAGTGGCGCAAAGAAATCTGGAGCAAAAAAAGCACATAAAAACACAATAATCCAGTCTATAAAAAGCGCCGCTGTAATCTTTCCATAGGTAATATAATTGAACTCTGGAAGATGCCCCTTTAATCTTCTATCTGCTAGCAAAAGCATAAAAAGAAGAAAAAAACAAATATTGATAGCTGCAAGACAAATATACTTATCAACTAACACCCCTGAAAAAATACAAAGTAAAGTATTAGCGATAATAAACATCATTGTCATGCCAAGGGAATATCCTAGTCGTTTTGCAGAGAATCTGTTAGTATATTTCATTTTTTGGCCCTTCTTGATTTATTTTCAGCCTTTTTTTCATATACCTCATAGGCGTTAACAATTTTCTGTACAAGTGGATGTCTAACAACGTCCTTAGAATCTAAAGTGCATACCTTGATATCCTCAATATTTTTAAGAATCTTCATAGCGTCATCCAGACCAGATTTCTGACCATTAGGTAAATCCTTTTGAGTCTGATCGCCAGTAATAACTGCCTTGGAACCAAATCCGATTCTTGTCAAAAACATCTTCATCTGAGCAGGTGTAGTATTTTGAGCCTCATCTAAGATAATAAAAGCATTATCCAAAGTACGACCTCTCATGTATGCAAGAGGAGCTACTTCTATAAGCCCCTTTTCCATATTGCGCTGAAAAGCCTCGGCACCCATAATCTGATATAAAGCGTCGTAAAGTGGACGCAAGTATGGATCAACCTTGCTCTGTAAATCTCCAGGTAAAAATCCAAGCTTTTCTCCTGCCTCGATAGCTGGTCGAGTAAGGATAATTCTAGATACCTCTTCATTCTTAAAGGCTGTAATAGCCTTAGCCATAGCAAGATAAGTCTTACCTGTACCGGCAGGACCAACACCAAATACAATCATGTTATTAGTGATTGCATCGACATATTTCTTTTGTCCAAGTGTCTTAGGTGCTACAGGCTTGCCATTTGTAGTATGGCAAATAATCTCGCCTCTGGCCTCAGACACATCATGATTTTCTAACTTTTCCTGTTCGATTGACATAACGTAATTTACATCCTGTATTGTAATAATGTTTCCTGCTTTAGATAACTCTAAAAGCTCATTGACAATTATGTTGGCATGTTCAACATGCTCTTTATCTCCAGTGAGCTTAATATTGTCATCTCGAAGAATAAAGGAAATATTCATGCCATCTTCAATAGCCTTAATATTTTTGTCGAAATGGCCAAATATGTTATCTATATGCTCAGCTGGAATATTTATATTTAAAGAAAAATCGCTCATACTATTCAACAATATCAATAATAAGTTTCATGTGGTCACATTTATCCGGTGAAATGACAGTAGCCTTAAGAATCATATCCTTAGCATGTTCCGCCTTTGCCTGATCATTAGCATGAATATAGCCAATTGGCTCTCCTGCCTTGATAGAATCTCCTACCTTTTTATTTAAAATAATGCCTACTGACATATCAATAACATCATCAAAAGTCTCTCGACCACCGCCTAGGGACATAGATGCAAGCCCAAAAGACTCTGCCTTAAGAGCATGAACATATCCATCTATTTCAGCATTAACCGGGATAACGTATTTAGCTGGAGAGAACTTGTTAATGTCCTTTGCGTATGTAGCATCGCCGCCCTGAGCCTCTATAAACTCAATAAATTTAGCATAAGCGCTGCCATTTTTAACAGCCTCTTCCATTAAAGCTCTAGCCTTAGCCTTGTCTGTTTCAATACCAGAAAAAACAACCATCTGAGAGCCAAGGGCATAAACAACTTCCATTAAATCCTCAGGTCCATTGCCTTTAAGTGCTTCAATAGCCTCAATAACCTCGAGATTATTTCCAACTGCATATCCAAGAGGCTCATCCATATTAGTAAGATAAGCTGCTATTTTCTTGTTAGCTCTCTTGCCGATATCAACCATTGATTTAGCAAGCTCAAGGGCATCTTCTTTATTTTTCATAAATGCGCCATCACCTACTGTAACGTCAAGAACAATTGCATCTGTTCCAGCAGCAAGCTTTTTAGACATAATCGAGCCTGTAATAAGAGAAATCTCATCAACAGTAGCTGTAACATCGCGAAGAGCATAAAGCTTTTTATCTGCTGGTGCCAAGTTCTTAGACTGGCCAGTAACCGCAATTTTTATGGAATTAACCTGATTAATAAACTCCTCCTCTGACAGAGAAGCATTAAATCCAGGAAAAGCCTCTAACTTATCAATAGTACCGCCGGTATGTCCAAGACCACGACCAGACATCTTAGCCACAGGAACACCGATTGAAGCGATGATAGGTCCGAGTACAAGTGTAACTTTATCACCTACTCCACCAGTAGAATGCTTGTCGATCTTAACACCTTCTATAGAGGATAAATCTAAAATATCACCTGAATCGCGCATAGCCATAGTAAGGTCATAACGCTCTCTCACATTCATGCCATTAAAACAAATGGCCATAAGCAAAGCAGATATCTGATAATCAGGAATATCACCTCTAGTGTAGCCATCAATAATGTCCTTTATTTCTTCTGTAGAAAGCTCTTGACCTAGCTTTTTCTTTTCAATCAAATCATACATTCTCATGATTCATACCCCCGAGAGTAATTATTTATGATAAGGCTCGTTTTTCATAATACGCATAGCCCTATATATCTGTTCTAATAAAATAACTCGCATAAGCTGATGAGGGAAAGTCATCTTTGAAAAAGAAATCTGGTAATCGCATCTAGAATAAACATCATCAGACAACCCTAAAGAGCCTCCAATAACAAAAACTATGGAACTATTTCCTTGTATACCAAGATTCTCAATATATTTTGAAAAAGCAACAGAATCTAACTGCTGCCCAAGAATTGCTAAACCGATAACAAAGTCCCTATCATTAATATGCTTAAGTAAACGCTGGCCTTCCTTGTCCTTTACAATAGCCATCTCTGTATCAGATGCATTCTCCGAAGTCTTCTCATCTGGTACCTCAACAATGCTTAAAGAACAGTATTTTGAAAGGCGCTTAGCATATTCATCAATTGCTTGTGTATAGAACTTTTCTTTTATTTTTCCTACGCATAGAATTTTTACATTCATGCTATTTATTTTAGACTATTTAGGGGGATTAAACAACTAAATATAGATAAAAGAAAAAGCAAAAGACACGCCTGCGGTGACGTGTCTTTCAAAGGGAGAATAATGTTATGAAAAATGTATCTCTTATCGAGATGATGTTATATTACAATTAAATTATGTTTAAAAAACGTGTTAATTGTGAACAAACTGTGAAACATCAATTCATCCCAAAATTTTAATTAATATAATATCCTCCCATGTAAAGAGGACTTTCGTTGCCCTTTGAATCAACAATAATTACTGATAAAACACAGGAACCAGTTGTCAAAGTAAACGGTCCAGAATACTGAATGCCATTATCACGAGGATTAGTGCCATCAAGGGAATAATAGGCAGTGCAATCATCAGGTACATTAATAGAAATAGTCTGCTGACCAGCGAAAGTTCCGGCCTGAGGGGTAACCTCAGGAGTGGAAAGCTTAACATATTCTACAGTGTATGAAGCACTTACTACATCTGAGTAATCACCATCACTATTTAACGCAACAGCTTTTATTTCAATAGTTCCCTCTTTTAAAGTGATTCCTTTGGTATATAATTTGCCGGAAGTAATTGGATTCTTGCCATTAACAGTATAGAAAATCTGGCAATCCTTAGCAGCTGAAATAAAAATAGTCAAATCATCCTCATAAACACCACTTTCTTCAGAAAATGTAGGTGGTGTAACAAAATAACTGCTAACCAATTGACGTATTTCATCGTTAGGAGCAAGCTCCGCCAATGCGTGAATACTATCTAAATCCTTAAGCGCCGAATATGAGTCTAAAAGGTAAGTGTATATCTTAGTATTGGTAGGGTCTAATTCTCTAGCCTTAGAAAGATACTCTACAGCCTTTTTATGCTCATTAAGGCGAGAATACATACGTCCCAAGCCGTAAATAGCCTCAAAAGAATCATCATCTATGGTATAAGCTTCCTCGTAAAAGTTAAGAGCCTTGCCATAATTGCCATTCTCTTCTGCTTCAACAGCACTATTCATCAAATTGTTGTATGTGTGCTTGCCCATATAAGAACCAAACACACAGAACAACAAAATAAAAACCACAAAGAATGCACCTGTATAAAGGATAAGATGCTTTTTGTCGAAATAGTTTACCTTTTTAGTGGTGATTTTAGGAAGCTTTTTAGCCTCAGACGCCTCAGGAGTGTTTTTATATACACCTGTAGCAAACTTTTCTTCTTTGGCTTTTTTCTTATCTTCTACAACTCTAGATAATAATTCTTCCTCTAAAACATCGTAATCAGGCACAAGCTGAATAGGCTCCCCACATTTTGGGCAGTATAAAAGCTTTGATTCAATTTCTTCTCCGCATTTTTTACATTTCATAATTGATTAGAAAAGTCCTGTAATTACTCCGTCATCTGTAACGTCGATATTATTAGCAGCTGGAACCTTAGGAAGACCAGGCATTGTCATGATGCTTCCTGTAACAGCAACTACAAATCCTGCACCTGCAGAAGCATATACCTCACGAACATTAATTGTGAAGTCAGTAGGTCTTCCAAGTTTTGAAGCATCATCAGAAAGTGAATACTGAGTCTTTGCCATACAAACCGGGAAATCACCCATTCCAAGCTCTTGAATTCTCTTAAGCTCTTTTAATGCTGCAGCTGAATATGTAACATCGCTAGCTCCATAAATCTCAGTAGCAACAGTCTTAATCTTTTCCTCAAGGGAAAGATTATTCTCATAAAGTGGCTTGAAATTGCTCTCCTTATTCTCAAGAACATAAAGAACTTTCTTAGCAAGTTCAACACCGCCTTCTCCACCTTTTTCCCATACTTCAGAAAGAGCAAACTCACAGCCTCTCTCCTGGCAGAAATCCTTAACAAAATTAGTCTCTGCATCAGTATCGGTAATAAATGAATTGAGAGTTACTACTACTGGAACTCCATACTTTTGAAGGTTTTCAATGTGCTTTTCAAGGTTAACAATACCCTTTTTCAAAGCATCTAAATTCTCTGTAGTAAGATTAGCCTTAGGAACGCCACCATTGTACTTAAGAGCACGGATTGTTGCCACAAGTACAACAGCATCAGGCTTAAGGCCAGCCATTCTACACTTTATATCAAAGAATTTCTCAGCACCTAAATCGGCACCAAATCCAGCCTCTGTAATTGTAATGTCTGCAAGCTTCATAGATGCCTTAGTAGCACGAACTGAATTACATCCATGAGCAATGTTTGCAAAAGGACCACCGTGAACAATAGCTGGAGTATGTTCAAGTGTCTGAATAAGGTTAGGCTTGAGGGCATCCTTTAATAAAGCTGCCATAGCGCCAGTTGCCTGTAAATCATCAGCTGTAACTGGCTTGCCATCAAATGAATATGCAACGATGATTCTTCCAAGTCGCTTTTTAAGGTCATGCATATCATCTGCAAGGCAAAGAATAGCCATAATTTCAGATGCAACTGTAATAACAAAATGATCCTCACGAACCATTCCGTCCATTTTAGAACCAAGTCCAACCACGATATTTCTAAGGACTCTATCATTCATGTCAAGGCATCTTTTCCAAACAATCTGTCTAGGATCGATTCCAAGTGAATTACCCTGCTGAATATGATTATCAAGCATAGCTGCCAATAGATTATTAGCAGATGTAATAGCATGAAAATCGCCTGTAAAGTGAAGGTTTAAATCCTCCATTGGTACAACCTGGGCATATCCGCCACCTGCTGCTCCACCTTTGATACCAAAACAAGGTCCAAGTGAAGGCTCTCTAAGAGCAAGACAAGCTTTCTTTCCAAGAACACCCATAGCCTGTCCAAGACCAACAGATGTTGTAGTCTTACCCTCTCCGGCTGGTGTAGGATTGATGGCAGTAACAAGAACAAGCTTACCATCCTTGTTGCTTTGGATTTTAGAAAGCAACTCATCAGAGAATTTAGCTTTATATTTACCATATAACTCTAAATCGTCCTCTTGTATATCAAGGCTCTTAGCAACCTCCTTGATATGAATCATCTTTGCTTCCTGTGCGATTTGAATGTCTGACTTCATTTCCTAATAGACTCCCTTACTGTGCTTTTAATAGTTCCTCAAACTCTGATATAGACATACGGATTTCTCTTGGTTTAGTACCCATCTCAGGACCAACAACCCCTGCTTCTGCTAGTTGATCCATAATACGAGCTGCTCTATTGAAACCAATTCTAAAGTTTCTTTGCAGGTAACCAATAGAACCCTTTTGATTTTCTATAACAAGACGACCAGCTTCAGCGAACAAAGCATCTCTGGAGTTGTCTATTTCTCCAGTGATAGAAACCGCTGAGCTAGCAGCCTCAGAGTTTTGAATTTGAGCCTCAATATCAGAATCATAATCAGCGGCTTCGTTATTAGATTTAAGGAAATCAACAACTGAACTCACCTCGTCATCGCTGACGAAAGCGCCCTGGATTCTGACAGGTTTTGAAAGGTTCTGAGGAGCATAAAGCATATCACCATTACCAAGTAGGTCCTCAGCTCCATTCATATCGAGAATAACTCTCGAATCATTTCCTGATGAAACAGAAAAAGCAATTCGAGAAGGGACATTAGCTTTAATTAAGCCTGTAATAACATTAACAGTAGGCTTCTGTGTAGCAATAATCAAATGAATACCAGCTGCACGTGCAAGCTGAGCCAAACGAACGATAGAATCTTCTACATCAGCTGCCGCAACCATCATAAGGTCAGCAACCTCATCCAGAATAATTACAATCTGAGGCATCTTTTGTCTCTTATCCTCAGAAATTGAATCAGGAAGAGAATCCGTTGATACCTTTTCATTGAAACCTTCTATGTTACGAACTCCAGCTGCCGCTAAAAGCTCATATCTATCTGTCATTTCCTTTACTGCCCAATGAAGTGCTCCAGCTGCCTTTTTAGCATCAGTAATAACTGGAAGAAGCAAATGTGGAATACCATTGTAAACAGATAGCTCAACCATCTTAGGGTCAACCATTATCATCTTAACTTCTTCAGGAGTGGCATGATAAAGAATACTCATGATAATAGTATTAATACATACTGACTTACCTGATCCAGTCGCACCTGCTATAAGTAAATGTGGCATCTTCTCAATATTGCCAACTATTACCTTACCTGAAATATCCTTACCTACACAGAAAGATATCTTAGATTTAGCAGCCTTAAATTCCTTAGAAGCTACAAGTTCCTTAAATGAAACCATTGACTTAACTTTATTAGGAACTTCAATACCAATAGCAGATTTACCAGGAATAGGTGCTTCTATACGCACGTCAGTAACTGCCATATTAAGCTTAATATCATCCTCAAGATTGAGTACCTTAGAAACTCTGGTACCCTCTGCAATCTCAAGTTCATAACGGGTAACAGAAGGACCTAAAGTAACTTCTGTTACATTGGCCTGGACGCCAAAATTACTGAGCGTCCTCTGAAGCTTACCTGCCATCTCAGCAAGATATTCTTTCGAATCTCCTCCGGTGTTCTTAGCATCCTTAAGAAGTGAAATAGGCGGAAGCTTAAAGGCCTTTTTAGGCTTATTACTACTGCTTGAGATAGTATTTCTAATAGTGTCAGCTGTCTTATTAATTTCTTCAGCTGATGCTCTTTCTTTCTTAACCGGTGCCTCTGCAACAGGAGCAGAAGTAACAGCTTCCGGTTCCGAAGGCTGTGGTGTATTAATAACAAAAGGCGCCTCTTTTGCAGGCTCTGCTACAGGTGTAGACACTACTGGAGGTACTGGCTCAGCAATAGCTGGAGCTGCCTGCTCAGAAGAGAATCTATGACTGCTCTTCTTCTTTTCTCCAGCACGAAGCTTATGGCGACTAGTCTTAGTAATCTCTAGGTCACTTTCACCCTCGGCCATATTAAATCGAATCTCGTCTACGCCATCGCCTAAAGCAGCTGATTCAAAGGAATCAGAAGCAAGAGTAGTATCACTAGTAATACCAGTGTATTTTCTCTCACGTCTAGGACCATCCTTTTGATTCATCTGTTGACGCTGAAGTTCTTTTTGTTCTTGAATTCTATTTAAAACAGCCTGTCTATCTGAATTAAATCGAGTCTGATTAGCCTCACGCTCCATCATCATGCGCTCACGTCTAGCTCTACGCTTAGCTGCCGCTTTATCAGCATGGTACTGAGAGGATCTTTGAACTCTATCAAAGGCGAATCTTTCGATTATGATGATTACGCACACAATCATAACGATTAAATCAATAAGATAAGCCCCTAGAAGACCAAAACTATCATAAATACCATAGACAATAAGGCCACCGATAAGGCCACCACCATTGTGGCTCTCCTTTGAAGCAGCGAAAGCATCAAGTGGCAATTTAATCTCCTGCCCATTCATTAACAATTCAACAAATGTTGCTATAAAAATAAGCAAAATAAATCCAGCCACAACCTTAGCAATTGCGACCTTATTACCATAATTTGAAATTATAAAGAATGCTGAAAATGCTACCATGAATGGTAAAACATATTGGATAATGCCAAATACTCCGAAGAAGAAATTAGCTATAGCATTACCAATTAATCCTCCAATTCCAAAATTGCTAACACAGAGCAAAATACACATTCCTATAGAACCCCAAAGAATTATCTCTCTAGTGGAATCCTGGAAAAATGGGTCTTCGAACTCATTCTCCTCAACCTTTTTTGATTTTGCCCTAGTGTTGCTTTTTTTAGAACTAGTACGTTTTGTATTTGATTTTCTTGTAGAATTATTCTTCCCTTTTGTTGCCAAAATAAAACCTCATATTTATTAACCAATTAAATAGTTATAAATATTCTCGTATTTTTCCTTTTGTACGGCCCATGAATAATTTTTACTCATGCCCCTTTCAATCATCTTATTCCATTGAGCCTTTTTTTCGAAGTATATAAACTTACTATAGTTGACAGTATTGAGAAGCTCGTCACCATTGTAATTGGCAAAAGAGAATCCGTCTCCTGTCTTCATGTATTCGTTATATGCTTCAACAGTATCACTAAGACCGCCAGTCTCTCTGACAATAGGAACTGTTCCATATCTAAATGAAATAAGTTGTGTCAAGCCACAAGGCTCAAATCTGGATGGCATTAAAAATGCATCCGCAGCTGCATAAAGCTTGTGTGCAAGCGCATCATCGTAACAAATATTAGCAGAAATCTTTTCTGGATATTTCCAAGCATAATGTCTAAACATATTCTCATACTTGGATTCGCCAGTTCCAATTACTACTAGCTGTGTAAAGTCATCAACAATGCCTTCTATGCAGTAATTAATAAGGTCTAATCCCTTTTGGTCAGTAAGACGAGAAATAAGACCTATCATATATTTTTTAGAATCAACCTCAAGCCCAAGCTCCTCCTGAAGCTTAGTCTTATTGATTTTCTTCTTCTGTCTAAAATTAGAAACATCGAAATTCTTGTAGATTTTAGAATCTGTAGCAGGATTGTATACTTCATTATCAATACCATTAATAATGCCCTGCATATCATAGTGACGAGCTCTAAGAAGCCCATCTAATCCCTCGCCATAGTATGGCATCTGAATTTCGTCGCAGTACTTAGCAGAAACTGTTGTAATATAATCAGCGTATACAAGTCCGCCTTTAAGCATGTTTCCACACTTTTTATACTCAAGCTTATCAGGGGTAAATAAATTATAAGAAAGACCAGAGATACCTGCTACGGTCTTAGTGTCCCACATACCCTGAAACTTAAGATTGTGAATAGTCATAACCGACTTCATCCCCCAGAAGAACTGATCTCCTTGGAAATCATTCTTAAGGTATACTGGAATGAAGCCTGTCTGCCAATCATGACAATGAATAAGATTTGGCTGAAATCCTATAAGTGGAAGCATAGAAAGTACAGCCTTGTCAAAAAATATAAACTTCTCTAAATCCCATCTATCCTCTGAATATGGATAGAAGCAGTCAAAATAATCATGATTATCTATGAAATAGAAAATAACTCCATCTAATTCATACTCAAAAACCCCAACATACTTTGTCCCAACAAGTGGTCCCATATTCATTTGAAAACTAGTAAGATATTTAAAATCCTTTTTATATTTTTCAGGAATAAATGTGTAATAAGGCAAAACTACTCTAACATCAAAATATTCCTTAGAAAATTCTTTAGGTAAAGCACCGCAAACATCTGCTAAACCACCGGTTTTAACAAATGGAACGCACTCACTAGATGCAAAAAGTATTTTGTTCATCGACTAACCCCTCAATTAATCTTTATATTAGTGGGAAAACTCTCTCATTTACTCGTCCCAGTTATGATATACATTCTGAACATCATCATCTTCATCTAAAAGATCAAGAATCTTGTTAATCTTGTAGAGATCCTGCTCATCAGTAAGCTCAACATAAGTCTGAGGAACCATTGTAACTTCGGCATCAGCCATAGGAATATTCTCAGCCTCAAGAGCCTCTCTTACTGCAGAGAAATCCTCTGGAGTTGTGTAAACTTCGAAGCAGTCATCCTCTTCTGAGAAATCCTCAGCACCTGCATCAAGTGCTATCATCATAAGATCATCAGCCTCCATAGAGCAATCCTCTTTTGAGATGATAATCTGCCCCTTCTTATCAAACATAAATGAAACGCAACCAGGAGTACCAATGCTTCCGCCGCCCTTAGTGAAAGCTGAACGAACATTAGCAGCTGTACGATTACGGTTATCTGTAAGACAATCTACAATAATAGCTGTACCATTTGGACCGTATCCCTCGTATGATACTGACTCCCAGTTAACTGAATTCTGGTCTCCAGCAGCCTTTTTAATACCATTTTCAATTGTAGCGTTTGGTACGTTGTTAGCCTTAGCTTTTGCGATAACATCGCGTAATTTAGAATTATTATTAGGGTCTGGACCGCCTTCCTTAACTGCTACAGCAATCTCACGACCAATTATTGTAAAAATCTTTCCCTTTGCAGCATCATTCTTCTCTTTTTTGTGCTTAATGTTAGCAAATTTTGAATGTCCTGACATAAAATTCTTTTACCTCTCTTCTATAAATAAATCTCAAAAAATTATATCAAATCACGGGTACTTATTCAACGTGACTTTTCCTTCTAACAAAAACCTCTCCAATGACTTTTTCAGTGACATTTTTAATGAAATAAACGAAATTATCATCTTCAAGTTTGAAGCTCTTGCCATCCTCTGGAATCTTGCCGTACAAGGAAATAAGATAGCCATTAAGCGTCTCGAAATCGTCTGAAAGCTTAACGCCTATTTTCTCTTCTACCTCCTCCAAACTGCAGCCACCATCCATAATAAATGTATCATCTGGTCTCACCTCGATGGACGCCTCGTCATCATCATGTTCATCAGATATATCACCTACGATTTCTTCTAGGATATCTTCTAAAGAAAGCAATCCTGACACCTGTCCATACTCATCTAAAACAATAACCATGTGACGCTTTTTAGATTGCATCTTAGCAAACAGCGTGTTGATTCCGTGAGTCTCAGGCACAAATTCAGCAACAGACATCAAATCCTTTAAATCCTTAACCTTAAGGTTGTCAATGTCTTTGTCATAGTAGGTTAAGATATCTTTTATATGTAAGATACCTATAATGTTGTCCAAATCCTCAATATAAACAGGATAACGGCTCATATTGTTATCATTGATGAATGAAATAGCCTCACGTAATGTGGACTCACCATCAATGGCAACTATATTCTTGCGATGGGTCATTATATCCTTAACATCAGTATCCGAAAACTCAAAAATATTTTGAATCATCACAGCCTCAGACGCTAGAATATTTCCATCCTCATGGCCCTCGTTAACTAGTGAAATAACATCTTCCTCGGTGACATTTTCCTGTTTTGAACGTCGATATAGAATAATAAGTCCTATAAGTTCAACAATTGCAAATACTGCTAAAGCAGTAATTAAAATATAGGGATTCGACCCGTCTTCCATATAAACTCCTTTCAAAAATAGGTTAATCTAACACTAATATTTTACCATAAGTCATAAAAAAAGACTAAACTTTATAAAGTCTAGTCTTTTATAGATTTATTGATTTTCTTCAGCTGATTCAATAGACTCATCTATTTCATCAGAATCCTCTTTTGTCTCCTTAGAAACCGCATCTAAATCTACATCTTCTAAGTTAACATTAGATAGGTCTGTGGCCTCCTCCTCAGAAGATTTCTTAGCTGATTTATCGTCAGCTTTGTCATCAGCTGTACCAAGATAGAAATCCCCATTTTGTAAATCAAATAAATTGAGGACTTCCATACCAAAAACATCATGCATATATGAGTAAATCTCTTTATTATTAATCTCTCGATTATGCTTTCTAATGACATTTTTCTTCAGCTGGACACGGATATCCTTTATCCAGTTGGTAATCTCCTCAGCCTCTTGAGAATTAGTGCGAAGCTTATCATAGCAATAATCCATGGAGGCAAGCATAAGCTGCTTATTGACCTCCTCTGTCTGATTAGGAATATCCATAAGTTCATCCTCTGCAGAAGCTATGCGTTCTTTACACTCTTCCAAGAGACGCTTGTCATCATCAAGCTTCTTAGAAACCAAATCGGAAGTGCCTTCCATGTTAGACATAACAGAAGACATAAGATTTTCTTTGACTTTCTTTAAATCTTTCAGCTCCTTTTTAAGCTCTGCCTCTCTCTTTAAAAGGTCATTTTCTCTAGTTTCTAATTCTTTAACATTGCTAGGCTTGCCGCCTAGAGCAAACAATCTATGCCACTTTTGATCCAATATAAGCATTGGAACTTTTATTTTAGCAATTGCTGCAGAATAATCATGCTCCCCCATAAACTCACCTACTTATTCTTATGCTGAGTAATATTATAAGATAACTGCATTAAGCTATCAGACAAATGAACGTTTTCGATAACCACATCTGGAATATCATCCAAATCAACATGGGCAAAATTCCAAATTGCATGGACGCCAAGAGATACAAGCTTGAGAGCTGTAGCCTTAGCATTTGATTTTGGAAGGGTTAGCGCCGCAATCTCAACATCATTATTCTTAATGAATTCAGGAAGATCCTCTAGCATCTGAACAGGAAGATCTCTAACCATCTTACCTTTGAGCTCTGGATTAACATCAAAAAGTCCAATTATTTTAAATCCAACTCGCTCAAATTTAACATATCCTGCTATGGCCTGGCCTAAATTACCAGCACCGATAACAATAACATTGTGGGTGTCATGAACACCAAGTATATTACCAATTTCCTCGTGGAGATAAGCAACATTATAGCCATAGCCCTGCTGACCAAAGCCACCAAAATTGTTCAAATCCTGTCTAATCTGAGATGCGGTAACATGCATCCTCTTACTTAGATCATTAGAAGAAATTCTTTCCACACCATCATCTAATAATTCGCCTAAGTAGCGATAATATCTAGGCAATCTCCTGATGACAGCCTGAGAAATCTTTTTATCCAAAGCGTAAGCCTCCTAAAATCTATTCAATAAATTAATTATAAAATCTGTCTAAAAGCATGTCAAGGATTTAACAATCCCCACTCATTGTACAATTCTTCTAGGCGAGAATCTATTTCTTTCTGCTTAGCAGTAAGCTCGTTAAGCTTGGCAGAATTGGTCATATTTTCAGGCTTTAAGAACTCCTCTTCTATAGCCGCCTTCTTGGATTCAAGGGTCTCGATTTCCTCTTCAATTTTAGAAATCTTGTTTTGAAGCTTTCTTTTTTCAGCTTCTATTCTCTTCTGTTCCTTATAGTCAAGCTTAGCTGCAGTCTCTTCTGAAGCCCCAAGGGATACAGACTCAGTCTGTGTTCCATAAAGCTGTTCTTTTTTGGCAATGTAATCATCGTAATTGCCCAAATACTTTATAAGCTTTCCATCAGAAAGCTCAAGAATCATATTTGCAGTTCTATTTACGAAATATCGATCGTGGCTGACATACAAAAGTGTACCGTCATATTCATTAAGAGCCTCTTCTAGCATCTGCTTAGAATCCATATCAAGATGGTTGGTAGGCTCATCGAGAATGAGTAAATTAGACTTGGAAAGCATAAGCTTTGCCAAAGATACACGTCCTCTTTCTCCACCGGACAAATCGCTAATCCTCTTGAATACATCATCTTCAGTGAACATGAATGCAGCCAAGGTATTTCTTACCTTTGTTTCAGTCAAGAATGGATATGCATCATGCAGCTCGCTAAAAATAGTATTAGTTTCAGTGAGCCCCTGCTGTTCCTGGTCATAGTAACCAACAGTAACATTGGCACCAAAGCGAATTTCTCCTGATTCAAAATCAGTAAGACCATTAATACATTTTAAAATTGTTGTCTTGCCTGTTCCGTTATCACCTAAAATAGCAATCCTATCGCCCTTGTGTACCTCAAATGATAAATCAGTGAAGATATTTTTATCCTCGTAGGATTTTGTCACATGAGAAAAATCAAGAACATCCTTGCCACTTTCTTTTTCTATTTCAAGAGTAAGTCGCATCTTAGGCATGTCCTTATCAGGAGCATCCATCACATCCATCTTATCCAAAAGCTTTTTGCGGCTCTCTGCTCGCTTGATTGATTTTTCTCTATTAAAAGACTGAAGCTTATCGATAACAGCCTTTTGATGTTCAATCTCTTTTTGCTGCTTTTCATAAGAGCGCTCATAAGAAATCATATAAATCTCTTTTTGCTGCATAAAGGCAGTATAATTACCGGTATAGACACTAGTTCTACCGTAAGACAAATCAACCACATGGTCAGCTATCTTATCGAGGAAATATCTATCATGGGCTACAATAATCACTGCTCCCTTGTAAGAAGAAAGATACCCCTCTAACCACATAATAGATTTTAAATCCAAATGGTTAATAGGCTCATCTAAAAGCAGTAAGTCAGGTGAAGAAGCCAGAAGTCTACCAAGAGAAACTCTTGTCTTTTGACCACCTGAAAGCTCGTTCATGCTCTTATCAAAATCCTCTTGTTCAAAGCCTAATCCCTTTAAAATGCCAATAGCCTCAGAGCGGAATGTATACCCACCCTGCAAATCAAACTGATGCTGTAACTTATGATAATCATCCATGAATTTAGCCATTTCAGAATTATCAATTGAACTCATCATACTTTCCATTTCAGAAAGTCTTTTTTCCATGGAAAGTAAATCTTCTCTAGCGCTAAGAACTGTATTTAAAATGTTAGAACTAAAGGCATCCTCTTGATACTGAGCAAGATAGCCCATTGTGGCATCTTTTTTCAGAGTAACCTCACCATCATCTGCCATTATTTCACCGATGATAATTTTAAGTAAAGTAGATTTACCTGTACCATTGTTACCTACAATAGCTACCTTGGAGCCCTCGTCAACAGTAAATGTCGCATCCTTTATTATAATGTCTTCACCGTATGATTTATATATATGAGATACGTTTAATAACATAGTATTATTCCTAAAAAAGAGCGCCTGACCAAAAGCCAGGCGCCAATAAATCTAAATAATTAATTACTGACAATCCTTGATTGAGAAGCTGATGCGCCCCATCTTGTCCTTGCCAAGGCAAACAACCTTAACAGTATCACCAAGTGTAAGAACATCCTCAACTCTATCAATTCTTTCCTTAGCAATCTTTGAAATGTGAACCATTCCTTCTTTACCAGGAGCAAATTCAACAAATGCACCAAACTCTTTGATGCTAACAACCTTACCTGTAAGGATCTGATCCTTCTCAAAATCAGTTGTAATGATTTCAATCATCTTCTTAGCTTCTTCCATCTTAGCAGCATCTGTACCACAGATAGAAACATTGCCCTCATCAGTGATATCAATCTTAACATCGCATCTAGCAATGATTTCGTTGATTGTCTTACCACGCTGTCCAACTACATCACCAATCTTCTCTGGATCAATTGTAAGCTGGATAATCTTTGGAGCATACTCACCAACTTCCTTACGTGGCTCAGCGATTGCCTTGCTCATGCAGTTGTCCATGATGAAGAATCTAGCCTCACGGCATCTTGCGATAGCGCCCTCAACGATTGGACGTGTAAGACCATGAATCTTAATATCCATCTGGATAGCTGTAATACCTTCTTTTGTACCTGTAACCTTAAAGTCCATGTCACCAAAGAAGTCCTCAAGACCCTGAATATCTGTAAGAAGAACGAAATCGTCATCTGTATCGCCTGTAACAAGACCACATGAAATACCAGCAACCATAGCCTTAAGTGGAACACCAGCAGCCATAAGTGACATACATGAAGCACATGTAGAAGCCATTGATGTAGAACCGTTAGACTCAAATGTCTCTGAAACGGCACGAATAGCATATGGGAACTCCTCTGTTGAAGGAAGTACTGGAAGAAGTGCTCTCTCAGCAAGTGCACCATGACCAATCTCACGACGTCCTGGACCACGTGATGGCTTTGTCTCACCTACTGAATAAGCAGGGAAGTTGTAATGGTGCATATATCTCTTCTCTGTAACAAATGCATCAAGTCCATCGATCTTCTGTGCTTCAGAAAGTGGAGCAAGTGTTACAACATCACAAATCTGTGTCTGACCACGAGTAAACATTGAAGAACCGTGAACACGTGGAATAATATCAACCTCAGCTGCAAGTGGACGAATCTGATTAAGCTGACGTCCATCTGGACGCTTGTGATCCTTAAGAATCATCTTACGAACTGTCTTCTTCTCGTACTGGTAAATAGCCTCACCAAGTACTGCAAGCCACTCTTCGTTCTCAGCAAATGCCTCTTCAAGACGCTCAGTGATCTGACGGATGTTCTCCTCACGAACCTGCTTCTCGTCTGTGAATACTGCCTCTTCCATCTCTGATGGAGGAACAAGCTCCTTCATCTTTGCAAAGAGCTCCTCTGGAATAGCACACGATGTATACTCATGCTTTGGCTTGCCACACTCAGCAACCATCTGCTCGATAAATGCAATAATTGTCTGGTTAACATCATGACACTTGTAAATAGCCTCAATCATCTTGTCCTCAGGGATGATATTAGCACCAGCCTCGATCATGATAACCTTTTCTTTTGTAGAAGCAACTGTAAGCTTAAGGTCACCCTTATCCCACTGCTCCTGTGATGGATTGACAATAAGCTCACCATCAACCATACCCATCTGAGTCATGGCGCAAGGGCCATCAAATGGGATATCTGAAATACATGTAGAAATAGCAGCACCAAGCATAGCAACAAGCTCTGGACGGCACTGTGGATCTACAGCCATAACCATATTGTTAAGTGTTACGTCGTTGCGGTAATCCTTTGGGAAAAGTGGACGCATAGGTCTATCGATAACGCGAGATGTAAGAACAGCATTCTCAGATGCCTTACCCTCTCTCTTGTTAAATCCCCCTGGAATCTTACCAACAGCGTATGTCTTCTCTTCAAACTCAACTGAGAGTGGGAAGAAATCGATACCATCACGTGGCTTATCTGATGCAGTAGCAGTTGAAAGAACTGTTGTGTCACCATACTGAATAAATGCTGCTCCATTAGCCTGAGCTGCAACTCTGCCGATATCAACACGAAGTGTTCTACCAGCTAATTCCATTGTAAAAGTCTTCATGGTTTTCTCCTTTAAATATACTTTATATTTAAGCTCGAACCCGAAACTACTGAAAACGAAGCGACTCCTATATCTTTCGCTCAGAATTCAGTGGCTTCGGATTGGGCTTTTACGCTAAACATTAGAAAACGAGCGGAGTAAAACTACTCCGCTCATATAGATTACTTTCTTAAGCCAAGACGCTCAATGATTGAACGATATCTCTCAATGTCAGTATTCTTAAGGTAAGCAAGAAGGTTTCTTCTCTTACCAACCATCTTCATCATACCACGACGGCTGTGATGATCGCCTGGGTTAGCCTTAAGATGCTCTGTAAGCTCTGAAATACGAGCTGTAAGAACTGCGATCTGAACCTCTGGAGAACCTGTATCACCAGCTGTTCTAGCATACTCATTGATAATCTGCTGCTTCTTCTCTTTTGTAATCATTTTATTACCTCCTAAATTGTAAATATGCCGTAACTAAGGTGAAGGTCGGAGTGTCCAAAACCTGAGTTACAGTAAAAATAATACCTGAAATATATTAACACAGTATATTATTCTTGTAAATAAAGTCTTTCATAAATTATGAAAGGCTAAGTAACTCCTCAACAGAGTACTGAAGAACATTGGAAAGCTTACCACTATTAACATAAACAGTAGAGAAATCATAATTTAAAGCAAAATACACATTACAATTCTCATCACTGCAATTACCAATAGATATAAGAATCTCATTACCGCCAGCATCCTTAATAATGCACATAGGAGATTCTTGGCTGAGACCATAATCCTTAGCATCAGCTTCGTCATCAAGCTCAATTATATCCACAACTCTTATGTCACAAAGATAATTAAGAATCTTGTCGATTCTGTCCCCATTAATCTCCATAGAAGGATCATCAACATAAATCCATTTATCATCCTTCTTTTCAAAATTCAAAAGGATGTTGTTAGCATCAGTAATAGAAAACTCATAGATTTCTTCCTTTGGAAGGTATAAAATTTGTTCTCCATCATCAGTAATCTCACTAGCCTGATCAAGCTCTGCAGCGTGTGGAAATTCTACATCTTCAAGAACCTCTTCTGTCTCTTCAGAAGAAACAGGCTGTTTGTCATCCATATCATTTTCTGTGTGAGTCTTTTTAAAAATAAATATTCCAAATAAAACAATTAGCAAAACACCAACTGTTAATAAAGATATTTTTAAAATTTTTTCTTTGTTCTTAAGCATCATACTCTCCCAACGTATTAACCAATAGCAACTGACCTAAAGGGTTAAAACTAATTAATAACTAAAATAGATTATAACTAAAAGCTATGTTATTTCATGTCATTTACGAAATGTTTCACAAAACTTTTAAATTTACCAATCTGCTAATAATAAAAGCCCCGCAGGTAAATCCCACAGGGCAAAATATTTAAATTATCTATAGATGATATCATCTCTACCTGGTCCATTAGAAACCATTGTGATAGGGAATCCAATCTCTTTTTCAATAAACTCGATATATTTACGGCAGTTCTCAGGAAGATCCTCATACTTTTTAATACCGCTAATATCGCATTTCCATCCTGGAAGTGTCTTAAGTACTGGCTTAGCCTTCTCGAGCTTAGATGTAACAGGGAAGTCTGTTGTAACCTCTCCATCAATCTCGTAACCTACACAAACTGGAATCTCATCAAGGTAACCAAGAACATCAACTACTGTAAATGCTACATCTGTTGTACCCTGCATTCTACATCCGTATTTAGAAGCGACGCAGTCAAACCATCCCATACGACGAGGACGACCTGTTGTAGCACCGAACTCACCGCCATCACCACCGCGACGTCTAAGTTCATCTGCCTCATCACCGAAAATCTCAGAAACGAATGCTCCCGCACCAACTGCTGAAGAATATGCCTTACATACAGTAACTACCTGCTTAAGCTCCTGCGCTGGGATACCTGCACCAATACATCCATAAGGAGCAAGTGTAGATGAAGATGTAACCATAGGATAGATACCATGATCTGGATCCTTAAGAGTACCAAGCTGTCCCTCAAGAAGGATTGTCTTGTTCTCTTTGATTGCATTCCAAAGATAAGCAGAAGTATCACATACATAAGGTGCAATCATATCTCTATACTCATGTAAAGTATCAAGAAGCTCTTCTGGAGTAAGAAGTGGCTTGTGATATAAATGCTCTAAAAGAACATTCTTCTGGTCACATGTACGGAGAACTTTTTCCTTAAGAAGGTCCTCATCAAAAAGTTCCTGAACCTGGTAACCAATTTTAGCGTATTTATCTGAGTAGAATGGAGCGATACCGCTCTTTGTTGAACCAAATGAAGCCTTTCCTAATCGCTCTTCCTCATACTGATCAAAAAGGATGTGATATGGCATAACGATCTGAGCTCTATCAGAAACTAAAATCTTTGGTGCTGGAACACCTTTCTCAACGATAGAATTAATTTCCTTAATAAGAATAGGAATATTAAGAGCTACACCATTGCCAATGATGCTTGTGGTGTGATTATAAAATACACCTGAAGGTAATGTATGAAGAGCAAACTTACCATAATGATTCTTAATAGTATGTCCTGCGTTGGCTCCTCCCTGAAAACGTACAATAATGTCTGCATCTGCAGCCATCATGTCAGTAATCTTACCTTTTCCTTCGTCGCCCCAATTGGCACCTACAACCGCTTTTACCATAATTATCCTCCTAGAAAATGCCTATGATTAAAAATAATCACTAATCTATATCAATCAGCTTCTTAGTAATTGTACAAGCAAGAGCGCCTGGTCCAATATGACATGAAACTGATAATGATAACGGATCAATCCATATATCCTTAACAGGGAATTCTTTGAGAAGTTCTTCTCTAAAAGCTATGGCTGCCTCTTCATTTTGAGTATGGGCTATAGAAATCTGCACCTCATCAAAATTGTCAGTCTTAAGGACATCTACCATGTCCTTTTTCAAGGCCTCAATCATAGTCTGCTTAGCAGCCTTAACAGTGCGGGCCATAGCATATTTATCAAGCTTCTCTCCATAGATAGAAAGAACTGGCTTAATCTTAAGTAACGAACCGATAGCAGCCACTGCAGGAGTAAGTCTGCCACCCTTTTTCAAATATTCAAGTGTATCTACAGTAATATAAATAGTCGATAAGGATTTAATCTCCATAAGTGCATCGCAAATCTCCTGAGCACTCTTACCCATATCTGCAAGCTTCTTAGCTTCTAATGCAGACATCTTCTGAGTAACTGAAATACGCTGATTATCAACTACTACAACTCTGCCATCATAATCATCTGCAAGCATCTTAGCTGTAGCGCAAGATGAAGATAGACCTGATGACATAGGAATATATACAAGCTCATCATAGTCCTCAAGGATCTTCTCCCAAGTGTCCATGAGATTGCCGGTAATAGGCATAGAAGTCTTAATCTCGCCGCCCTGAGTAAGTTTCTGGTAAAACTCGTCCTGAGTCAAATCAATATCTTCGTAATATAATTCACCATCAATATAAAAAGGCATTGGCTCAACAAAAACGCCGAGTTCTTTGGACTCAGCCTGAGTAATGCCGCTATTGCTATCTGTAAGTATTGCTACTTTGCTCATAAATCACCTCTATTAAAATTGGCTATTAAAATAAAAGCACCGACGATTATATTAACATAGTTGAAAACTAATTTAAACCTTTAACACCAATAAAAAGAAGTTTTTTGGTGGTATTGGAAACTACGTAAACTAGAGGCTTTAGCCACTTCTTTAAAGTTATAAATAATAAAGAGTGACCCCTTTACAAATAAATTTGACAGGAGTCACTCTTATATTATTTATATTCGAGAATAGTATCTTTATTTTAGTACATGCCACCCATGCCTGCACCAGCGGCTGCGGCTGCAGCTGCGTCAGCAGCAGGATCTTTGATGTCAGCAACAACAGACTCTGTTGTAAGAAGTGTTGATGCAACAGAAGCTGCATTCTGAAGAGCTGTACGTGTAACCTTAACTGGATCAAGGATACCAGCCTTAACCATGTTTACATACTCCTCATTATAAGCGTCGAATCCGATTCCGTCTTCTGACTCACGAACCTTGTTAATGATAACTGAACCTTCAAGACCAGCATTAGCTGCGATGTAGAAAAGTGGAGCCTCAAGTGCCTTAACAATTACGTTAGCACCTGTCTTCTCATCACCTGTAAGTGTATCAGCAAGCTCTGCAACCTTCTTCTGAACATGAATATAAGCAGAACCACCACCAGAGATAACGCCTTCTTCTACAGCTGCACGTGTAGCATTTAAAGCATCCTCCATACGAAGCTTAGCTTCCTTCATCTCTGTCTCAGTAGCAGCACCTACACGAATAACTGCAACACCACCAGCGAGCTTAGCAAGTCTCTCCTGAAGCTTTTCCTTATCAAACTCTGATGTAGTCTCATCAATCTGACCACGAATCTGAGCTACACGAGCCTCGATTGCAGCCTTATCGCCTACACCATCAACGATAACTGTGTTTTCCTTATTAACCTTAACTGACTTAGCGCGGCCAAGCTGCTCAAGTGTAGTATCCTTAAGCTCAAGACCAACTTCCTCAGAAATAACCTGACCACCTGTAAGAATAGCGATATCCTGAAGCATCTCCTTACGTCTATCACCATAACCTGGAGCCTTAACAGCTACTACATTGAATGTACCACGGAGCTTGTTAAGAATAAGAGTTGTAAGGGCCTCACCCTCGATATCCTCAGCAATGATAAGAAGTCTAGCACCAGACTGTACAATCTGCTCAAGAACTGGAAGAAGCTCCTGAATATTAGAAATCTTCTTATCTGTAATAAGAATATATGGATCATCAAGATTAGCTTCCATCTTATCCATATCTGTGCACATATATGCTGAGATATAACCTCTATCAAACTGCATACCTTCTACAAGGTCAAGCTCTGTCTGCATTGTCTTAGACTCTTCGATTGTGATAACACCATCGTTAGAAACCTTCTCCATTGCATCAGCAACCATCTGACCTACTTCATCATCGCCTGCAGAAATAGCTGCAACTCTAGCGATCTGCTCCTTGCCATCTACTGCCTTTGACATAGCAAGAATTGCCTCTGTAGCACAATCAACAGCCTTCTTCATACCCTTTCTAAGAACGATTGGGTTAGCACCTGCAGCAAGGTTCTTCATACCTTCCTTAACCATAGCCTGTGCTAAAACTGTAGCTGTAGTAGTACCGTCACCTGCCACATCGTTAGTCTTTGTAGCAACTTCCTTTACAAGCTGAGCTCCCATGTTCTCGAATGCATCATCAAGCTCAACGTCCTTTGCAATTGTAACACCATCATTTGTAATAAGTGGAGCACCATAAGACTTTGCAAGAACAACATTACGTCCCTTTGGTCCAATAGTAACTCTAACTGTGTTTGCTAATTTATCAACGCCAGCTTCAAGAGCCTGTCTTGCCTCTGCGCCGTACTTAATCTCTTTTGCCATCTCAATCTACCTCTCTTTTATATTAATTATTCAACTACTGCAAGAATATCATTCTGGCGAACAATAATGTATTCCTCGCCCTCAAGCTTAACCTCTGTGCCAGCATATTTTGAATAAATAACCTTCTGACCTTCTTTAACCTGCATAGTAATTTCCTTACCGTCTACGACCCCACCAGGACCTACAGCGATAACAAGAGCCTCCTGTGGCTTTTCCTGCGCTGCTGAAGCAAGAATAATTCCAGACTTAGTTGTCTCCTCTGCCTCGCACTGCTTTAATACAACGCGATCTGTTAATGGAACTAACTTCATTTTATATTACCTCCTAAAATAATAATCTTTTTCATCTGTTAGCACTCTAATCTTTTGAGTGCTAACCACAAAAAGTATAATAGGATTCTGTATTAATAGTTGCAAGTAAAAAACTTTAGCTATTTTCTACAGAATCCTACTTTTTTCTCGTTTTTTCTCTTTTTTACTCTATTTTTCTCATGAATATATATTATTCATCAAACAAATCATCTGAACCAGGCTCCAATTCAACCTTTTCTACAACTGGAGTTTCAAATGATGGTTCGTCCTCAAATATACTATCCTCTGGAGCAGATACTTCTTCAGTATGCTTAACTGGCTTAACATTAGCCTCCTTCTTATGACCATGAATACCAATAACCATAAGTAACATTGAAAGAAGTGATAATCCGCCAATAATAATGAAATAAAGGCAAGAAATCAGATTTCCTGAGAAAAATACTATTTTTTCAAAGAATCCAAAGTAAATACTAGCAGCTATAGAGCATGCTCCAAAAAGAAAGCTTAAAAACCATGTAGCCTTTCTCATGTAAAATAGCGCAAATGACTGCTGAAGCATAATTGTTCCAAGCAATGCTCCTGCAAAAATAATAATAAAATCAAGGAATACTACAACAACATTGGAAAGGAATAAAAATCCAGAACCAATAATTGCTAAAATAACGCCCATGGTAAAACCATAATTGCAGATGCTTTTATATTCCTGCTTGAAAAAGTATTTAATCATGTAATATGCGCCAAAGCAGATAAAACATGCCCCAACAGCAATTGAAGCAAATGAATAAATCATATCGCTAACTGAGTCAGCATTCAAAACAAGTAGGCAAATACCTAATGCTAAAAATGCTAGTGCGGCGAAAATATTAGCTATAACTCCGCCTTTTGCTGGTTTAGTTTCTTCGTAATTAGACATAGGTCCCTCCTAACTGAATAAAATCACGATAATATTAATTAATCCGTGAGCAATGATACAAAGAGAAAGTCTTTTATGCTTGGTATACATAATACTCAACACAAAGCCAATCGCTATTGCATAAATAAATTGTACTATATTATTGTGGAGAATACCAAAACAAATTGAAGATATGACAATAGCAGGCCATCTTCCAATCCATAAATAAAGCTGTCCAACTACTATTCCTCTGATTAAAAGCTCTTCTAAAATGGGAATTACTATTCCACTACAGAGCAGCTTAATAAGTATGCTTCCATCAGTTAATGTGGCACTTGCTCTCTTAAATCCCTCAGATGAATTAATAAGTGATGAATGGGTTAATAGAATGTTAAGTACTATGGAAAATGCCACTACACCAACTACCCAAATCACATAGGAAAAAAAAGTCTTCCTATCCAAATTATCCTCAGGAATTAATTTAGGATATCTCTTATATAAGACATAAATTGGTATAATACATACTAGTCCTGCAATCAGCAAACAAGTCACTTTTCCAATTCTAGCACCAAAGATCTGAATCAAAAAAGAAACGCCCACCTGATAAACTAGGAAGTAAACAACAATAGGATATATAACTTGAAATAAACGATTAGTCTTAATTTCCTTCAATGTAATCTAAAACCTCATCTGGATAATCAAAAACCTCTATAGCACCATGTTCATATAAATCATCTCTAGTACCAGAGCCCCAAGTAATTCCAATACATTTAATGCCAACTTGATTAGCTCCATCCACATCAAACATTGTGTCACCAATCAGAACAGTCTCCTCTTTTAAATGCCAAGGCGCTCTTTCAAAACATAGATTAATAACCTGAGCCTTAGTATCTATCTTAGCATCCATAGTAGCACCACATATCTCGGTAAAATACTTATCGATACCAAGATGGGAAAGTATTTTACGTGCTGTAGGTTCCGGTTTTGAAGTGCACACAAAAAGACAATAACCTCTTTTTACTAAAGAATCCAAAAGTCCCTCAACGCCCTCAAATACATCAGCATTAAGACATCCATCTTCTTTGTCATAGTAATGTCTGTAAGTAGCTACAGCCTCTTTGAAATCTTCATCTCGAACATGCAAATAATTTGGAAAAGAATAGGTAAAAGGTGGTCCAACACATTTTTTTAATGTTGCAAAATCCGGTATGTCATACCCAAACTTTTCAAGAGTAAGTTTCAGCCCCGTAATAATACTAGGGGCTGAATCAATTAATGTTCCATCTAAATCAAAATAAACATTTTTTATCATTTTTTTACACCTTTAGTGTCGCGAGTGCCTACATGAAGTCTATTAAGAGCTACAGGCTTGCCCTTTACCTTCACGTCCTTTGCCTCTCCATCAGCAAGTACATGAATCTGTGTAAGGTAATCGCCCTTAGCAAGCTTCATTCCTCTAACACCAACAGCAGTTTTCTTCTTTTCAGGGATGGTTGCTCCATCGATTCTAAGGAACATATCCTTTTCTGACTGCATAACCACAGTATCAGTAGGCTCTAATATCTTAACGCAGATTACTTCATCCTTGTCATTAAGCTTGGTTGCTGCAATAAGCTTACGAGAAACATCAAACTCAGAGCCATCTACCACCTTGATCATGCCCTGCTTTGTACCAAAGATAAGCTTTTTATCTTTTATGTTTTCCATAGCATCTGCAAAGATAAGATTTTCTTTTGTAAGGTCAATCTTTGAGCCCTTTTCAGCAGTATCAATTGGCTGACCCTTATCTCTAAACTTACCAAATGGAAGTGAAAGAACCTTTATAGCATGCATATCACCCTTTTCTGTGAAAAGGCAAATCTTATCTACATTTTTACAGAATACAATCTTTTTAGATTCTGTCTCTGCAGCATCTTTATTACGCTCAAATGTAGGCATATCAATGACACGAGCATAGGCAAATCTGTCGATAAGCACTGCTACATCAATAACCTCGATTGGCTTTTCTTCAACCACTGCCTCTTCTACATTGTCAATGACAGTACGGCGCTCTCTTGAATATTCCTTTTTTATTGCCTGTAAATCCTTAATGATTACCTTTGCCATCTCAGCACGAGAGCCAAGAATCTTGTTGTAATCAGAAATTTTCTGCATAGTCTCGGCATAGTCAGCTCTAAGAGCCTCAATTTCAAGACCGATAAGGCGATGCAATCTCATATCAAGAATAGCTTGGGCCTGACGCTCTGTAAATTTAAGAAGAGCTGCATCCTTCTTTGACTGCTCTGATTTGAACTTGATTCCATCAGTGATACCCTCTACCAAGCAAGCCTTAGCCTGCTTAACATCCTTTGAACCTCTGAGAATCTCAATAATCAAATCAATAACATCACAAGCCTTGATTAAGCCCTCCTGGATTTCTTTCTTTTCACGCTCTTTGCCAAGAAGATGAGTATACTTTCTAGTGCAAAGCTCATACTGGAAGTTAACATGATGTCTGATAATAGGCACAATACCAAGAGTCTCAGGCTTGCCATCAGCAACAGCAAGCATGTTGACGCCAAATGTATCCTCTAGACGAGTCTTCTTGTAAAGAAGATTTAATACATTTTCAGCGTTTGCACCCTTTCTAAGCTCTACAATTATTCTAATCTGCTCGCCCTTTGACTGGTTAGAAATATCCGTAATATCGTTAGTCTTTTTAGTCTCTACTAACGAGTAAATGTCGTTAAGGAACTTACCAATATTGGCACCTATCATAGTGTAAGGAATCTCTGTAATAACAATCTGTTCCTTGCCACCCTTGATTTTCTCAATCTCAGCCTTACCACGAATTTTGATTTTGCCAACACCAGTAGAATATATTTCCATCAAATCATCCTTGTTGGTGATGATTCCTCCTGTTGGAAAATCAGGGCCATGGATGATTGATAACATCTGGGCTGTATTAATGTCAGGATCCTTCATGTAGGCAATAACGCCATCAACAACCTCGCCTAAATTATGCTGTGGAATAGATGTAACCATACCTACAGCAATACCGTCAGAGCCGTTAATTAAAATATTAGGAACTCTAACAGGAAGTACCTCTGGCTCCTTTTCAGTCTCATCATAGTTTGGAACAAAATCTACTACATTTTTATCCAAATCGCCTAGGTAAACTTCCTGAGCCACCTTAGCAAGACGAGCCTCTGTGTAACGCATGGCAGCAGCTCCATCACCCTCGATAGAACCAAAGTTACCATGACCGTCTACAAGTGGAAGACTCTTTTTAAAGTCCTGACTCATAACAACAAGTGATTCATAAATAGAGCTATCACCATGTGGGTGATATTTACCCATTGTATCACCCACGATACGAGCAGATTTTTTATATGGTTTATTATAATCAACCTTCAATTCGTACATGTCATAAAGAGTACGACGCTGTACTGGCTTAAGACCATCTCTTACATCAGGTACTGCACGGGCAAGAATAACTGACATAGAATAATCTATGAAGGATTTTTGCATTATCTCAGAATATTCTGTTCTAATAATATCTTGTGCCATAAGTAATTAAACCCTTTCTAAATACTATACGGGAAAACACGCAATTTATTTTAAGGCGTGTATAGGAGATATAAATTGACTATACGTCAATCTCAGCCTCCCTAGCATGCTTGTATATGAACTCCTTACGTGGAGCAACATCTGAGCCCATAAGAAGCTCTGTAACCTCTGATGCCATAAGAGCATCCTCGATTTCAACAAGCTTAAGTTTTCTACGATCAGGATCAAGAGTTGTCTCCCAAAGCTGCTCTGCGTCCATCTCACCAAGACCCTTGTAACGCTGAAGAGTAAATGATTTACCATTCATCTTTTTGCGATACTTATCAAGGGCAACATCATCATAAAGATATTCTTCCTCGCCCTTAGTAGGAATAGCCTTGTAAAGAGGTGGCATTGCAATATAAACATGACCTTCTCTAATAAGCTCAGGCATAAATCTGTAGAAGAATGTCAAAAGAAGGGTACAGATATGAGCACCATCCACGTCGGCATCGGCCATGATTACTATCTTGTCATAGCGAAGCTTTGAAATGTCAAAGTCATTGCCGTAACCCTCAGAGAAACCACAACCAAAAGCGTTGATAAGTGTCTTAATCTCTGCATTGGCAAGAACCTTGTCCATTGAAGCCTTTTCAACGTTGAGAATCTTACCTCTAATAGGCATAATAGCCTGATACATTCTATTTCTAGCCTTTTTGGCTGAACCACCAGCGGAATCTCCCTCTACGATGAAAATCTCGCACTTGCTAGCATCTCTTGATTCACAGTTAGAAAGCTTACCATTTTGATCAAATGAAAACTTCTGCTTAGACAAAAGATTAGTCTTAGCCTTTTCTTCGGATTTACGAATCTTAGCTGACTTTTCAGCACATGAAATAATAGCCTTAAGAGTCTCTAAGTTTCTATCGAAGTAGAGGATAAATTCATCCTGGCAAACCTTTGTTGTAGCCTTTGCTGCATCAGGATTATCAAGCTTAGTCTTAGTCTGTCCCTCGAAACGTGGGTCTGGATGCTTGATGCTGACAATAGCGGTAATACCATTTCTAACATCGGCACCAGTAAAGTTGGCATCCTTCTCCTTTAAGATACCAAGCTCTCTAGCGTAATTATTGATAACTGTTGTAAGAACAGTCTTAAATCCTGTGATATGAGTACCACCTTCAGAGTTGTAAATATTGTTACAGAATCCAAGGATATTCTCCTTGAACTCATTACAGTACTGGAAAGCTATCTCAAGCTCAATACCATCAGCACTGCCCTTGAAGTAAATAACATCATGAAGTGTCTCAGCTGTCTTATTAATCTCCTTAACAAAGCCCTTAATACCATCTGGCTCATGGAATGTAAGGTACTCAGGCTCCTCACCACGCAAATCAGCATAATGAATAGTAAGTCCTGGGTTAAGATAAGCTGTCTCATGAAGACGTGACTTAACCTCATCTTCTTTAAAGTTAGTCTTCTCAAAAATCTCAGCATCAGGAAGAAAATTAATCTTTGTACCATGCTTTGTAGTCTTTGAAATCTTTGGAAGCAAGCCATCTACAAGCTTTTCTGTAGGAACACCTCTTTCATACCTATCATGGTGTACATATCCCTCACGAGAAATACTTACGTCCATGTACTCTGAAAGTGCATTAACAACAGAAGAACCAACACCGTGCAAACCGCCGGAAGTCTTGTATACACTATCATCGAACTTACCACCTGCATGAAGTGTAGAGAAAACTAAACGTGCAGCAGGAAGTCCCTTCGCATGCATTCCAACTGGAATACCTCGTCCATTATCCTCAACAGTACAGCTTCCGTCCTTTTCAAGTGTGACATAGATAGTGTCGCACTCTCCTGCTAGATGCTCATCTACAGAGTTGTCTACAATTTCATAAATTAAATGATTCAAGCCCTTTCTAGAGGTGGAACCAATGTACATTCCAGGTCTTTTTCTAACAGCCTCAAGCCCCTCTAAAACAGATATACTGCTTTCATCATAGGTAACCTTTTTTGCCATAAAACTTCTCACTTTCAAATAATATGTATAAAGCGCACTAAAGGCGTCTGACAAAAGCCAGGCGCCAAAGTATCATTCTAATGTTTTCCTGTGGAACCAAATCCGCCCTCACCACGGGCTGTATCTGAAAGCTCAGATACCTCAGAAAACTCTACTGAAAGAAATGGTACAACTACAAGTTGAGCAATTTTTTCAGCAGGTGTTACAACTCTTTCAACTTCACTATCATTGTGAAGAGCCACCTTAACTTCTCCCCTATAATCCGAGTCAACTACTCCTACGCAGTTAGCAGGTCTAAGTCCTTCCTTAGCTGAAAGACCAGATCTAGCAAAAACTCCTCCGAAATATCCCACAGGAATCTCCATAGCAAGACCAGTACCAATCATAAGAGTCTGGTGTGGAGCGATTTTAACCTCCTCTGTGATATCTGCAAATAAGTCATATCCTGCAGCATACTCAGAGCCTCTCTCTGGAAGCTTTGCAGAATCTGTAAGCTTAGTTATGTTAATATTCATTATTCAAAAATCTCCCTTTTAATCTACATGCAAAACTATTTGATTAAGCTTTCTAGTCTGAGGTACATCAATAACCCGCTGATTAATACTACCTCTCCATTTTGCCTGTAAATCTATCTTATCAATTTCAAATTCTCCGTCAACCAGAACATCCAAATATTCCATTATTTCAAGAGATTTAATTTCCTCATAAGTGAAGCCCGTATAGAGCCAGACGGTCTTGCCGGGAAATCTCTCCCTAATCTCCCGGGCAAGCTCCGTCACCTCCCTACGATTTCCTGGAAACAATGGGTCACCTCCACTAAATGTAATTCCAGAAATATAATCTCTAGATAAGACTTCGAATAATTCATCTTTTGCCGCCTGATCAAATTTCAGGCCTCCATCAGGATCCCATGTGATTGGATTCTGACATTCCTTACAGTGATGGTCACATCCGGCCACCCATAAAACAACGCGCAAGCCGTCGCCATTTAGCATGTCATCTTTTGTTATATTATGATAATTCATCTTTATTATTCTCCAGTCCGCAAATCCTTACGCTCATAATCATTAGATTCTCTTCCAGTGACTAAAATGTCACTTTCAGAGAACAAATAGATTGTTAGCTAGAATTTGCTCAATCTAGTAAATTACATGGATTTACGGTCGGCTATTTCAGCCATCTTTGCTTCATTAAGACGTGTATCTCCCTTTACACGAGAATATGAAAGATATCCATTCATTCGGTCAATCTTGGTCAGGTTCTTACTGCCGCAAACTGGACAAACATCCATCTCAAGCTCCTCGTGACCGCAGTCATCGCAATATGAAAGCGATAAATTAACGCCCTCGTAAAAGCCCTTAGCCATTGCACGACGAACAAGCGTCTTAACAGCGTCGCGATTGTAGTTAATTGGATATCTGACATACTGGATTTTGCCACCGTTAGACAACTCCCAGAATCTTCCCTCCAAGTCCTGTTTCTCAATAGGAGTAATATCCTCTGAAACATGGCAATGGAAAGAATTTGAAACATAGTCTCTATCAGAAACATGCTCGATAATACCGTATTTATTTCTAAACTGTTTAACCTGAAGTCCGCATAAATTCTCAGCTGGTGTACCGTAGATAGCGTAGAGATTGCCGTCTTCTTCCTTAAACTGGTTAACCTTTTCATTGATGTGCTTTAGTACTTCAATTGCAAAATCTCCATCCTCAACGAGAGACTTGCCATTGTAAAGTTCCTGAAGCTCATTAAAAGCTGTAATGCCAAATGAAGCTGTAGCAGCCTTTAAAAGTGGCTTAATCTTGTCGTGGAATCCAAGATGTCCGCCATAGAAACCACCCTCGCAATATGCAAGTGGATTGGTAGATGCGCGCATCTCGCCAAGATAAGCATATGTACGGATGTGAAGCTTTCTAATCATCTCAAGATAATAATCAAGCACCTCATAGAAATCTCTAGATTCCTGACGAGACTTAGCAAGAATCATTGGAAGATGAAGTGAAACAGCACCAATATTGAAACGTCCAATAAATACTGGCTCGTCATTATCATCTGCTGGCTTCATACCGCCTCTTTCATACCAAGGAGAAAGGAAGGCTCTACATCCCATTGGAGAGATAACCTTGCCATATTTTTTGTACATGCTGGCAATGTAACCCTCACCTGTAAGAGAAAGCCAATCAGGATACATAGTCTTTCTAGAGCAGTCAATTCCTGCCTCGAAAACATCCTCAAGTTCCTTGCCTGGTCCGTGAAGATTCTCATCATACAAGAAGACAATCTTAGGGAATAAAACAGGCTTTTTAAATCCAGGCTTACCCTGACCAATTGAGCGAACCTTAAGACAAGCCTTTGAAGCCATCTTAGCAAATACTGATGTGCCAAGGCCAATAGTAACAGTGATAAATGGATAGTCACCGCGGCTAGATGCAACTGTGTTGAACTTGTACTCCCAGCCCTGGAAGCCCTGTTCCATCTCTCGCTCAACCTCGCTCATGGAAACCTCATGAGCCTTATCCTTATCAATGCCTAAATCTAAATATTTAGCCAAATATTTATCGTATGACTTCTGAGCGTACTTCTCTAAAATCTGGTCTGCCTGAGGAATAGTAAATCCACCGTACTGCTGGCTTGCTGCCGAAAGTACAATGTCTCCGATTACGTCAAAGGCAACATCGAGGCTCTTAGGCTCATTATAGAAAATATTGCCCATCTCAAATCCGCCCTCAAGAACTGACTTAACATCGAAAAGACAGCAGTTCATGGTATCGCGTCTAGCATTCATATCATGGATATAAATATAGCCATCTCTGATTGCCTGAACTTCCTCTGTAGTAAGGAAAAATTTCTTGTAGAGCTCTCTATTAAGCTCATTGAAAATCAACGAACGCTTTGTTGATACAAGCGCTGAATCGGTATTAGAATTCTCCTTATCGCCGATGTACATGATGTTTTGAGACTTCTTATAAACATCATCCAACATCTGGACGAAATCCTGCTTATAGTTGCGGTAATCCCTGTAACTTTTCGCCACCATAGGGTTAACACGTTCCAAAGCACCCTCAACAATATTGTGCATCTGTGCAATCTCAATCTTCTCAAGGCCAAGCTCCTCCACTCTTTCCTCAACAAATTGACAAATGAAACGCTCCTGCTCAGGAGTAAATTTAACTAGCACACGTGTGGCAGACTTTCCTACAGCCTCAACCACCTTTTGTACATCAAACCGCTCTAACGCCCCGTCCTTTTTTACTACATACCTTTCCATTTACAGACCTCCGAAATTTATTGAAAATATCACATAATTTTTAAAAATTCAGTCAATATATAGATTTTTAAACAAAAAAACTACTAGATATTGTGTTGATAGAATTATACTACCACCACACTATCTAGTAGTCAATAGATTACAGCACCACTAAATGAAGTTTCACAAAAGATTCAAATATCTGTTAGCAATACCTATGAGATTTATTAATAATTGGATTTAAAATATGATACCGAAACATTAAACATTGCCGTTCCGTCATCTAAGAACAGGCAACTTGCAGACGCGTTATAGTCGTCTTTAGTATCCACAGTACTATAATCAGAAATAAAATCTTCACCATCAGAGGAATGGTTTTCGATTTTTTCCTTAAATTCATCAGACACTTCTACTTTAGTATAGTATTCTTTGGCATCTATTAATCCTTTCTCATAGAATTCTTCAACCATATCTGTTAAATTAGCTATTTTATCTTCACATCTTCTAATATTAGCCTCACTTGAAAGATCTTTAAGGAAATAGCAAGAATAATCCATCATATCAATTTCGCCATCTTCATCTATCATTATCATAAGAGACTCATCTTCAAGCATATTTTCTGTTCGAAAATCAACAAAATAAGTATCATCTAGAAAGTCAGATGTGCAATTATATCCTCTTTTCTCACCAATTTTAATCATTGCATCAATCCTTGCATCCACATCCTTTGGATCGATTTTCTCATCTACTTTAGAATCGTCCTTGTCCTCTTTATCGTCCTTATCTTCTTTTTCTAATTTTTCCTGTCTGGCAAGAATGGCATCAACATCCACATCATCTCCACCATTATGAAGCCAAGCAAATCCCATAACATTGAAATTAATTAAAAGAAATGCTGCAATAGGAACTATTAAAATAAGCATGCTAGGGAAAACCACTGGAAGTTTAACACCGTTTGCCTTAGCAAGTGAACGGATACTATTACCCTGGTCCTCTAAAGTATATGGGTCGTTTGACTTTAATCCTTCCCAGTCTGGAGAATTCTTTGAACCAAGGCAAACTATAAATCCTACAATTGCAGAAATAGCAAAAATTGATGCAGCAACATAAAAAGCGTACTTTGAAGCATCATACCCTTTATTAAACCATAAACACTGGATATCAAATGCCCCTGTCACATTTACATATACAAACATTGCAATTAAAAGCAATATGTTGATAATGGCAAAAATCTTTGCCCTATGTGCTCTCTTTAAAACCTTTTCACTGTTATTCATAAATTTTCTAACCCTTTCATAATTCATATAGTAGAGAAATAATATCTCTCTCAGCTAGGTAGTATATTACTACTCCCACGAACAAAAATCAATAGAAAAAATAAAAAATCTAGCCCATTAGATTTCTCTAATGAGCTAGACAAATTAAACTATATTCAATTAGCCAATATAAGAATTAGGAAACACCAAGTAACTAATTATATTTAAAGGTAGCAAGCGTATCTGCAAAGAATTCATCAAGTTCCTCGATGCTCATCTCAGGCACCTTCTCAGAATGCGTGGTAGATAGTTTTACAGTAATGACAGTTTCTTTTACATCAATACCGTAGAACACATATCTCATCTCACTGCCATCATCAGTTTTTTCAGTCCACTCAGCTCTTTTGGCAGGATAAGAACCAATTGTTGTATCTGTAAATTCTAAATCCTTGGGACTTATATCAGTGTTGTTTTCATATACAGCCTTCTCTGGGTCTGAATAAGCAGATGTACAGATAACCATAAAAGTACCAGAATAGAAATCTCCGCTTTCCACTCTGCCAAACATATCCCCCTCTTCTCCTATAGAAGAAAGAGTTATCTTCCTTAAGTCGTAAGTAATCTCATAATCGAAATTACTCTTAAATGTATACATCTCATCTTCATCAGATGTGGTAGCACCAGCAATAGCCTCAGGAGCTCTACCAAAGTCCTG
>JAEEGK010002685.1_pt1 | contig 44603 bp, 45 predicted proteins | sample 8958771 | NCBI WGS metagenome assembly JAEEGK01 (sample SAMN16246547, study PRJNA631951) | gut metagenome | biome: gut microbiome; feature: rumen; material: SC-attached | host: Bos | place: Iran: Karaj | collected 2018-10
TCTTTGATTGGTATTTTAAAAGAGGCAGTGACCAATATTTTAAAGCATTCAAATGGCGATACAGTATCGATAATCATGCAGCAAAATTATAGTTTCTGTACCTTGTCGATAACTGACAATGGTACAGTACCTGAAGAGACTAAGAGAAAGCTACAGACAGATGATTACGAGGGAATAGGTCTTAACAACATTAGCAATAGAGCCAGGTCAATAGGTGGCGATGCGTACTTTTATACTGATGAGGGATTTACGGTGTATGCCAGACTGCCATTTGGTGGTAAGAATTAATATGTGGGAGAAAATATGGACAAGAAAAGAATTTTACTTATCGACGATGATGAGCTCATAACAATGTCCCTGGAGATGATTATTTCCGCAGAGGAAGATTTTCAAGTAGTGGGAAAAGGAAATAGTGGAAAAGAAGCAGTGAAGCTCTATGATGAGCTGACGCCTGATATTTTGCTGATGGACATTCGCATGGCTGATATGAATGGACTGGAGGCAGCAGAGGTGATTCTTGGGAAACATCCAGATGCCACTATTTTGTTTTTGACAACATTTTCAGATGATGAGTACATAGTGAAGGCCCTCAAGCTTGGAGTTAAGGGATATCTTTTAAAGCAGGATTACAAGTCTCTTCCAGTTGCCTTGCATGCGGCCATTGATGGGCAGAGTGTTTTTGGAGGAGCCATTGTGGACAAGCTTCCTGCATTAATGAATAAAGCTGACAATCCTGGAGGATTTAACTATCAGGAAAAGGATATTACTGAAAAGGAATATGAAGTTATTCAACTAGTGGCAGAGGGATTTTCTAACAAAGAGATTGCCCAAAAGCTCTTTTTATCAGAGGGAACAGTGAGAAACTATCTGTCTACAATCCTTGAAAAACTGGAGCTTAGAGACCGTACACAGCTGGCAATTTTCTATTTGAAAAATTAAAATTTGCATTTTTTATCAAAATGTGTAAAATAATGAAAATAGTTTGCTCGTCACAATTTAGACACAAACTTGTAATAGAATGCAATAGATTTTTGGTTATACACAAGAGGGAACTATTTTTATGTGTAAGAAAATTAAGGGTATTATGGCATTAGCATTGGCATTTGTTTGTTTGATGCCGAGAATGATTGTTAATGCTGAAGAGGCTGCACCTGTTACAGAGGTTGCACCTGTTACAGAGGTTGCTCCTGTTACAGAGGTTGCACCAGCAGAGGCAGTTCCAACAGAATATGTTTCACCAGAAGCACAGCTTTACAATCAGACAGCTGCAGAGGTGAGCGTGGCACAGGCTACCAGACAATTGGTTTTAATCGGTGATTCCAGAACAGTGGGTATGAAGAGCGCTGTAGGAAAAAATGGCAATATCTGGTCAGCCAAAATCGGAATGGGATATTCGTGGATGAAGAGCACTGGCGTACCACAGGTAGAGGCCAACATTAATTCCAACACTGACGTAGTTATTCTAATGGGTGTCAACGATGTACGAAGCCTTTCATACACAAGCAAGTACACATCATATATCAATGAAAAGGCAGCTAACTGGACAGCTCTTGGAGCAAGCGTATATTACGTATCAGTTAATCCAATGGCATTTGAGACAAGCTCATATCCAGGAATTACTAATTCTGTAATTGAGTCATGGAACTCAAAAATGAAATCGGGACTTAGCGCCAATGTTACTTACATTGATACATATTCACAGGTCATTGGCAAGGTTTCATCAAGCGATGGAATTCATTATTCGCGAGGTACTTATAAGACAATTTACAGTCTTATTGGTCAGGGAATCTTAGCTGACAAAACAGAAAAAGCATACGCGGCTGCACTTGCAGCTACACAGCCTACACCTGAGGTTGCTGTAGTACCACAAGAGCCAGTACCAGCGTATTAAAAAGCTAGATTATACAGGCTACTGAGAAGATTTCTCAGTAGCTTTTTTCTTTGGCCCTTTGTCCTTTTCTTTTGAAAAAATAATGTTATTATAATATAGCAACTTAAAAGACCTAATGTTTATAGGGTAATATCGCTGGCACGATGACCCCTATTTTTTAATACTATAGTTTTTTGTTTTGTTAGAGGAGTAATTAAATATGCTTGAAATCAAGAACCTTACTTATAGGGTCGATGATGAGGGTGATTCTACAAAAGAAATCATCGACGGTCTTGACCTTACGGTAGAAGATGGCAAGTTTATAGTCATCACCGGTCCAAATGGTGGAGGTAAGTCCACATTGGCAAAGCTCATAATGGGCGTTAATCAGTTGACATCTGGCCAGATAATTCTAGATGGTGTGGATATCTCTGAGAAGAATATTACAGAGCGTGCAAAAATGGGAATCAGTTTCGCTTTCCAGGCGCCAGTTCACTTCAAGGGCATTCGTGTAATCGATTTGCTTAGACTTGCAGCAGGCAAGCACATATCAGTTGCAGCAGCATGCGAGTATCTTTCAAAGGTTGGTCTTTGCGCTAAGGATTATGTTGAGCGCGAGGTGAATTCTTCACTTTCAGGTGGAGAGCTCAAGAGAATTGAAATCGCCACAGTACTAGCTCGTGGAACAAAGCTTTCTATTTTTGACGAGCCAGAGGCAGGTATCGACCTTTGGAGCTTCCAGAATTTAATAAAAGTATTTGAGAACATGCGCCAGACAATCAACGGAACAATTATCGTTATTTCTCACCAAGAGCGCATACTTAACATTGCTGACGAAATCGTAGTTATTGAAAATGGCAAGGTTAAGACAAAAGGACCAAAAGATGAGATCCTTCCAGGACTTCTTGGTACATCTGCAGCAGCAAATATTGCCTGCGAGAAGTTAGGAGGTGACGAGTAATGACTCTTGATGCAATTCAGAAGAATATTTTACATGAGGTTGCTGATCTAGATGGCATTCCTCAGGGAGCATACAATATCCGTTCCAATGGTGCCAGCGCTGGCAGAAACACAACTGCCAACATCGACATTGTCACCAAGGAGGACAAGCCAGGCATCGACATCATTATCAAGCCAGGCACAAAGGGCGAGAGTGTCCACATTCCTGTAGTCCTGACAGAGAGTGGACTTAAGGATATGGTATACAACGACTTTTACATCGGAGAAGATGCTGACGTAACTATCGTAGCAGGTTGTGGTATCTCAAACTGTGGCGACCAAGACTCTCAGCACGACGGTATTCATACTTTCCACGTTGGCAAAAATGCCAAAATCAAGTACGTAGAAAAGCACTACGGTGAGGGCGACGGCAAGGGAGCCCGTATCCTCAACCCAGTTACCAATGTATATCAGGAAGAGGGCAGCTACGTAGAGATGGAAATGGTACAGATTAAGGGCGTTGACTCTACAATACGTACCAACCTTGCAGAGCTTAAAGAGGGAGCTACTCTCTTAATTCACGAGGCACTTATGACTCACGGCTCACAGTCAGCCACATCTGACTACAAAGTTTTGCTCCAGGGTGAAGGCTCTAGCGCTGATGTTGTATCACGTTCAGTTGCCAAGGATGATTCAGAGCAAATCTTTGAAGTATCCATCGAAGGCGACTGCGCATGCAACGGACACGCTGCCTGCGACGCAATCATCATGGGCAACGCACACGTTGTGGCAATACCTAAGCTTGACGCTAAAAATGTTGACGCAGCCCTTATCCACGAGGCAGCCATCGGAAAAATCGCCGGCGACCAGCTAATCAAACTTATGTCCCTTGGACTCACCGAAGAAGAAGCGGAGGAGCAGATCGTAGCAGGCTTCCTCAGATAATAACCTGCGCCGGGCCCCTACCACCCCCGCCCAGCCCCATGCCCTGTAACCTTGCAAGAATATTATGTTTTTCATATATGCAAAGTTCACATCTTTTATAGGCATGTGTCTTTTTCAAGCCTCCACAGTTTTCAAAAAAGTAGCTACTGTGCGGACACACTCACATACCTAGCTGGCAGTTAAAAAATAGTTCTGCGGGTGTTATGGGCGATTTTGGAATGAGCTTAGAAAAATAGAAAAGAGTTTTGTAATATATAGGCACGAGCCGCCACGGACGGCGGCGAGAGTGCGTAAGCAACACGACGTTGCATGGAGCACGGCGCCTATATATACAAAACTCTTTTTTTAATTTTTCTTAGCGAATGTATCATGAGCCCATAACACCCGCAGAATCATTTTTATAACTGCCATATAAACAAAATTAGTGTCCGCACAGGTAGCATACATTTTAGAAAACAATGTATTCTTAAAAAGACGCATGCTAGATGTTCACTCTTTGCATATTGAAAAACTATAATATTCGCAAAATTGTTACAGGGCATGGGGCTGGGCGGGGTGGTAGGGGCCCGGCGCTGATACCCGAGGAGAGGAAGCCTGCATGATGATGGGCGTTTTACACCGCTTCTTGCAACTTGTGGCATGGGGACGTAAAATTAGATTAGGTAAAAGGGGGTTGTTTATGGAATTATGTTATAACATGGTCATAAATATTGGGCTTTTGGTGTTGATAGCTATTACGCTGACAAAGATTCCTCTGGTGGAGCATACGCTGTGCGATGAGGGCGGCCAGGCGACAGTAGGACGGTTTGTGCTTGGTGCAATTTTTGGGGGCTTTTGTATTGTGTCCACATGTACTGGCGGTGTGGTGCAAGGAGCTATTCCAAATACTAGGGTGTTAGGTGTGCTGGCAGGAGGTCTGCTTTGCGGTCCTATTGTGGGAATTACCGCTGGTGTTATCGGGGCGGTTCATAGATTTTTGTTTGATCCACATGGGGTTACTACATTTGCTTGTGCTTTTTCTACATTGCTAGAAGGCTTTTTTGCAGCGGGGATTTATCAGTTTTTGAAGAAGAAAAATCATACACTGAGATGGACGGAGCTTCTTTTGATTACAGCTGCAGCTGAGGCTGTCCATATGGTGAATTTGTTGATATTTGTTAAGCCTTTTGCATTGGCTGTGGATATCGTAAAGACGTTGACGGTGCCAATGGTTATTATTAATTCCATTGGAATGCTTCTGTTCTTTTCTATTTTTAAGGACGTGTATATGATGCAGATGCTTGAGGCGGACAATGAGAGACTGGAGATACTTAATAACGACTTGATAGAAAAGTCTAAGGCAAAGCCGAAGGTGGGACCTTTTGGGCTGCAGGCAGGAGACCACACAGAGCTGGTGGAGGCAGATAATATTTACTACATAGAGGCAATTCATAAGGGCGCCAAGGTTTACTGCAAGGATAAATCATTTTATAGTAACGAGCCTCTTGTTGAATGGGAAAAGAAATTAGATTCTGGGGATAATACATTTGTGAGAATTCATAGGAGCTATATTGCTAATTTAACTAAGGGTGAGTCCCTGCAGCCAGATGCTAATAATGGATACGCCCTTTGTATGAAGGATGAGAATCACACTATTATTCCTATAAGTCGAAAGGTGATACACGAAATAAGGGATTATTATAGCATGTAAAACAGTCCCCATTTTTAGCATTTGAGTCCGTATGCATTGTTAGAGCTATATTTAGATACTATACTCCAAATTAAGAGATGTCCTTAGGAGAGGGCAAATAAATGTATTGGGGGTAAATGTATATGATTAGTTTTATTATTTGCTTGGCAGTACTTATTGGTGGGTATTTCGTCTATGGAAAGGTGGTAGAGAGAATCTACGGTCCAGATGACAGGCAGACACCAGCAGTGCGGATTAATGATGGTGTGGACTTTGTAGTAATGCCGAAATGGAAACTGTTTTTGATTCAACTTCTTAACATCGCAGGACTTGGCCCAATTTACGGTGCCTTGGCCGGAGCGCAGTGGGGTACATCAGTATTCTTGTGGATTACCCTAGGTACTATTTTAGCTGGAGGTGTTCATGATTTTTCTGTAGGATTCATGAGCATGCGTCATGACGGTGCCAGCGTATCAGAGCTGACAGGATTGTACCTTGGAAATATCATGAAGACAGTAATGCGTGTGTTTAGCGTAGTTCTTCTTGTTATGGTTGGTACTGTGTTTGCAGTAGGTCCTGCAGGTCTTATTTCTCTTTTAATTGGAAATCAAGGTGGCACAGGCCTTCTTACTAACACATATTTCTGGTTGGCAATTATTTTGATTTACTATTTCATTGCCACATTTATTCCAATCGATAAAATCATCGGAAAGTTATATCCAGTATTTGGTATCTGCCTTATAGTGATGGCTATAGGCGTTGCTGTAGGTATATTTACACATGGATATACTATTCCAGAGATTCAGTTAGCTAATTTACATCCAGCAAATACACCTATTTGGCCAATGATGTTTGTATCAGTTGCCTGCGGTGCAATTTCAGGATTCCATGCAACTCAGTCACCACTTATGGCTCGCTGCTGTGAGACAGAAAAAGAAAGTCACATGGTATTTTATGGAGCAATGGTAAGCGAAGGAATCATCGCTCTTATTTGGGCTGCAGCAGGTAGTGCTATCTATGCAAAAACTGGTGGCCTTACCACAGGATTGACTGAGATGCTTGCAAATGGTCAGGCTACTTGCGTATATGATATCTGTACAAAGACAATGGGCGGATTTGGAATAATCCTTGCAATGCTTGGCGTTATTGCATGTCCTATTACATCTGGTGATACAGCATTTAGATCAGCAAGACTTGTAATTGCAGATTGGTTCAAGATTGACCAGAAGCCATATCACAGTCGTCTGTATATTTGTGTTCCACTTCTTGCAGCAGGAGCACTTATTAGCCAGTTAAATTATGGTGTTATTTGGAGATACTTCAGCTGGTCAAATCAGACACTTGCAATGATAGCTCTTTGGACAGCATCTATGTACTTATATAAAAATGCTAAGAATTATTGGCTCACTGCAGTTCCAGCTACATTTATGTCGGCGGTTTCAGTGACATATTTCTTCTGCGCACCAGAGTGTTTGAATCTTGCAACGACAGTGGCATATCCAGTAGGAATAATTGCAGCAGCTGTTTTTCTTGGATTATTTATTAGAGCAACTCAAAAGCAGCATGATGCTGTTCCACACATGAAGATGATGCATCATGTATAATATGAAAAAGTAGGGCAAAAAAGGTCGAAAAACCTATCTTTGAGTATCACTGAAAAAATTGTGATTTTAATCCATATCTGAGACGAATGTGTTATTATATATTTACACTTTCGATGGAGGTAGGATATGGCTATAGCACCAATTAGCGGATTAACTACATACAGTCCAGTAGCTAGTGTTCAGCCTATGAACTATGCAGTTGAAAATGCAGCAGGTTTTTCTGATGTATATAACACTGAATCTGTTAAGGGCGGTGCAGCTGTTACAGGTACAGCTCCAGTTCAGTACCCTAATGCTAGGGTAGAGGAGCCAGAGGAGAGTAGACCTGTCGATTCTACAGCTATACTTGAGGAGAAGAAAAAGACAGCTAGCCAGTTCAATGACATAGCAGCTAAGTTTTCTTCCATCAAGACCAGCTACAATAATTCAGGTGTAGGTAATTCCTACGGAATGATTGGCAGCAGAATAGATGCATTCGCATAATTTTATATGTATTTTAGGCCATGGCGTTGTCCATGGCCTTTTTTATTGATTTTTTTAAATAAATCATTGACTCTAAACCTGGTTCATACTTTAAAATCCCTGACAAACAGGAGGTATAAAGTATGAAAGAATTCTATTATGACGCAAAAGATAGGATGAACCTGGTTAGAAGAATGCACGAGAAAATGAGTCTAGGAAAGGTAGATGATATTACCTGGAATGATTTAGAGATGGACCAGGTGTTTCTTGAGGTTAATCATGGAGAATGTTTTTTAGGAGAGCAGTATCTGTATCACATGCTGCATTGCTCAGATGTTAATATTCCAGAAGATTTAATAGAAGAATTTGAAGAAGAGAGCAAACTGAAAACATCTATAAAGGATAGGCTAAAGAAAATAGGCAAGATGACAGAAAGCTATTACCTATATGAACTACTTAAGGACAGCGACATGCTACTTATAGATAATGGATGGCTTATTAATTTACTTCAAATAACACTTGTTATTTTGGGAATTATGGCTATTGTGACCCAAAATCCATTTCTCATAGCAGCCTTAGTGGGGAATGGCCTTATAAATCTTACAATATATTTATTTGTAAAGAGAAAGTATGAGATATTTATCAATACAATGATGTCATTTAAGGAAATATATGATATAGCAGGCCGGCTTATAAAAAATGATTCATTAAAGAAATATATTTCTGATGAGGAGAGAAGGGCTTACAAAAATCTTAAGAATCTAAGCAGAATGATGGTAGGTGTAATTAGTAGAAAAAGAGCTAGCTTTACGGGGGATGCGATTACCATGCTAGTTGAATACATTTACGCAGTGCTGCTCTATGATATAGCCATTTACAATATTGTCATGAAGGGAATATATAAAAAGGAGAAGGATGTTCTACTTCTTTTGACCATGATAGGAAGGATAGATTGTGCTATGAATATAGCAGAATATAGAGGTCGTATAGATAAATGGTGCACCCCAGAGTTTTCTGATAGCCAGCTAAAAATGGAAGGCCTAGTACATCCTCTTATAGAAAAACCAGTAGAAAATGATTTTTCCATTGATAATAAAGTTATAATCACCGGCCCTAATGCAGCAGGGAAATCCACATTTATAAAGGCGTTAGCTATATGTGCCATTCTTGCTCAATCTATAAATACAGTTACAGCAACTAGGTTTATCCTACCTAAAATGACAGTCATGACATGCATGGCCCTTAGGGATGATGTGATATCCCATGAGAGCTATTACTACAGGGAGGCCAATTATATAAAGCGAATTTTGGAAGAGGTAAGTGAATCAAAAGAAAAGCTATTTATTGTGATAGATGAGATTTTAAAGGGAACTAATACTACGGAGCGAGTAGCAGCCTCAAAGGCAATACTTAATTATCTGGAGGATAAGGATGTTTATGTGATTATAGCCACCCACGATATGGAACTTACATCCCAAAGAGGATATGTTAATTTTCATTTTGACAGTCAAATATTAGAAAATGAGATAGTTTTTGATTACAAGATTCATGAAGGGGCAAGCAGTAGTAAAAATGCTATTGCACTGTTAGAATATTTACAGTATCCAAAGGAAATAATTACAAATGCAAGGAGTTACTTAAATGAAAATAGGAGAAGTATCTGAAACTTTAGGCATTTCTGTTAGTAACATAAGATTCTATGAGAAAAAGGGGCTTATAGGGCCTGATAGAGATAAGGAAAGCAAATACAGAAATTATAGTGAAGAGGATATTAGTGAGCTGAAGCAGATAATAGTTCTCAGGAAAATGGGGGTAACAATAGAGGCTATTACTGAAGTATTGAAAAACAATGTTAACATTTCTGATGCCATAAACAGTCAGCTGGAGGCACTTAGTGAAGAAGAAAAGAGAATTAAAGCTTCAAAGGATTTGTGTAAGAAGGCTATGTCAGAGGTGAGGGATAATCCTAAAGAGCTGGTTTATCTTTTTGATTATGTAGGTGAAGAGGAAAGCCATGGTGTGAAATTCCCTGTAATAGACGAGCTTGTTGATGGAGTAGCTAAATATGTTGATGTGGACGGACTGATACTATCTCTTCCATTTGGTGGATATTTGTATACCAACACCCGCTTTAAAAGAATAGTCACTACAGCAATTGCTCTTTGGTTTCTAATTTTTATTGGTTTGGTGATATATTTAGTCATTACTCGAAAATAGTTATTGAGAAAGAAATAGGTATAAAGATTGGCGAAAGTGTTTGTTTAATGCATAAATACTATATATAATAGACCTATGAGATTTTTGTAGACGGGAGGTAGCTATGAGTAAAGTATTGATTTTTATGGCAGAGGGCCACGAGGAAATCGAAGCCCTTACAGTTGTTGATTTACTTAGACGTGCAGGAATTGAAATAGAGATGGTATCTATCACTGGCAATAAGAGGGTACCAGGCAGTCATGGAATTATGACAGTCTGTGACAAGCTTATTGAGCAGGTTAATTTTGATAGTGCAGATATGCTTGTGCTTCCAGGCGGTATGCCAGGCACACTTAACTTAGAGCTATGTGAGCCACTTATGGATCAGGTTCATGGCTTTAATACTTCTAAAAAGGGACTTGCTGCTATTTGCGCAGCCCCAACAGTATTTGGCAAGGCTGGATTGCTTCAGGGCAAGAAGGCTACATGCTATCCAGGAATGGAGGCTGATTTGCTAGGTGCCAATGTGTCTACGGATGCAGTTTGTCACGATGGCAATATCATCACAAGCCGCGGACTTGGCACAGCTATACCATTTGCCCTTGAGATTATTAAGACATTTCAGGGGGATGCAGCAGCAGACAAGATAGCAAAGTCTGTAGTATACAAATAATAGAATAAAGCCTTTATAATATGGGCGCTACATTAGAAAGAGGACATAAGATGGAAAAAATTAAAAGCTTTACAATTGACCACAATGTACTTACACCAGGATTTTACATTTCACGAGTAGATGATGGAGATATCATCACTTATGATCTTCGTACTAGAAAGCCTAATGCTGGGGACTATATGGACAATGCAACAATGCATTCTGTTGAGCATATGATTGCTACATATATTCGCAACTCTGAGATTGCAGATCATGTAATCTATTTTGGACCAATGGGATGTCAGACAGGATTTTACCTTGTTGTTAAGGACGTAGATTCTGTTAAGACATTTGAGGTGGTTAAGAAAGTATTTAAGCAGACAGTTGACCATGAGGGTGATGTGTTTGGCAAGTCAGCTATCGAGTGCGGTCACTATGAGAACTTGGACATCAATCTTGCTAAGACTGAGTGTGCTAAGTACCTTGAGGTTCTTAACTCATGGACCAATATGGAGTTTTCTTACCCAACAAAATAACATCAAGATAATATTAATCGCTGTAAAGGAGAACTTATATGAAATTAGGAATTATTGGCGCTATGCAGATTGAGATTGAGAACCTTAAGCCATCTATTAAGGGGGCCAAGGTAGAAGTTATCAGTGGCATAGAGTTTATATCTGGCAAAATCGATGGCATCGATGTAGTTGCTGCAGTTAGCGGCATTGGCAAGGTATTTGCAGCAGTATGTACTGAGATAATGATTCTCCATTTTGGAGTTGAGAAGGTTATCAATATCGGCGTTGCAGGTTCACTTGTAAAGGATCTTAAGGTTCTTAACGTGGCAGTTGCAGAGTCAGCAGTACAGCACGATATGAACACAACAGCTATCGGAGATCCAGCAGGTCTTGTATCGGGAATCAACGTTATTAATTTCGATACTGATCCAGAGCTTAGAAATGTAGTTGTAGATGTTCTTAAGGCTAGAGAGATTCCTTATCAGACAGGAGTTATTGCATCTGGCGATTTATTTGTTGATACAGATAGACAGCGCCAAAACATCCACTTAAAATTTGATGCTATTGCAGCGGATATGGAAGGCGGTGCTATCGCCCATGTTTGCTATATTAACAACATTCCATTTGCACTTATTCGCTCAATCTCTGATGCAGATGGCAGTGCTATGGATTACAATACATTTGCAGGTAAGGCGGCAGAACAGTCTATTGCAATCGTACTTGATGTAATTAAAAAGCTTAAATAGATTAATGGCCACCTTTTATAGGTGGCTATTATTGATTTGACATGCCTAACTTAAAAACTTAAAATTAAAGATGTTTTAAGTATATATACAAGGAGACGAAAATATGTATATGAAGGAATATGAGCGTTGGCTTGCAGCAGACTTAGAGGACTGCGATCTTAAGCCAGAGCTTTCTAAGATTGGCGGGAATGAAGAAGAAATAAAAGATAGATTTGCTGTTGCACTTGCATTTGGTACAGCAGGACTTCGTGGTGTGCTTGGAGCAGGTACTAACAGAATGAATATTTACGTAGTTCGTCAGGCTACACAGGGACTTGCTAACTGGGTTAAGACTCAGGGTGGCAATCAGACAGTTGCTATCAGCTATGATAGCCGTCTTAAGAGTGATGTATTTGCTAAGGAGGCAGCAGGTGTACTTGCAGCCAATGGCATCAATGTACGTATTTACGATGCACTTATGCCAGTTCCAGCACTTTCATTTGCTACCAGATATTACAATTGTAATGCAGGTATCATGGTGACAGCATCACACAACCCTGCTAAGTACAATGGTTACAAGGCATATGGTCCAGATGGATGTCAGATGACTGATGATGCAGCAGCTATTGTTTATGCTGAGATTCAAAAGACAGATGTACTTACAGGTGCAAAGGTCATTTCATTTGCAGAGGGTGTTGAAAAGGGACTTATCAAGTTCGTAGGCAATGATTGCAAGGATGCATTCTATGCAGCTATTGAGGAGCGTCAGGTTCGCCCAGGCCTTTGCAAGACAGCAGGACTCAAGCTTGTATACAGCCCACTTAATGGCTCAGGCTTAGTTCCAGTTACACGTGTACTTAACGACATTGGTATTACAGATATTACTATCGTTCCAGAGCAGGAGTATCCTAATGGTTACTTCACTACATGTAGCTATCCTAACCCTGAGATTTTTGACGCACTTAAGCTTGGTCTTGAGCTTGCAGAGAAAGAGGGGGCAGACCTTATGCTTGCAACTGACCCAGATGCAGACAGAGTTGGTATCGCTATGAAGTGCCCAGATGGAAGCTATGAGCTTGTTTCTGGTAATGAAGTAGGTGTACTTCTTCTTGATTACATTGCAGCAGGTCGTATTGAAAAGGGCACTATGCCTAAGAACCCAGTTGCAGTTAAGTCAATTGTTTCTACTCCACTTGCTGATGCTGTAGCAGAGCACTATGGTGTAGAGCTTCGTTCAGTTCTTACTGGATTTAAGTGGATTGGTGACCAGATTGCAGGTCTTGAAGCAGATGGTCAGGTAGATAGATTTATATTTGGATTTGAGGAATCATACGGATATCTTGCAGGCCCATATGTACGTGATAAGGATGCTGTTATCGGCTCTATGCTTATCTGTGAGATGGCAGCTTACTATCGCAGCATCGGTAGCTCACTTAAGCAGCGTCTTGAGGAGATTTATGCTGAGTATGGCCGTTACCTCAACAAGGTAGATTCCTTTGAGTTCCCTGGACTTTCTGGAATGGACACAATGGCAGGTATCATGAGCTCACTTCGTGAGAAGCCACCAGTTGATTTTGCTGGAATCAAGATTTCAAAGGTTACAGATTACAAGAACACAGCTGAGACAGGCCTTCCATCAGCCAATGTACTTATCTACAGCTTGGAGAATGGATGTACAGTAGTGGTTCGTCCTTCAGGTACAGAGCCTAAGATCAAGACATACTTCACTACAAAGGGTAAGGATCTTGATGAGGCACAGGCAATGAAAGAAAAGCTTGCTGATGCTTTAAAGCCAATATTTAAGTAATACAAAATATAGTTTATTGATAGACTCCTGCGAAATGCAGGAGTCTTTTTTTAAAATATTTTTTTAGTTTGTTTGACAAAAAGGTATTTTAGTGTTATGGTTAATTACACAAGTAATTAACCAACTTACTCAGGAGGTGATTAGGTGCAAGGAAATCTTGGGGAAGATAAATCCATTTATATCCAAATCAGTGAAATGATAGAGGATGAAATATTAAGGGACATTTTAAGAGAAGAAGAGCAGGTGCCCAGCACAACAGAGCTTTCTAAGTTCTATAAGATTAATCCGGCCACTGCGGCAAAGGGAATCAATATTCTAGTGGACAAGGACATATTATACAAGAAGCGAGGTATAGGTATGTTTGTAAAGGATGGAGCAAAGAACCGCATTCAGGAGACTAGAAGAAATAGTTTCTATGAGAATTATGTAAAGGCTATTATCAGTGAAGCCAAATTAATAGGCATCAGCAAAGAAGAACTTAAAAAGATGATTGATAGTAATTTAGATATGTAGGGAAAAAGGAGGAAGTATGGCAACATTATCGGGAAGAAATATTGTAAAAAAATATGGTAAAGACACAGTTCTTAAAAATGTAAATATTGATATAGAGACGGGAAAAATATACGGATTGATAGGTAGAAATGGAGCAGGTAAGACAACACTGTTATCAATTCTTACAGCTCAGAACCCTGCTACAGAAGGTGAGATCACACTTGACGGTCAGCCAGTATGGGAGAATGAGGCATCCCTTTCTAGAATATGTTACTCGAGAGAGATTTCACCAGTTACTTTATTTGGGCCTAATACACTTAAGGTAAAGGACTATTTAAAGCTTGGTAAGACATTTTATAAGAACTGGGACCAGGAATATGCAGATGAGCTTATTAAGATGTTCAATCTCAATGTTAAAAAGAGAGTGCACAAGCTTTCAAAGGGAATGCTTTCTGCAGTAACTATTATTCTCGCCCTTGCAAGCAAGGCTGAGATTACAATTTTAGATGAGCCAGTAGCAGGACTTGATGTAATTGCAAGAGAGCAGTTTTACAAGCTTGTTATTGAAGAATACGCTAACACAGGTCGCACATTTATTATCAGTACCCATATCATCGAGGAGGCAGCTTCTTTATTTGAAAAGGTAATAATGATAGATAATGGTGAGATTGTACTTGAGGAAAATACAGATGACCTTTTGGCTAGAGCATATAGAGTTAGCGGTGAGGATGTTCAGGTTGATGAGGCAGTTAATGGCTTCAAGGTATACCATCCAGAAACAGTAGGACGCAACAAGGCTGTTACAGTACTTGCGGATGCACCAGTTGACGGTTTCTCTGATTCTGTGCAGGTTGAGCCAGTATCCCTTCAGAATCTTTTCTATGCCATGTGTGTAGATGGCAGAAAGGAGGCATAATGAGTTTAGCAGCTAGATCTTTAACATATTATTTAAAAACAAGTGTCCAGTACCTTGGATATTCAATTGCTATATCAGCGTTGATTTTTGTAGAGTTTCTTATTATCCATGCTGGTGAGGCTGACGCTTATGGAATAGCTTTTAAAATGGCGGTGTCGATTTTAGCCATGTTTATAGCCATGTTAAATCCAATGTATGCCCTTTACAGTCCAAATTGGTACGATAGCAATGTACTTTCCATGGGCGGCAGAAGAAAAGATATTTTTTGGGGTTCTATAGTAAAAGAAATCCTTTTCATATTAATGGGGTTGATAATTGTCAGTGCAATCTATTCTATATATGGGACACCAGAGATGATTCCTATTGCAGTTTATTTGATGTTTGGCTCGTTACCATTCACAGGGCTGGCACGAATAATCGGTCATAAGATTAGAAAGAATGGTAGGATTGCTGTTATTGCTATTGCTTTAGTGGCAGGACTTTCAGCGGCAGCAGCCAGCATGATTTCTAATTCTGGATTATATGTATTTGATTTTCTCCCAGAGGGGGGCCTTTCAATGCTGCTTTATGTACTTATAGCTTTAGGAATATATGCGGTGTTACAAATTTTTGTTTATAGAATTTGTAGCAAGGCAATGGTTCGATAATAGATGGGAGGAACTATGGGACAAAAATTTAAAGCAATGTTTGAAGTGAGAAGGGATAGCATTCTGCTTAGTTATGGGATATTTCTAATTGCTATGGTATTTGGAATCATCATATGCTTCTTTGCAATGGACGGAAAAGATTTTGATTCCATTAGATATGCTGCAGTCATCGGAGGCGCGTCTATTTACTTTTCCATAAGCGTATTTTTTAGGATTGTATACTACTCAATGGAATCTCAAAGAGCAGTATTATTTGGTATGACCAGAAGAGATACGTTTATCTTTGAAAAAATAATAGATTTCATAGAGATAGCAGGGTTAGCGATAATATGCGCTGTATTACTACCTGGAGGAAAGTATCTTTTGGTGTTTAAATTGGCAGTGCTTACATTTGCATTTTTCTCTTGGTTAGAAGCGATTTGTGGAAATCTGGTAATAAGATATGGAAAAATCGGTTATTGGGTTTGCTATGTGGGTATATTTGTAGTTTTTCTAGGATTTCCAAAACTTTTACAATTTGTACCTGCAGTGAGAAACGTACTTGGTAAGATAGCAGAAGGAATGGTTTTTTCTAATCAAAGCCAAGGAGCATATTGGGGAGCTATGGCTGGTGTGATTGCCTTAGCATTAATTGTACATTGGATTCTTTTTAGAAAAATTTCGGTTAGTTCATTAGCTGAATAATTTTAGAGGCCTTAGGGCCTCTTCTTTTTACTTTATGGGGCAAAATGGTTATAATGAATACATATAAGAAGGAGGATGTTATGGCTAATATATTATGGCAGGATAGAAAAAGATATTTTGGTCTTCCACTTAGCTTTACAAAATATAGCTTAAGTGATGACAGACTTTTTGTAGAGACCGGACTTTTAAATCTCGAGCAGAATGAGGTGAGATTATATAGAATTCTGGATTTACAGCTTAAGAGAAGTCTTGGACAGAGAATTTTTGGTGTGGGTTCAATTATCGTTACATCATCTGATAAGAGCCTTGGCAAGTTTGAGATTAGAAACATCAAAGATTCAGCCGATGTTAAGGAAAAGCTTTCTACTCTTGTAGAACAGCAGAGAGAGGCAAAGCGTGTTGTAGGTAGAGAGTTCATGGGCGGCGCTGACGACATGGACGACGATGATTTACATGACGGAGTTTTATAAGAATAATGAATAATACAAAGAAAAATGGACGGGTGGAGTTATTACGTTTGATTTTTGCTTTGGGGATTCTTTTCTTTCATATTTGCAAGCGATTTGTAGATGATAGTATTATCCCAATAGGTAATACGGATTTTAATTTCTTCTCCAGAGGATATATTGGTGTGGAGTTCTTCTTTATAGTCTCTGGATATTTACTTGCTTCTTCGGCATATGCCAAGAATTCTAAGGGTGAGCCTGAGCTGATTGGTTCAGAGACAGCCCTTATGATGAAGAAAAAGTTTTGGAATATTTTTCCATATCATCTATTTGCAACTATGCTTACTATTATCGTAAATGCGTATTTTTTGGAAAAGACCATGGTAGATAGATGGTACTATCTGGTGGATTCCTGGGCATCTATTTTCTTTTTACAGGTATTTGGTTTCGATAGCACATGGGTAAACAAGCTTACATGGTATATAGATGTATGGCTCATGGTTACTTTTATTTTCTACCCATTCCTTAGAAAACACTATGATATTTTTGTAAAGATAATTTGTCCGCTGTTGGCGCTATTTGTCCTTGGATACATGGCCCATGAGTATGACGGCATAGCAGGAATAGATGGTTGGACAGGCATGTTTTACAAGTGCTTCTTGAGAGGTCTTTCTGAGATGGCTCTCGGTTGTTGTACATACAGTCTGACTAGACAGTTCAATAAATACAATTTTACAAAACTTGGTAAATTTATTTTGGGCGTACTTGAGGTATTATGCTATCTAATAGTATTTAGATATGCATGCACTGAGGTGGATGCCAAGTACAGTTTCCCAGTTATTTTTGTGATGTGGATAGGACTTATACTTACATTTTCTGATATCAATCCATGTCATGAGATTTTTGACAAGCCGATTTTTGCAAAGTTTGGCAAAATCAGTTTGTTGATTTACTTAAATCAGTTCTATGCAATCAGATTTGTGCAGGAGGTATTTTCAGGAATTAGTCTTACTGGAAAGGTAGTTCTATGCACAGTGATTACAATCATAGGTGCGCAAGTATGTGGACTTGTGGTTGATGGAATTAAAAAGTTACACCTAATAAACAAACTCATTATCAGAAATTAAAGGGAGAATGGTTTGGTTTTTAGTTCATTGATATTTTGCACTATTTTTCTCCCAGTATGTCTTCTTTTCTACTACGGTATACCAAAGATGACATTCTGCGGAGCTCAGCGCAAAATAATCGTATCTAATTATATACTTCTAGGCTTTAGTCTATTGTTCTACGCCTTCGGTGGAGTGAAATATCTGCTTCTTATTGGGGCAGTTATTTTGATTAACTGGACCGCAGGTTTTTTGTGCTCTGCTTCCCGACACGGGATTGTTGTCCGTAGGATTGGTCTGATTATTGCAATCCTATGTGATTTGGGAGCACTTTTTTTCTTTAAATATTTCAATCTTTTTATTGCGGTAATTGAAAACATTTTCTTTGGTGGGAAGCTTTCTCTCGGAGAAAAAATCAGTGGTATTTTCTCTGGCGTGGGTACCGGAGCTCTTGGAATAGGAGAAATAGTACTTCCTGTTGGTATTTCATTTTTTACTTTTCAGGCTCTATCATACGTTATAGATGTGTACAGTGATAATGCAGAAATCCAGAGCAATCTATTTTATTTTGCCTTATATATTGTCTGCTTTCCACAGCTTATAGCAGGTCCGATTATCCACTACAAGGATGTGGCAGGTCAGCTGACAGATAGAGTGGTTAGCTCCTCTGGTTTTGCTGAGGGAATTAAGAGATTCTGTTTTGGTCTAGGCAAAAAGGTGCTTATTGCCAATACACTTGCCGTGATAGTAGATAGAATTTGGCAGACAGATTTGAGTGATCTTGATGCTACAACAGCCTGGCTTGGGGCAATCTGCTACACATTCCAGATATACTATGATTTCAGCGGCTACTCAGATATGGCTATTGGCCTTGGTAAAATGTTTGGATTCGACTTCAAGGAAAACTTTAATCATCCATATCGTTCAGAGTCCATTAGAGAATTCTGGAGACGCTGGCACATTTCTCTTTCCAGCTGGTTTAGAGACTATGTATACATTCCACTTGGAGGCAGTCGATGCAGCCTAAAGAAAACTTGTGGAAATATATTCTTAGTATTTCTTTTGACGGGAATATGGCATGGAGCCAATTTTACCTTCCTTGTATGGGGACTAGTTTACGGATTGCTTTTGATTTTTGAGCGTCTATGGTTTGGAAAAATACTTGAGAAAAATCCTATTAAATTTTTTAATCGAATCCTGATTTTTGTAATCGTAACAATCCTATGGGTTGTATTTAGAGCAAACACAATAATGGATGCAGGGATCTACATTTCTAGAATGTTTGCAGGTGGAATAAAGGTATTAAATCTATTTAACTATCTATCTGGAATCAGCTTGATAGCAATAATATTTGCTATGTTCTGCGCCGGATTTGTACAGGCCCACATGAGTGTAAAGGCAGTTAAGGGAAACGCCCTAGTATGTCTTGCTATCCTTGTATTAAGCCTGATATTTATGGTTAACGGAACCTACAATCCATTTATTTACTATCAGTTTTAGGAAGGGGCAAAATGAATTTTACAACTATCAAAAATAAAATATTCATATTTGTCTTTCTAGGAATCCTGGTGTTCCCGTGGGTGGGAGGAGGACTCCTTAGACTATTTGCGCCTTCAGTTTTTGAAAAGCTCTCTATAGTGGAGACAGAAAAACGACAGTTACAGCAAGTTAACGTAGAGGAGCTTTTGGACACAGGAGAAAGTCTCTCTGGCTATATCGATGACCGTATCCCTTTTAGATACTCCATGATTTCCTGGTACAAGCAGATAAATGACGCGGCAGACGAGAAATACCAGATAGCCGCTTCGAAAATAGGCCAAGCCATCTATCAGCCTGTGGAGCCGGCACCAGTGGTAGCTGATGTACCAGAGGAAGTACCGGCTCAGGAAAATGCACCAGTCACTGAATTCATACCGGAGATAGAGGAGCCTGTTCAGGAGGACCCTAACTTTTATCCTCTTGCCGTCTACCAGGACGTAATCATTGGACGAGAGGGCTGGCTATTTTTATACGGCGAAAACGAAATAGAATGCTATCAGGGCTCCAACATACTTTCTGATGAAGCCATGGTAAGCTACGCCAACAAGCTCAACGAACTACAAAATATATGTAACGCCAAGGGCAAGCAGCTATATATTTTCATAGCACCTAACAAATCCCAGGTGTTCAGCAAATACATGCCTACAGTGGAAATCGTAAATACGTACAAGCGAGAGCAGCGTCTTCACGCCTATCTATCAGAGAACTGTTCAACACCATTTATCTATCCACTAACAGAATGCCTAGGGGCAGCCTCAGCCTATCAGACTTACTATAAGTACGACAGCCACTGGAACCACTTTGGAGCTCTCTATGGCACCAATGCACTCTATGCTGCCATGGGAGTAGAGCAGACGGACCCAACCCAGTGGATAGCAGGCACTGGCGACGCAGAGAAATACGAGCTCTACACGTACATGGGCATGACAGACGACAGCATCACCCACGATGACACCGAATACATCATGGACTACCGGCCAGAGATAACAGTAAATGGACTAAACCTTGACGCTATGGTTTGTCGCACCACCAGCGACGGTGCAAACCAGAGCAAGCTATGCCTCATCGGAGACAGCTTCCGTGTAAACATGATGCCGTACCTATCCAAGGACTTCACCTCATGCACCTTCGCACACCGCGACTACATGACCAGCGTCAAGGCCGACATCAAGGCCGCGGACATCATCGTCATCGAGGCCGTGGAACGCTACGACTACGAGGCTTTCGCCACCGTCCAGCGCACCATCAACATCCTATCTAAGTAAATTCAGCCCCACTTACCTGTGGGGCTTTTTGCTGCCCTTCTGTAAGAATTCTAGGCCGCACCCCTGCCACCTGGCCCCGCCCGCCACCACCCTGCGCGGAACAATTTTTGCGAATATTATAGTTTTTCAATATGCAAAGAGTGAACATCTAGCATGCGTCTTTTTAAGGGGTTAAAATGCAGCCAAGGAAAGCTGCATTTTAATCCTCCTTCGGAGGACAGCACATTTAAATAAATGTGCTGCTAGTACAGAAATGATTAAGCTTGATGCTTAATCATTTCTTATACATTGTTTTCAAAAATGTAGGCTACCCGTGCGGACACTACTTTTGTTTATATGGCAGTTATACAAAATGATTCTATGAGGGGGTTATTGGCTCATGATACATTCGCTAAGAAAAATTGAAAAAAGAGTTTTGTATATATAGGCGCCGTGCTCCATGCAACGTCGTGTTGCTTACGCACTCTCGCCGCCGTCCGTGGCGGCTCGTGCCTATATATTACAAAACTCTTTTTTATTTTTCTAAGCTCATTCCAAAATCGCCAATAACCCCCTCAGAACCATTTCTTAAACTGCCATCTATGTTTGTTAGTGTGTCCGCACAGTAGCTACTTTTTTGAAAACTGTGGAGGCTTGAAAAAGACACATGCCTATAAAAGATGTGAACTTTGCATATATGAAAAACATAATATTCTTGCAAAGTTCCGCGCAGGGTGGTGGCGGGCGGGCCAGGCAATGTCATTAAGTTAACATTGGCTATTAGACGTCTCTATGATTTTTTAAGTCATAAAGAGCATTTAAATGGAGTAGATTATAAGGTTTTTGACCATTTGTCCCCTGGTGATATGATGTTTGATCATCTGGATTAGTTGCTATCTGTACATAAGAACCATCCACAGCAAGAATGCGAAAATCAGTTTTATTATTATTGATAAGTTGTAATGAAAAGCCATCAAATACAGCTTTAAAAGCCTCCGGCTTAATCTTATATCGCTGTTGTACAAATGCCGATGTTGAAGGCATTTCTGAGTTCATATCAAATGCAGTAATTAGTTCATTTGTAAGGCTTTTACTTTCCATGCCTATCAGTGTTTTAATAACTGTTTCATATGCGACCTCCTTGCAATCAAGATTCCCTTAATTACAAGGGCCGCTTTATTTATATTTACACATTTTCAACATACAAATTTTATACACTATAGTATGTAACTGTTGAATAGGGGGCGTAAATGAAAACATTTTTTAAGAAAATACATACAGAAAATTTTAGATGGTATGATGAAGCAATTATAGTTATGCTGTTTGCTACCTTCATGATGCTAATTTGTGGGCAGATAATGGGAGGCTTGGTGGAATCGCCTTTTACCCGCTTGATTGAAAATGATAGTACCGGTTATTGGAGCACATTCTTCATGTATTTTGGATTCATAGGGACATGGATAGTTTTTATGCTTGAATTCCTAATGGTGAAAAAAGACCGACCTATACTCAAGGCCTTATGGACCGCTCCCAAGGGAAATAATATCAAATATTTGGGGCTTGGATTTGTGATAGGATTTGGCCTCAATATAATATGCGCCATTGTAGCAGTGCTAAACAAAGATATTTCGTTACACTATGATTCTTTCAATTTTATAAAACTGTTGTTGCTGTTCATCGCTGTTTTTATACAGTCTTCTGCTGAAGAAATGGTTTGCAGAGGATTCATATTTCAGCGATTAAGAAGAGGATATCGCCATCCGGCAGTTGCAATTATCTTAAATTCGCTACTTTTTACGTCTATGCATCTATTTAATCCGGGAGCTAGTGTTATTTCGATGACAGCGGTATTGGCGGCAGGTCTATTATTCTCGCTAATGGTTTATTACATGGATAGTATTTGGTGCGTGATGGCTGCACATACAGCTTGGAACTTCACTCAAAATCTGATACTAGGACTACCAAACAGTGGAATGGTTTCTCCGGTCTCAGTTTTTAAATTGGATGCTGCAACTGCTAAAAGTAGCTTTGCATATAGCGTTGAATTCGGCCTAGAGGGTTCAATCACGGCGATAACAGTTATGATTATTACGGGAATAGTTATTATTGTTTTATATCACAAAAAGGAGATAACAAATGGATAAAAATATTAGAAGTCATTCAGTTTGTGAAAAAATGCCATTATTAGCAATTGTTATGGCAATGATTATCCCAGCAATTATTGTAGGAGCAGGTGCACTTATAGGTGGATTGATTTCAAGTGAAGCTGGAAATATAGGTACTTGCATCGCTGCAGTAATAATGATGTTTATTTTTAAAGCATGGTTTTCTCCAAATTTTAAAGGCTTTGCAAAGCCGGAAATCTCTGCAAAGAATATATGTATATTAATGATTCCTTTTATTCTTTTGCTTCTATATACGTTAGCTGAACCATTGTATTTGAAGAGGCCTTTTTATTTCAATCCTACTTTTTCTGCGGTAACCATGGGCCTAGCAGCTGGATTTGGAGAGGAGTCAATGTTCAGATTATTCTCTATAGCAATTGTTATGAGATATGTTAAAAAGGAAAAAAGAATACTTTCAATTATTTTACTAGCTGTATTCTTTGGCTTTATGCATATGGGAAATATTCAACAGGGCGCAGATATGGTCATGACTGTTGTGCAGGCATTCTTTTCAATATTTTTAGGATTAATGTTTAGTGCATTGTACTTAAAAACAGGTAGTGTGATATTCCCAATATTTGCACATGCTTTTTATGATTATATTTGTTTTACAACAGATCCTTCTCTTTCTTCAGAAGGAATAATTGTACAGCAATACACTCCAGTAGCAATGGTGCTGGCTATTGTATCGTCTGTAATCGTTGGTACATTGGCATTTTACATGGCTACTAATAACAATTTATCTATTGCAAATAAGATATGGGATAAAAAATGGAACACTAAGCAAGTGGAAGTGTAAGCGATAAGGAATATTTATGGATTCTACATTATATACTCCTAAGAACGAAGGAATACAGATTCAGCTCAGGCATTATAGAGATAGCCTGGCCATAAGCGGCGGTATGGTAATTGTCATGTCGATATGGGATATCATCAAACTTTTTATCGGATTCTTCCTTGGGGAAGACACTATAAAAGAGCTTGTGGAAGCTACCATATATGAGAATGGCATCTCAGCTATTGACACTAAATATGAGAGTACGATGCGAGTTCTGACGTGGGTATCAATATTGCTAATACTTTCGATTTTTGTTGCAATTATTTTTTTGTACCACCTTTACATAGGATTAAATGCTTATAGAGCGGGCAGGCAGACTGCTAAAAAAAGTAATCGTTTTTTTATTGTTCTTACACTGCTAAGCACGATATTTGCAGGAATGCTACTTTTGTCGAATGTTTTAGTTCTCTTTAATGCAACAGATGAAAGGGGTAATGTAGATTTTGCTTTTTTAATAATGGAGATTACCACCTTTTTTAATTACATTTTCATTTTGTATTCAGCTCGCAGAATCAGAATACTTGAAAAGATAGAGGGGGAATAGCATGACGATTTGGCAGAAAATAAAAAACGTATTGCTGGCTGTTTCTATGATTATCATAGGCGTGGCGATGCTATTCTTTGGTGAAAAAGCATACATGGCTATTATTGGCCTGTTTTCCCTAGCATTAGAGATTATGGGGCTTCGGATGCTTATTTTCTATTTTGGTATGGCTCGTTACATGGTGGGCGGGCGAAATATCCTGTTTCGTGGAATCCTTTTCTTTGATTTTGGATTATTTACGGGCTCTCTAGTATGGGTTCCTAAAGGATATATTCTGATGTATTTAGCAGGAACGCTAGCATTCTCAGGTATAGTAAACATTATTGGAGCAAGTGAAGCAAAAAGAATCGAAAGCTCATGGAAGTTTAAGACCTTCCAGGGAATCGTTAAGATTCTGTTTGCCATAAGTTGTTTGATTTTTATGCGTAGCGAAGTACGAGTTGTGAACATCTGCGCAATAGGCTTCATTTTGTCGGCGGTTATGAGTATAGCCAATACATTCCGTCGCCAACAGGTTGTAACCATAGATTAAACAGGAGAAAAATATGCAGGAAGATTTTCATTATTATGCAACCTACTGCGCTGCATTGCTGGCAGGATACAATCATATTGATAGCCTTGATATATGTTACGGAGCCCAGCTGGTGGATCACTGTTCCAGGAATTGGCTGAAAAAATCAGGTGGGCCTTCCATGGCAGTTACCACTCAGTTACAAGCAGAGCTTTTGCAAGCCAGGACGGATCCCATAGGTTTGTGCGATATAACCAGAATCTGGTCTGCCTTTCATTTTTTACCAAAAGATTTGTACGCAAATGTGGATAAGGGGTCTAAGAGCTACAAAGACAAATATCGCCTGATATGTGGTCCCAATGGAGATCTGCTTGAAGATGCAGTGAACCTTGCAAAGAATAAAGGATTGGAAGCGGCAGGTATTGCTATGCATGTACTTGCAGACACATGGGCTCATACATATTTTGCCGGGACACCTTCCCTTGTAATTAACAATACCAATTGGTACTTTTATGAACTGTTTCCTGTTGAAGGAGCAGAGCCTGAGCGTAGACAGATTGTTTTTTCTCATAATCCATCAGCATCAGAGGATGTAGATAAACCGGTATATGTTGGCAGTGTTTATCAGTTTCACGAGCATTCAATTATGAACCTTGGGCATGGACGTGCAGGCCATCTGCCAGATTATAGTTACATCAGATATGTTTATCTGCCTGCATGGGGAGATTATAAGGAGATTATTAAAGATAATCCCCATGATTATGAGTATGCCTTTGCACAGATGGTTTATGCTCTCAGTTATCTCAAGGGAGATATAGATGTGTTTGAAAAAGATACCTATGAATTTGATAAAATCCAACCACATCTTGAAAAAATCCGGCGGATAATTTCAAAAAGACAGGTTAATGCATCTGATGACTGGAAGGCTTTTGGGGAAAGCCTATCAGGGGAAGAAATTCCGGATTTTGATATGGATAAGTATATTTCACAATATGTGCATAGCCAGGATAAATCAGATACATATCTTGGAAGATTTTTTAATGGGGCGTTATCACAAAAAAAGATGGTTGCTGAAAAAATAAAGGAATCAGGAAATAAGCTGGCGGGAATGTGAGTATATTTGAGGAGGTATAAGAATGATCACTATTATTCAACAAGTAATTGCAGGGTTAATCACTACGGGAATTTTGGGAGTTCTCTATATGAGAATGATAAAAAGGGAAAAAAGTGGGCAAATTGGTATGCCTCAAGCCCTGTTACCAATCATTCTTGGCATTGTATCTGAAGTAGTTTCGTCAAGATTAGTTATGTTTGTGATGATTAGTTTGGGGCAGGAAGGATCTGCTAAATTTAATGAATTGCCAGTAGTTGCAAGACAGTTTCTGTCACCATTTTTATTTGCAGCGTTTCCAGAAGAGCTCTTTAAGTTAATAATGATAATCATAACTCTGTGCGTATTTAGGAAGAAAGTAAAAAATGTATATGAATATATATTGATAGGCGCAGCGGTAGGAATAGGATTTTCTATAGCAGAAGATTACAGTTATGCATCTGAATTGGCAAGTATTTTCATAAGACTCCCAATGCTTCCAGGTCACATGGCAATGGATATGCTTATGGGTGAATTCTTAGGTATAGCTATGTACAACAAGAAAAATAATGCTGGACCTGTAGCAATATTTAATATATTTGCATTAGTTGTTCCAGTTATTATTCATACATTATATGACGCTGGCTCAACTGGTAATTTCATGGTATTTGAAGGAGCAGCAAACGGAAATAATGTGATGGTTACAATTGGTAGTGTGTATGCATTGGTTGTAATAGTCGGATTTATTGTTTTTTCATTCCGTATGATAATCAGATTTAAAAAGAATGGCGATAAATTTGACAATATGATGATTAACAAAGTGGAACAATAGGATTGCTAATAGTAGGAGACTATTTATGGGCAGAGTCTTTCATAAAAAAATTCCTGTTTTATTAGTGGTTATAACTCTAATAGCCGGTACGATTTTATGCGCTTGTGGAAACTCTTCTAAAGAAACTATAAGAAGTGCTGAGGTACCAATGTATTTTTACTCTATTGATCAGCAAGACAGTATTAACCTATATTTTACTGATGATAGTTTGGATATACCATACCTAGATATAGATACTGTAGAGGAGTTGATTGAAAGAGTTTATCATGAAATTAATGAAGACAATGGTTATTCACTGGATGTGGAAAAAAGTGGCTCTTTAGTTACATTCACTCGTGATAATCAGTATTATTTGGAGATTGATTTCGATAAGGATACATTTAGCTTTAAGGACTTCGACGCTTTCTTTGTACCATCCTGGTCAAAAACTATAATGGACGTTTTGTCACCGGATGGTGTCTTTGATGGCTTTATTATTTCAGAGGATAGCTCTTATAGCCGCTATGGTTCAGAAGTGGTTATCGACTTGAAAAAATACGGAATCGACTTAGTCGCTGATGGAGGAAATTATTATATACCTTTACAGACTGTAAGCGATATTATGCTAGCCTTACCTTGTTATGTTTTACTGTTATACAATGAAAAATCTGTCTTCGTATATGAGTATGGTTCGGAGACAGGGAAGGATTTGTTGAGAAAATGGTATGAGGCTGAACCTGTTCAAGAGAAAAGTGAAGCTCTTTCAGAATTCAGTTATAACGAATTATGCATGGTAATGGACTATTATTATGGTTTGAAGGAATACCACGGAATAGATTCATTTGATAAGTTTTTTTCAGATGTTGCTCTTAAAGATGCATTAAAGAGCCAGGATTCTGCTGTAGGTGCTAATGCCCTGAGTGTTTTTTTAGATCTTTATATTGATGATAGTCATAGTGGTTATACTTTAAATTCATGGCGACTTGGAATGGACGCAGAAGTCGAAAGTAAATATGGACACTCTGCTTTAAGCATGTATGAATCAAGTATGAAATATTATCAGGCTAGAATGGAATATTTTCCAGAGGAAGTACCAGGTTATCAGGAGGTTGGAAATACTGCATATATAACATTTGATAGTTTTATGACTAAAGATAAGGATGTAGACTACTACAAAGAACCTCCAACAGCAGATACGGAGGATACTATCGGACTGTTTTTATATGCATATTCACAGATAACCAGGGACAATAGCCCTATTGAAAATGTGGTCTTTGACGTCAGTTTAAATGGCGGTGGCGATACGGTTACAGCCAGCTATATTATAAGTCTTATCTTGGGGGAAGGCACTTTGTGTATTCATGATACGTTAACAGGGGCCTATGCAAATGAGTCCTTTAGGGCAGATGCTAATTTAGATGGACAGTTTGACGAAAAGGATTCCTTACTAGACTACAATTTGTATTGTCTTACATCACCTTCAAGTTTTTCCTGTGGAAATTTAATGCCAAGTGTTCTTAAATCCTCTAGCATGGTAAGGATTATTGGAGAACAGAGTGGCGGCGGCGCATGTGTAGTTATGCCACTTTCAACTGCTGACGGAACAATTCTTCAAATTTCTGGTCCTAATCGGTTAAGCTATATGAAAAATGGCTCTATATATGATATTGATAAAGGAATAGAACCTGATTATATAATTGATAAACCAGAGCATTTTTATGATAGGGCAAAGCTGACAGATTATATAAATAGTCTTTATTAATTCTTAGGAGAAAGTATATGTTAAAGCGATATATTGATTTTCTGAAGAGGTCACCAATTATTACTGCGGCTATCTGTATTATTTATGTAGTTATTTGTTTTAAATCCATTAAAACAGACACAAATTTCCAGTTTTTCATTGTAAGAACTATGCTTTGTGGTGCAGTGTGCTTCTTCTTATACCAGATATCCGGAGATAAGGCTTTGACTAATTGTGATAATTCCACAGGCTATGTGCTTAAGTATAGCCTGGGGTTCCTTATTATATCTGCATTATTTGGAAGCGTTTTAATTATTGCCCATATAGAGGAAAAGACAGCATTTGTAGCCAATCCTTTAAAGGAAATAATCATAGTATTTCTCATGTACATGTCGGTTGGTTTATTTGAAGAACTGGCTTTCAGAGCAGTTATAAATGATGCTATTATTTATAAATTTCGAAACTGGAAATATGTTTTTGTGCTCAGCGCAGTTGTGTCTTCCGTTGTCTTTGGCGCTGTGCATATTATTGGTTTTGATATGTCGTCACCAACAGCCTGGGGGCAGGCCGTCGGTAAAACAACAGAAGCAGGTCTGTTTGGATTTGCGCTTCTCATACTGTATTGGAAGACCAGAAATATTTGGGCCTGTGGTGTTGCTCATGGCTTAAATGATTTCCTTATTGATTTTCAATCTGGATTATTTGTGTATGAGGAAGCATCCCACGGTTACATTAATGAAGGTGAAACAGCTATAAAATCAATTATCATGTACTGCATTCTATCTGTAATAAATATAGTTTTTCTTTTTATTATTTGGAAAAAAGTGGGTAAGACAATTGATTTCAATAAGATAAGAGAAGAATGGTAATATATTGTGCCTATACTGAGATCTTTGATTTTATCACCTTAACTTAATGACATTGGCGGGCCAGGTGGCAGGGGCGCGGCCAGGGGGAGGCCTAGAAGGGCAGCAAAAAAGCCCCGGCAAAGCGGGGCTGAATTTTAGAGAACTGCGATGAGGTGCTGGGCGATGGCTGCGTAGCCGGCGTCGTTAGGGTGACCGGCCAAGAAGGAGCCGATGGTGTATACGCGGCCGTCAGGAGTGACGTATTCGTCGCCTTCCTGAAGCTGGTATTCGGCAACACCTTGGATGTCGGAAAGGCTGACGTAGGTGCAACCTGTGGCAGAGGCTACGGATTTCTTGGTGCTGATGATGCTTGAGTATGCCCAGAAGTTGTCAAGCATTACGATGCGTGCGTTAGGGTTGTAGCTTCTGATGTATTTGATCATGTCTGTGAGATCCTCGGAAAAGTGGGTCTCATGATTCTTTACGTTTTCGCCAAGTTCGATGACGATGGTACCGTACTGGTAGTTGGTGATGTATGGGTCAAGGTCATCAAGTTCGTTGTTTCTGGTGTTGGAAAATTCCCATGCTCTAAGTGACATATAGTCGTAAGAAGAATATCCCTTTGCGGCTACGGTAAGGTGTACGTAGTCATTGGCTGCTGTGGAAGCTCCACAACCCCAGCCTGAGCCCCACCAGTCGCTGGTGGCAGGATACATGGTTATTGAGTTGCCAATGAATAAGATGTCTTTTGTGGCAGTTGGAACTGGCTTTGATGTAGATGGAAGAGGGATGTCTATGTATTCCTCTGATACATCTTCAAATGAAACATAGCCGAAGTCGTCGCTGACTTTTATTTTGTAGTAGTCTGTCTGGTCGCAGGTGGCCACGATGGAAACTCGCTGGTCAACTGAGAGTGTGCCTACGATTTCTGCTGTGTCGTATGGCTCTTCTCTGACGGTTGCATCAGCAACTGCAAAGTATGTAGCCTCGAAATCTGTGAAGGTGTACTCATCTTCCTGTTCAGCTGCAGCTGCTGCGGCTTCGGCAGCTTCCTTTTCGGCTTTTTCGGCCTCAAGGCGAGCCTGCTCCTGTTCAGCCTCAATACGTTCTTTTTCAGCTGCTTCCTTGGCAGCTTTTTTATTTTGGATAACCACAAGGGAACCGAATGCGATAATTAAGATAACAAGTGAAATCCAAAGAGTGATAACGATTTTCTTTCTCAAAATAATTCTCCTGTCCTATAATAAGTATTATAATTACTGTATTATAGCACTTTAGAAGTTGTTTGAGGATAGAATATTATGAAACCAATACTTTCAGCAGAGGAAATGAGAGCCTGCGACCAGGCTACTATTGAAAAACATAAGGTACCTTCATTGGTTCTGATGGAGAGGGCGGCAAAGTCCGTGGCTGATTTTATCATTGATAAATACCCTGAGGCTAATCAGGTATGCGTGCTGTGTGGACCTGGAAATAACGGGGGAGATGGAGTGGCTATTGCAAGGCTTTTGTATTTGTCTGGCAGACAGGTAAAGACTGTTCTGATGTCAGATGAGTCCAAATATTCTGCTCAGCTGAAAGAGGAAATAGAAATTGCAGAAAGCTATGGCATGGATTTTGCCTTAGGTTTCAATGAAGAAAAAATACAGTCATCTGATTTGTTCGTAGATGCCATGTTTGGAATAGGGCTGACAAGGGGACTTTCAGGAGATTATTTGGCAGGGGCAAAGCTTATAAATAATTCTAATAAACCAGTGGTAGCTGTTGATATTCCTTCAGGCTACCATACTGACTGTGGAAAACTATTGGGAGAGTCTGGTGTGATGGCCAGTGATACCATTACTTTTGCCTATATGAAAAAGGGCCTTGTGTTAGGAGAATGCAAGGAGGCAGCAGGCGAAGTTCATGTGGCGGATGTAGGCATTTATTTGGATGAGACTGATGGGAAGGCTATGATTTTGGAAGAGGCAGATTTAAAAGCAATCCCTAAGCGGGGGACTACAGCCAACAAAGGCTCCTGTGGCAAGATTTTGATTATTGGCGGAAGCGAAAATATTTATGGTGCCCTTTATTTGTCAGCTAAGGCTGCCCTTACAGCAGGGGCTGGCTTGACCAAAGTTTTTACCCATAAAAACAATATAGATTCTATTAGGCAGGCTATTCCTGAGGCGATGTTCTATGGATATGAGAACTTTGAAAAAGAAAAGCTTGTAGAGTCTATTAATTGGGCTGATGTGATTTTGATGGGCCCTGGTCTTTCAACCGGAAAACTTTCTGAGGAAATAGTGACAACTGTCCTTGATAATGCCAGTGTGCCGCTTATTATAGATGCAGATGGAATTAATATTTGTGCCAATATGAAAGGGGCACTAATTAAATATGCGAAAGAAAATCCAGTTATTATGACTCCACATCTTAAAGAGATGGAAAGACTAAGTGGCATTCCTGTAAAGGATATTAATTATGACATGGAAAATGTTGCAAGAGATTTTTCTTGTGAAACAAATGTGACTGTGGTTTTGAAAAATTTTTCTACTGTCATAGCTTCAAATGATAAAATTTTTTATTCCACAAGCGGAAACGAAGCTCTTGCAACTCCAGGTTCAGGAGATGTGCTTGCAGGAATCATTACTACATTTGTTGCCCAGGGCTTGTCAGTGGCGGATTGTGGAGCAATTGGTGCATTTTTTCACGGCCTTTGTGGGAAATTAAAATCTAGAGATGTGGGAATTAAAAGTGTGCTAGCATCTGATATAATTGAAGGAATAAAAATAATAAATGTATTGACATAATTTGAAAATAGTAATAAATTACTACTGTATGGTATTTTGCACATAGGAGGACAATATGGCATTAACAACAGCAAAAGGATTAAGAGATCAGAACGGTTTAACAGAGGAAGAATTCTTAGCCCAATATGATCCAGGGGATTATGAGAGACCATCGGTAACAGTTGATATGTTACTCATTGGACCAAAGAAAGATTTGTCAGGACTTAGAATCCTACTTATTAAGCGTGGTGGACACCCATACCTTAATTGCTGGGCTTTACCAGGAGGCTTTGTTCATCCAGATGAGACATGTTACGAGGCAGCAAAGAGAGAACTTAGTGAGGAAGCTGGCGTAAAGGATGTGTTCCTTGAGCAGGTTTATACTTTTTCTAAGCCAGATCGTGACCCTAGAACAAGGGTAATCAGTGTTGCATATATAGCACTTACTAGCAAAACTGTACCAGTACGTGGCGGAGACGATGCACTTGAAGCAGCATGGTTCGATTTTGAGTACACAGACTCACAGATCCATATTTTCAATGAGGACATCGGAGTAGATATCGTATATGAGCTTTCTACAAAGAGATTTAAGAATGGTCATATCAAGTATCCAAATCTCACACCTACACTCAAGAGCAAGACTAGACTTGCATTTGATCACGTTGAAATCATTATCGAGGCAATGAAGAAAATCAGAAAAGAAATCGAGTACACTGATTTGCCATTCAGTATGGCACCTGTTAAGTTTACATTGCCAGATTTACAGGTAATTTACGAATTACTTCTTGGACACAAGCTTTACAAGGCTAACTTCAGAATCATGGTTGCCGACAGAATCGAGGCACTTGGTGAGAAGACTAAGTCGATTGTTGGACGTAGAATGTCTGAGGTATACATGCTTAAGTAGGAGACATAAGTAAGATGAGAGAGTTTAATGTTAAAGACCAGACAGAGAAATTAATCCAGTACACTAGAGATTGGTTTAACAAGTTTGGTGACAATTCTAAAGCCATCATAGGTATTTCCGGCGGTAAGGATTCTTCTGTTACAGCTGCAGTATTAAAGGCGGCTCTTGGTGCAGATAGAGTTCTTGGAATCATCATGCCAAACGGGCAGATGGTAGACCTTGATGATGCAAAGCTTCTCGTTAATCATCTTGAGATTCCTTATGAGATAGTTCCAATCACAGATTATTACAACGCAGCTATAGCTACTTTTGAAAATGCAAAGACATTTAAGGTGACAAAGGATTTGCAGATTAACCTTGCTCCACGTCTTCGTATGTCTACTCTTTATGCTGTAGCACAGGGACAGGACGTTACATCATTTGTCGTTAATACATGTAATGCATCTGAGGATTATGTGGGATATTCAACTAAATATGGTGATGCGGCTGGTGACGTTTCACTTCTTCAGGATTTCACTGTGACAGAGGTTCTTCAGATAGGAGAATATTTGGGACTTCCAAATCAGCTTGTGCACAAGGTGCCTTCTGATGGTTTGTCAGGTATGTCTGATGAAGAGAAATTGGGATTTACATACAATATGCTTGATGAATATATTTCTGATTCAAATGCAGATATCCCAGCAGACACTAGAGAATTAATTGAGAAAAAGCATGTTGCAAATTTGCATAAGCTTCAATTAATGCCTGCATATAAAAGACATTAATTAAGATGTAATTGGGAGGATAATATATGTCTTTTGAAGTAAGAAAAATATTTGAGGATTTATCGCATCTTAGCAAGGTGCATACTAAAAAAGAGTATGCAGCAGCTATGGATATGTTTAGAGCAGATAGATTCTCTCTTTTGAGGGATTTGACTGAATCAGGTGACTACGCTGCTAACAGCCTAGTATTGTGTCAGGATGTTCAGGATGAGTTCAAAAAATTCGGTAAGGTTCGAGCAGCAGAGCTTATGAACCTAAACTATTTCATGATTTACTATATTTTCCCATCTATTCTTTTGGAAAAGGAAAATGGGGCAGAGATATGCGATATTCTTAGAGATACATGGAATATCTTCTTTAAGGCAAATATCAATTATACAGATTATGAATCATTGATGAGCGGTTTCCAGACCAAAATATTTGGAATTCCAATCGGAAAGAACTAGCATGAAAAAGATTTTAATGATAGGCACAGGAGGGACAATCGCCTCTAAGCAGACTGAAGCTGGTCTTACACCAGGACTTACTGCTGAGGATGTTTTGTCCTATATTCCTGCCGTTGAGCATGTTTGTCAGGTTGAGACTATACAGGTCCTTAATCTTGACAGCACTAACATGACTCCAGAACACTGGAAAGTGATTGTTAAGGCAATAGAGGACAATTATGCAAGCTACGATGGCTTTGTTGTGTGTCACGGAACAGATACTCTTGGATATACAGCAGCAGCCCTTAGCTACATGATTCAAAACTCTGCTAAGCCTATTGTAGTTACAGGCTCACAGAAGCCAATTAGTCGAGATATCACAGATGCCAAGACTAATCTTTTAGATTCGTTCATTTATGCTTCTGATGATGCATCTCAAAATGTCAGCATTGTATTTGATGGCAAGGTCATCTGTGGCACTAGAGCGAAAAAGGAAAGAGCTAAAAGCTACAATGCATTTTCTAGTATTAATTTTCCATACCTTGCAGTTATTCAGGATGGAGTAATAGTTAGATATATTCCAGAGGTACCGGTTCGTGGCATTCCTAGTTTTTACTATGAGATGTCTGACAAGGTAACACTCTTGAAATTATACCCAGGAATGAAAGCAGATATATTATCATTCCTGTTTGAGAACTACGATATTGTAGTTATCGAAAGCTTTGGTGTAGGCGGTATGCCTAATTCTCTCATGGATACATTCTATGAGGAGATGGACAAATGGAAGGGTACAGATAAGCTTGCAGTTATGACCACTCAGGTTGCCAACGAGGGCAGCAACATGACAGTCTACGAGGTAGGCCGTCAGATTAAGGCTGATTTCCACATGATTGAAGCTTATGACATGACACTTGAGGCTACTATGACAAAGTTAATGTGGCTTCGTGGCATGAACTACAGCAACACCCGTCTTAGAGAGGCATTCTACACAGAGATTAATAGAGATATTCTATTTAAAAAACATTAAGGCACAGAGGCTTTTGCTAAAACGGCAAGGGCCTTTATTTGGATTAGGAGAGAATATGAAGACGATTCCACTGTATGACAGAGAGCCATTTGCAAAAGAATTTTCTGCAAGGGTTATTTCCTGTCAAGAGGAACTGAATGGGGAGAAAAAGCTGTACAAGGTAGTGTTGGATCAGACCATGTTTTTCCCTGAGCAGGGCGGTCAATCAAGCGACAAGGGTATGCTGGACGGAGCGACTGTTTTAGATGTTCAGATTGAAGAGGATGTGATTTACCACTATTGTAGCAGCGGCTTCTTAAGCGGAGAGGTGGTTCACGGTGAGATAGATTGGGACCACAGATTTAACAATATGCAGCAGCATACGGGTGAGCATATTTTTACCGGACTTGCCCACAATATTTATGGAGCAGATAATGTTGGATTTCATCTGAGCGACAACACAGTCACCTTGGATTTAAATATCGAGATGACAGAAGACCAGGTGAGAGAAATTGAATATAAAGCCAATCAGGTGATTGCTAAGGACTTGCAGGTGAAGGCCTACTATCCTGAGCCAGCTTTGCTTCCTGCAATCGATTATAGGAGCAAAAAAGAAATAGATGGTGCAGTACGCCTTGTAGAGATAGAAGGCATTGATATATGTGCTTGTTGTGCTCCTCATGTGAAGACTACAGGACAGGTTGGACTTTTAAAGGTGGTATCCTGGGAGAAATACAAGGGTGGAGTTAGAGTATATATTCTATGCGGCCTTAGAGCCTTAGAGGACTATAATCGTAGAATTTCCATCCTATCAAGCACCTATCAGACACTTAACTGTACAGAGGATGAACTTCCAAACAGAGTGTCAGGATTACTTAGTGACAACAAGGACCTTAAATATCGAATAAGTGAAATCAAGTCAAAGGCTCTTATGGAGCAGATTGAAAAATATCCATCTGAGCTCAATGATGTGACTATTTTTACTGAGGATTTAGATATTAAGAATATGCGTGATGGTGTAAATGCACTGATGGAAAATCACAGTGGACTCTGCGCAATATTCTCAGGTGATGACGAGAGTGGATATGACTTTGTTATTGGTAGCACAAGCCGTGACTGTGGTGCCATTGCGGCAGGTCTTCGGGAACTTCTTGGAGCAAAGGGCGGTGGAAATAAGCAGATGGCCCAGGGCAACATAAATGCCACTAGAAGTGCCATAGAAAACACGTTGTAATAAAAATGTAACAAACATCAACAAAACGTAACAATTGTGTTATACTGTAAGAAGAGTAATAAATATCGCAAAAAAGGGAAGAAAAGTGTATGAAAGATGTTAGAGATCCAAAAAAAGTTGTAGAAACTTTTAGCTCTATAAAAGAGTTTTTCGCTAGATTGTGGGCTAAGCCTAATGTTAAGAGATGGACCATTGAAGGATTAGTTTCAATTGCAGTGGGTGTATTGGCTGCATTCCTTACATTCCACACATTGAACAAACCAAAATCCTTGGAAGTGAGCAAGAAGGGGGCTGAGGCTCCGATAGTTGAGGGCACTGAAGAGGTCAATGGCGAGGGATTGCCAGCAGACGATCCTGACGCAGATGTTGTAATCGAAGTGGTTGAGGGGGTAAGCGATTCGCCTGCAGAATATACTGGTGTTGCCGATGAGGTGGCAGATTGGTCAAATGAAGAGATTGATGCTGCCATATCAGAGCGCAGCGAGTACCTTTCAAGCACCAAATATTCTTCCGTCGTGAACAGCTTTTGGGAGTCTAAAAGAGGAGTGACAGATGTGGCATGGCAGTCTATGCACATGTTTGACACCGATAAAAAGGTATACACTGCAGCAGATTTCGAGGGCCTGAGCCCAGAGGCAATACATGCTGCCAAAAACGAAATCTATGCTCGTCATGGATATTCTTTCAAAGATCAGGATTTATACAACTATTTCATGTGCTACATTTGGTACAATCCATCAGTTATGCCTGCTGATTTTTCTGAAAGTGTATTTAGTGAAACTGAGGTTAAAAATCTAGATATATTAAACGAACTGGACACTATGTAAGGATAATGTGTTTTGTAGAAGGACTGGCTGATTAGCTGGTCCTTTTTGTTATGAATTAACATAGGATTTTTGGGGCATAGTATGTATAATTGTAGAGGATTTTTTGTAAGGAGAAATTATGGAAAATAAAAGCGGACGACAGTCTAATATAGAACTACTTAGAATTATAGCTATGCTTATGATAATTTGTTATCACATTATCATCCACTGCGTTAACATTCAGATAAGCAACGCAGCATCAATTGAGAGACTACAAAATGGCTGGTTTAGCACACCGGATTTCTACAGCCAGTTACTTATGTTGGCCCTTATGATGCCTCTTGGACTTGTGGGCAATGCAATTTTTATTATGATATCAGGATACTTCCTAGCAGACCGAGAGATAGACATGTTAAAGGTATCCAAGAAGCTTATATCCCAGCTATTTTTTGCGGCTGTCACATTAGTGTTGGCGTCCTCATTTTTTATCTGGTATTCATGCAAGAGTCAGTTCTTATCTGAGAATATGATAAGCTACATCAAAATCCAGTACTTCAACAAGATGTCATGGTTCGTTGGCTACTACTTCATCATCATCCTTATAGCTTTTATGTTTTTAAATAAATATCTAGCTAAACTTACACAAAAGCAGTATGTTGGATTTTTGCTTGCTATATTTGCAGTGACTGAGCTAGGCTGGTCAGGCAAGCTCTTAGATGATTTGGCAAGTGGCCTTAGAACAGTATTCATCGGAGTATTTTTATATGCCCTTGCCGGCTACATTAAAAAATACGACCCATTTAAAAAGGTGAGAGGCTATGTATTCCTGCTTCTCATAGTACTTGCTAATGTAATTATAGGTCTTTCCTACTACAACAATGTAATAGGCAAAATAGACACCTATTATGACACTATGGCTACTCAGAATCTAACAGAGTTAGAATTCATCCAGTCTATTCCTCGCTATGAGAATTTCAGTGTGATGGTTGTAATCATTGGAATATGCCTATTTGAGCTTGCTCGCAGGATTACAATCCCATCAATTGGGCTCATTAACAGGATTGCCCAAGCAACATTCATGATATATCTTATCCACGACAATGGACTTGCATATAGTATATGGCAGACCCAGGACTGGCCAACTCTTCTCTACAATGACACCACAGGATTCCTTGTAAAGCTATTAACATGGACTCTAGGCGTATTTATTGTAGGATTAGTTGCCTACATCGTATATACTATTCTTAAAAAGTTGATTGTAAAATCAAAATGGCTATTCATTAAAAAATAAAAGGAGTGACAATGGAAAAGTATACATTCGTACCAAAGGGCGTATGTGCACGTCAGATTGATTTCGAAATCGAAGACGGCAAGCTTCACAACGTAAAATTCACTGGCGGTTGTGATGGCAACACAAAGGCAATCAGCAAGCTTCTGGAGGGCGCTGACGCATCAAACACCGTAGATATCCTCAAGGGTAACCTCTGCGGCATGAAGGGCACAAGTTGCGCAGACCAGTTGGCTAAAGGCATCGAACAAGCACTTGCCCAATAACACAGTTGCAAACAAATCTTAAGAGAGCAGGAAGAGCCTGCTCTCTTTTTTGTATTTACAACTGTCTTGTCAGTAGACTTTACATGTGCTAGAATGTGTTAAATATTTTTTTAGAAGTAAAGGGAGATATTGTATGAACGAACTTGTACAAGAGATAGAGAAGCTAAAGAAAGAAAAGAACGCAGTGGTGCTGGCACACTACTATGTGAATGATGAGGTTCAGGCGATAGCGGATTATATTGGCGATAGCTATTATCTGGCAAAGGTTGCAGTGGGACTTGAGGAGAGCACCATTGTATTTGCTGGCGTTAAGTTTATGGGCGAGTCGGCCAAGATTTTAAATCCTGAGAAGACAGTGCTTATGCCTGATGCTAATGCAGATTGTCCTATGGCTCATATGGCAGAGATTGAGCGTATCGAGGAAGTTCGCAAGGAGTATGATGATGTGGCTGTTGTTTGCTATATCAATTCTACTGCAGAGCTTAAGATGCATTCTGATGTGTGCGTTACTTCTGCCAATGCTATGAAGATTGTTAAGGCATTGCCTAATAAAAATATTTTCTTTATTCCAGATGAGAATTTAGGAAGATATATTGCTGAGAAGGTGCCTGAGAAGAACTTCATTTTCAACGATGGATTCTGCCACGTTCATAAGGCTGTTACAGCTGATATGGTTAGCCGTGCTAAGGAGGCACATCCAGAGGCTGAGGTACTTATCCATCCTGAGTGTACATTGGATGTTCTTGAGCTTGCAGACTATATTGGCAGCACTTCGGGAATCATCGATTATGCTACAAAGTCAGATAAAAAGGAGTTCATTATTTCTACCGAGCTCGGTGTGCTTTACCAGCTTAAGAAGAACAATCCTGATAAGACATTTTTCTCTGCAGGTGGAGTTCAGATTTGTCCAAACATGAAAAAGGTCACACTTGAGAAAGTAAGAGATTGTCTCAGAGATAATACAGGTGTAGTGGAAGTTAGCGATGAGAAGAGAGAGAAGTCACTTAAGCCACTTGCTCGTATGTTAGAGCTTGCTAAATAAAGGTAATAAAGATATGGATACAAAATATGATGTAGTAATTGTTGGTAGCGGTGTAGCGGGATTGTTTTGTGCACTTAGCTTACCACAGGATAAAAAAATACTGTGCATCTCAAAAGATGCTTTAGAGGGCTGCGATTCATTTTTGGCTCAGGGTGGTATTTGTATGCTCAGAGATGATGACGATTATGATGCATACTTTGAGGATACCATGCGAGCAGGTCATTATGAGAATCGCGAGGAATCTGTTGAAATAATGATTAAGAGTTCCCAAGATGTCATTGGGGATTTGGTTGAGTTTGGTGTAGAGTTTGAGAAAAAGGATGGCCAGTTCGTATTTACGAAGGAAGGTGCTCATTCAAATAATAGAATTCTTTTCCATGCAGATATCACTGGCAAGGAAATCACAAGCAAGCTTTTAGCTAGAGCTAAGGAGCGAGAGAACATTACTTTGATGGCTCATACTACTATGGTAGATTGGGTATGCCAGGACAATGTTTGCTATGGTATCGTAGTAGCAGATATGGATGGCAAGACCACTGCTATTCAGGCTGATGTGACAGTACTGGCTTGTGGTGGACTTGGAGGAGTATATCAGCATTCTACAAACTATCGCCATATTTCAGGAGATGCACTGGCCCTTGCCATGTATCATAATGTAAGACTTGAGAACTGCGATTACGTGCAGATTCACCCTACTACACTTTATACTAAGCAGGGCGGACGAAGCTTCTTGATTTCTGAGTCTGTTAGAGGCGAGGGAGCGGTTCTTAGAGATAAGGATGGCAATCGATTTACAGATGAATTACAGCCTAGAGACGTGGTTAGTAAGGCTATATTTGACAAGATGAAGGAACAGGGCACTGATCATGTATGGCTTGATTTTTCGCCTATTCCAAAGGAAGAGATACTTAATCATTTTCCTAATATTTATCAGAAATGTAAGGAAGCGGGATATGACCCACTTACAGACTATGTGCCAGTAGTTCCAGCGCAGCATTATTTCATGGGCGGAATATACGTAGACAAGGATTCTAAGACTACAATGGAGCAGCTTTATGCAGTAGGAGAGACAAGCTGTAATGGTGTACATGGTCGAAATAGACTTGCTAGTAATTCTCTTTTAGAGAGTCTTGTATTTGCAAAGAGAGCAGCGCATGATATCGCAAATACGGATTCCTTTAAAAAGCCAGTAGATTTTGATAATCTAGTAAATATGGATGGTTATGAGGATTTGCCATCTATTATGGAATACTACCATGCTATGGTCATGGGCGAGATTGAAAAAGAAGAAAAACTTAGAGCCGCAAAGGAGGCAATATAATGAATAACATAACAATGACACTTAACGCAGACGAGCTTATCAGAATGGCTCTTAAAGAGGATATATCAAGCGAGGATGTTTCTACTAATTCTGTAATGCCAAGCGACCAGGCAGGAGAGGTTGATCTCATCTGTAAGGAAGATGGAATCATTTGTGGAATGGATGTATACGAGAGAGTTTTCAAGATATTAGACGAGAACACAATCGTTGAAAAATATGTTAATGACGGAGATGCAGTTAAAAAAGGCGAGCTTATGGCAAAGGTAAAGGGCGATATCAGAGTGTTGCTTTCAGGTGAGAGAGTTGCCCTTAATTATCTCCAGAGAATGAGTGGTATCGCTACATACACAAATCAGGTGGCATCACTTCTTAAGGGAAGCAAGACAGTTCTTCTTGATACTAGAAAGACTACACCTAACATGCGTATTTTTGAGAAGTATGCTGTAAAGTGCGGTGGAGGTCAGAATCATCGTTATAATCTTTCAGATGGAATTCTTTTAAAGGATAATCACATTGGTGCAGCTGGTTCAATCACAAAGGCAATTGAAATGGCAAAGGCATATGCACCATTTGTTAGAAAAATCGAAATCGAAACAGAGACACTTGAGCAGGTTAAGGAAGCTGTAGAGGCTGGCGCTGATATTATCATGCTTGATAATATGGATGTTGATACAATGAAAAAGGCTGTTGAAATCATCGATGGCAGAGCCAAGACAGAGTGCTCAGGCAATGTTACAAAAGAGAATATCAAAAATATTATCGATAGTGGAGTTGATTATGTATCAAGCGGTGCGCTTACACATTCTGCACCAATCCTTGATATCTCAATGAAGAACTTACACGCAGTATAGGAGGAGCCATGGACGGACAAACTCGAAGACAGAGATTAATAGAGCTAGTCAGAGAATCAGATAAGCCGGTATCAGGGACTGCCCTTGCTGCCAAGCTTAATGTAAGTCGTCAGGTTGTTGTGACAGATATTGCTTTACTTAGAGCTAACGGTATAGATATTATTTCTACTAACAGAGGCTATATCGTAAATACGGATAACAAAAAGTGTTCACGTGTGATAAAATGTCGTCATACTGATGATGAGATTTTAGATGAGCTTTTTACAATTGTGGACAATGGAGGCTCAGCTGATAATATCATTATTAATCATAGATACTATAATCGTCTTGAGGCGCCACTTAATGTGCATTCTAGATTAGATGCTAAGGAATTTATGGAGGCTATCAAATCTGGCAAATCAAAGTCACTTAGCTCTGCTACCAGTGGCTACCACTATCACACAATTAGTGCAGATAGTGAGGAGGCACTGGATATCATAGAGCAGGAGCTGAAGGAAAAGGGATACTGGTTGCCCCTTGACGATTGGATTTTAAAATAACGTTTAGCCAAGAGGCTAAATTAAGAGAGTAATTAAGCAAGTAATTATCAAGCTCTTAGTGTTGCTGCAGGAGACATGTTAGTCGACGGAAGCAACATCTAAGGCTTGAGAATGTAACTTGCGTAGGGAGTCGAAAATTGTCAGCTATTAGTAATGATTGGCTGGAGCCATTAGCTCCAGAGTTTAAAAAGCCTTATTACAAGGATTTATATTTGAAGGTAAAAAAGGAGTATCATGAGCAGACGGTATATCCACCTGCTGATGATATTTTTAATGCCTTTGATTTCACACCTCTTTCAAAAGTGAAGGTGGTAATAATAGGCCAGGATCCATATCATGAGCCAGGTCAAGCTCACGGGCTTTGCTTTTCTGTAAAGCCAGGGGTGAAGACACCACCATCCCTTGTGAATATCTATAAGGAACTTCATGATGATTTGGGCTGCAGTATTCCTAACAATGGATATCTTGAAAAGTGGGCTCGACAGGGCGTTTTGATGCTCAATAATGTTCTTACAGTGCGCGCCCATCAGGCAGCAAGCCACGCAGGTATTGGCTGGGAGCAGTTTACAGATGCTGCTATAGATGTGCTTAACAAGCAGGATAGACCTATAGTTTTCTTGCTTTGGGGCTCTCCAGCAGCTAAAAAATGTGCCAAGCTTAACAATCCAAATCATTTGATTTTAAAGGCTCCTCATCCAAGCCCTCTTTCTGCTTATAGAGGATTTTTTGGATGTAAGCATTTTAGCCAGACTAATGAGTTTTTAAAGTCAAAGGGTCTTGAGCCAATTGATTGGCAGATAGACAACATCTAACCGTCAAAAAACACAGAAAATTCATGGTTTAATCCGCTGAATTCCTTGTTATTTTAAGGGGTTTAAATTATAGTTATTTTAGAGATTTACGCACATTATGATATGTGGAAATAATGATAGAGGCGGGTTAGTGTGAAGAAGTTAATCGAGATTAGCAAACGCTTTTTTGGACAGGATCTCCCCACCGAGTTAGTCCTCTTTAATATTATTACTATTGTAGGCTGCGCTGGTGGTGTTATTACTGTGCCATTTAATATTGCAAATGGCCTTTCAGGTATTCTTACAGCTGTTATTATTGCAGCTGTTGTCATGGATGCTATTTGCGTCTATATGGCAAATTGCAGAAATCGTCTTAAGAATAGTATGATAGCAGTTTGCTTTATTGTGGCCATTGGTCTGTTTCCTGTTATGTTCTTTGTTACTGGCGGTATCAACTCTGGTATGGTCTGCTGGTTCTCAATGGGAATAGTATTCATATTCATGCTTTTAGACGGCATGGATTTTGTCTTTATGTTACTTACCGACATAGCCATTATCATAGGTTGCTATGTGGTTTCTTATTATCACCCAGAATATGTAATTGATTTAGATTCGAAAGAGAGTGTTTTCTTCGATACAATTCAGTCTCTTTTGGTTAGTTCCCTTGCAATAGGAGCTATTGTTAAATTCCAAAAAAGCGTATACGTTAAGCTTTACAAGCAGGCATCAATAAATAATGATGACCTTTTGGAAAAGACTCTTCAGGCTAAGAAGGCTGAGAAGATGGCTCAGTCAGCTACAGAGGCCAAGAGTAATTTCTTAGCAAACATGTCTCACGAAATCAGAACTCCTATCAACACTATCATGGGTATGGACGAGATGATTCTTAGAGAGACATCTGAAAAGGTAGTTGAGGAGTATGCACTTGATATCAAAACAGCATCTCAGAATTTGTTGTCACTGATAAATGACATTCTTGATATTACAAAGATTGAGTCCGGCAAGATGGGAATAGTTATGGGCGAATATGCATTTATGAGCATGATGCATGATGTGCTTAATAATATAACCTTGAGAGCCAAGGAAAAGAATCTTGAGATTCGTCTTAATATTTCATCGGATATTCCATGCAATATGATTGGCGATGACATTAGAATTAAACAAATTTTAACAAATATAATTACAAATGCGGTAAAATATACACAAGATGGTTATATTTCTATTGCAGCTTACTCTACCAAGGCAGAAGATGGCTTCGTGGATTTGACGTTTGAGATAAGCGATACAGGAATTGGCATCAAGCAAGAGGATATCAAGCGTATGTTTGATTCCTTTGAGAGACTTGAGGTTAATAGAAATAGAAATATCGAAGGTGCAGGACTTGGAATGACAATTACCCAGAATCTTTTAAAGATGATGGGCAGTACACTTCGTGTCCAGAGTGTATATGGTGAGGGCTCTACTTTTTCCTTTACAATTAGGCAGGAGATTATGGACCCTGAACCGATAGGGGATTTTGAACAGAAACTTAAGCAGATTACATCTAACTACGAGTACAGTACTAGCTTCGAAGCACCTAATGCAAA